>ERZ802830.5192-NODE-5192-length-10119-cov-7.71314_pt1 | contig 10119 bp, 11 predicted proteins | sample MGYA00345654_ERZ802830 | MGnify/ENA primary metagenome ERZ802830 (study PRJEB30503, sample SAMEA104212375) | marine metagenome | biome: Westerlies Biome; feature: [SRF] surface water layer (ENVO:00010504) within the epipelagic zone...; material: water...
ATATTTTTTTTTCGAAATTTTTTTTTGCGCTGAAGGCTACTAGATTTCCATTTTTATCCAAAAGCGTTATCGAAGCTACAGATATGTCGGCTATAAAACGTGCAAATTTTGCCGATAAAAGAGAAAAATCTTTGGAAATTAGAGCTTTTGTAATTTCCTGATCGTTTACTAAAAGTTGAGCGATAATAGAGTTTTTTTGTAATTCATTAACTATATTACTTGCGTTCTTTGTTAGGTTTAACTGACCTTCGCGTTTTGTGATCTCGGTAAATCTCAAATTAAAAAATGAATTTGTTATAAAAAAGATTGTGAGTGAACTTATGAGAAATAAAACAAAAATCAGCCTTGATTTTGTTGTGATTTTAGAATGCAATTTTCGGTTCGGTTTTTCCAAAGTTTGAAATTGCTGTTTATCCATAGGTATAATATGGCTGAAAATATTCTGTCTGTTAAGGAATTTAACTAGTCTGAAATAATCCTTCAAAGAAAGGATATCCATCTTTACACCCATGAGCATCCTCAATGTGTCGCTCGGGGTGTGGCATCATTCCTAAAACACGATGATTTTCTGATAAAATGCCAGCTATATTTTCAGAAGCACCATTTGGATTATCTTTATATTTAAAAGCAATACAGTTTTTATCCTTTAATTCTTCTAAATCATCCTTTGATGCAAAATAATTTCCTTCATGATGGGCTATAGGTATAGAAATTTTATTATTAGTCATATACTTATGGGTAAAGGTGCTCGTTGTATTAATAACTCGCAGATCAACAATTTTCGAAATAAACTTAGTCCCAATATTTTTTTGAAGAATACCTGGCAAAATACCAGCTTCAGTGAGTATCTGGAAACCGTTACAGATGCCTAAAGCATATCCTCCACGTTCAATATGTCGTGATATCTCCCTGAAAATAGGCGACTTAGCAGCGATGGCCCCGCATCGAAGATAATCTCCAAACGAGAAACCCCCAGGAATTGCAATGAGATCGATATTTTTTGGCAATTCCGTTTCTTTGTGCCAAATTGGCACTGCTTCGTGGCCTGCTAAACGAAGCGCTGAGAGCATATCGCGATCGCAATTCGATCCAGGAAAAATAATTACAGCTGCACGCATCAAATAATCTCTATTTCATAACTTTCTATTACGGTATTTGCTAATAATTTTTCACACATTTCTTGAATGCTTTTATTCGCTTCTATTTCTGAAGTCTCATCTAATCCTATTTCCATTACTTTTCCCTGACGGACCGATTTAACCTTGTCGTAATCAAGGGAATTTAATGCATGTTTTACAGCCTCACCCTGTGGATCGAGAACTCCCTCCTTTAGCATTACTGTAACCCTGGCTATCATTTTAAAAATCCCATCTTTTAGTGCTCATTATAATTACTTAACCAGGGTTGGTCTAATCTGAGAATTAGTTTTTGGTAGTAATCCCAACCTATAAGCAACCTCCGTATAAGCATCCGTTAGGCTTCCCAAATCATGCCTAAAAACATCTTTATCCAGTTTTTTTCCACTTTTGATATCCCATAAGCGGCAACTATCTGGGCTAATTTCATCAGCAATTAACAGCCTTTGGTATTCACCCTCATAAAAACGACCAATTTCAATTTTAAAATCAATAAGTTTGATCCCAACACTAAACATCACTCCGGATAAAAAATCATTAACTCTCAATGCTAAACCTAAAATGTCATCCATATCTTGTGAAGAAGCCCAATTAAAAGCTGCTATGTGTTCTTCTGATATTATTGGATCTCCTAGACTGTCATCCTTATAATAGTATTCGACTATTGGTCGGGGCAACTGAGTTCCTTCTTCTATTCCCAACCGTTTTGAAATAGAACCGGCCGCGTAGTTACGTACTACTACTTCAAGAGGTATTATTTCACAATTACGCACAAGCTGCTCTCGCATGTTTATACGTTTTATGAAATGCGTAGGCACCCCTATGTTGTTTAATCCAGACATAAAGAATTCAGACAAACGGTTGTTTAAGACACCTTTACCTTCAATTACATCTTTCTTTTCAGCATTAAAGGCCGTTGCATCATCTTTAAAATATTGAACAATTGTTCCTGGCTTTGGCCCTTCATATAAAATTTTTGCTTTACCTTCATAAATTTTAGTACGGCGGGCCATAAATATAATTCCATTATAAGAATTCAGGTTCTTCTTTGTTCTATTAAGCGAAAGAAATTAAGTGGGCAAGTTGTTATAAGGGGTGGCGTGACAGAATTTTGTTGCGGATGTTTCATAATGAAAGTGAATTTTATTCGTTAGACAATAATTAACTGTCATGGGATTAGAGACTAGTTTATTTTGGACGAGCCATGTCTTCTAAATTTGTAGAAAGATTAAATTCCGTCGAATGGCTTCTTACCGATGGTGCAACTGGAACTAATCTTTTTGATATGGGTTTAATGTCCGGTGATTCACCTGAACTTTGGAATGAAGAGTTCCCAGAAAAAATAATTAAACTCCATAAAAATGCGGTTGATGCGGGAAGTGATCTATTTTTAACAAATAGCTTTGGGAGTAATGCCCTTAGACTAAAGCTTCACAATTCAGGAGACAAAGCTTTTGAGTTGTCTAAATTATCTGCTGAAATTGCTCGAGGTGTTGCCGATTGTTACGATAGGCCGGTTTTTGTTGCAGGATCAGTTGGTCCGACAGGTGAGATTATGCACCCTATTGGAGAACTTACCCATAAAACAGCCGTTGAAGTGTTTCATGAACAGGCTCAAGGGCTCAAGGCTGGGGGCGCTGATCTTCTTTGGTTAGAAACTATATCTGCTCCAGAAGAATTTCAGGCAGCCGCAGAAGCTTTTTCTTACATAGATCTTCCTTGGGTGGGAACAATGAGCTTTGATACAGCCGGACGAACAATGATGGGGACAAGCCCTACCGAGTTTGTAGAGTTAATTTCCTCAATTCCAAATAAACCGGTAGCTTTTGGAGCAAATTGCGGCGTAGGTGCCTCAGATTTGATTAGAACTATCCAAGAATTCTCAAAGTCTTCACCTAATGAAATATTAATAGCAAAAGGCAATGCTGGAATTCCAAAATATGTGGATGGACACATTCATTATGACGGTACTCCAGACTTGATGGCAAGATATGCAGTAATGGCAAGAAATAGCGGAGCTAAAATTATTGGAGGCTGTTGCGGAACTAAATCTGAGCATTTGCGGTTAATGCGGGCCGCGCTTGAAAGTGAGGATTTAGGATCAATTCCACTGCTCGAGCAGGTTCAATTAGAAATTGGCCCTTTTTCGAGCCCTTATGTAAATGAAGCAAAAAAACGGATTTCAAAAAGAAGAAGGCGTAGAGAGTAAAATTTATTATCTCCAGCGCATAAACATTGGATTTGATTGATATTTAAATAGAAAGTCGCATTTTTCTAAGTAAATATAGTCGGCTTTAAAATGCTCTATGTCGCAAAATGACAGTTAACTTTTAATAAAAAATAGAAAAGTAAAAAAAACGCTCATAAACCTTATTTGGTTTTAAGAAGAGGTATCGAGATGTCAGATGATGTAGACGACATAATTTTATCAGAATTGGATGATGAAGAGCTTGTCCAGCAAATGTTTGACGACCTTTACGATGGGCTAAAAGAAGAGATCGAGGAGTCTGTTAACATTTTATTAGAAAGAAAGTGGGCTCCATACAACATTCTTACTGATGCGTTAGTAGGCGGAATGACAATCGTAGGTAAAGATTTCCGAGACGGGATCCTATTTGTTCCTGAAGTCTTGCTTGCAGCGAACGCTATGAAGGGCGGTATGGCTATATTAAAGCCTTTGCTAGCAGAAACTGGGGCCCCGCGAGTTGGTAAAATGGTAATTGGAACCGTTAAGGGTGATATCCATGATATAGGAAAAAATTTAGTTTCTATGATGATGGAAGGTGCGGGCTTTGAAGTTGTTGATTTAGGTATAAATAATCCTGTTGAGAATTATTTAGAAGCCCTGGAGAAAGAGCAGCCAGATATATTAGGCATGTCCGCACTATTGACTACAACAATGCCTTACATGAAAGTTGTAATTGATACGCTAATTGAAAGCGGAATAAGAGATGAATACATCGTTCTAGTTGGAGGTGCTCCTCTGAATGAGGAGTTCGGAAAAGCTATAGGCGCTGATGCTTATTGTAGAGATGCAGCTGTAGCGGTTGAAACAGCCAAAGAATTCATCGCTCGAAAACATAACCAATTGAGCGCTTAAGGCTTAGCCAAAAGACTTTATTCTCTCAACCATGGCTTTCACACCATTTGAGCGCTGGGTTGAAAGATGGTCATCTAAGCCTAACCTTTTTAAATTTTCCGACGCACTTATGCTTTTAATTTGGTTTATTGGCGTGCCGTTATACAGTTTGCGTAATACAGCTATCAAACCTTTAACAATAATTGCGTCACTATCACCATCAAAATAAAGAGTATCGGAAACCGAAAATTGTAGCCAAACTTGAGAGGCGCATCCATTCACTTTATTGCTATCGACTTTAAAAGATTCGTCGAGCGCAGGCATTTTCTTACCTTCTTCAATTACATATCTGTACTTATCTTCCCAATCGTCTAGAAAATCAAAATCATCAACAATTTGTTCAAATTCACTATTTGCCAACTTCAGCCTCTTAAATAAATACCTGTTAGCTTATAAAGTTAGTACTCAAGTACAAAAGTCTATCATAATTGAAAGGTTTTTACCTTAGTGCCCCTAACAGATAGTCCAATTTTTCCATCGCAAAGTTCCAAAGCACTTTGACCAAAAACTTCATACCGCCACCCACTTAAGGCTGCTATACTTCTATCTCCAGCTGCTAAGGCGTCTAAATCTCCTGCTGAAGCTATCAACTTACTAGCGACCCCAGCACTCTCCGAGCATGACTTTAAAAGTACCTTAAGAAGATCTGATAACGCACTGTTAACAAATACTTTATCTAGCTTTTCTTTCTTTTCTGGAAGCTCCAGATCTGGTATGTTTAAACCTTTCTCGATAGCAGCCAGCAAACCCGATGCAACTTCCCCTTTACGCGCCTCCCTTAAAAGTAGTCTTGATTTCGAAAGCTCATCAAGATTTTTGGGCTTATTGGATGCTAACTCCAACAAAGCATCATCTTTAATCACACGGTTTCTGGGAATATTTTTTGTTTGGGCAAAATTTTCTCTAAATTCTGCCAAAGATGCCACTAAGCCTAAAAACCTTCTCGAATTTGATTTTGTTTTCAGCCGTCGCCAAGAGTTCTTCGGGTTGACGTCATAAATTTCAGGAGACACTAAATTCTTTAGTTCTTCTTCAACCCACTTTAAACGCCCAGTTTTTTCTAATTTGTCCGAAAGAATTTCATAGATAACCCGTAAATGTGTGACATCAGCAAGAGCGTATTTTTTCTGGGCGTCAGTAAGTGGACGGTGGGACCAATCAGTAAAACGGGAACTTTTATCTAAAGTCTGTTTTGCCAGTTGCCTGACAAGTGTTTCATAGGCCACTTGGTCCCCAAACCCGCAAACCATAGCCGCTATTTGGGTATCAAATAGGGGATAGGGAAAAATACCAGAATCCAAGTAAAAAATTTCTAGATCTTGTCTGGCAGCATGGAAAACCTTCACTATATTTTGATTTTTAAATAACTCGTAAAGTGGCGATAAGTCTAAATTACTGGCTAAGGTGTCAACAATAACTGCATTTTGATTTTCAACCCCTGGAAAAGCCAATTGCACTAAGCATAATTTAGAGAAATAAGTTCTTTCTCGAAGGAATTCGGTATCAATAGTTATATATTTCTCATTCGCTGCACGCTCACAAAATTCCCTTAGCTCTGAACTTTTTGTAATTGTTAACATTGTATGGCTATACCCGGCACATTAAAAAGCGTCACTTGCAATTCTCGGCTTCAAGAGATTTTCTTAAATGATTTGAAAAATTTAACAAGACTTTGGGGTATAGTACATGTTCTTGGATCAAAACCTTTGCCTTCAAGGAGTCTACAGTTTCGTTTTTTTCAATTAAAACCTTGGTTTGAGCTAATACCGGCCCCCCATCCAATTCTGTGGTTACTAAATGCACTGAACATCCAGCAATGGCATCATTCGAAGCAAGTGCTCTAGCATGGGTATTAAGCCCTTTGTATTTTGGAAGCAAAGAAGGGTGAATATTCAAAATACGATCACTAAATTTTTTAATAAATTTTTCAGACAAAATCTTCATAAAGCCAGCCAAGCATATTATATTAATTTTGTTTTCGATTAAAATATTAATAAGTTCTATTTCGAAATTCAGACCATTACTCTTGATAAGGTTTTGATCAATGACTTTTGTTGGAATCCCAAGATCCTGAGCTTTTTTTAGGCCCAAGGCATCAGATTTATTTGAAATTACAATACTAGGAAATGCTGGATGTTCATGATCCATTGACTTAATTAACTGCACCATATTGGATCCACTTCCTGAAATAAGGATCGCAACCGAGAGTTTCATACAAAATTACCAGAATATACTACCTTACTACTACTTGTAACCTGCCCAATAATAATTGGATTTTCACCGAGTTTTTCTAATGAGGAGAATATCCTTGCTTGAGACGATGGTGAACAAATTATTGTCATGCCTATACCGCAGTTGAAAGTTTTAAGCATTTCAAACTTATCGATACCACCGATATCCGAAAGCCACCTAAATATTGGAGGTAACTCCCAGTTGGATAGATTAATTTCAATCCCCTGCCCCTCAGTTAAAGCCCGAATGATATTTTCCGTAAGCCCACCCCCAGTAATATGGGCAAAGGCTTTTATCCCTTTGATGTCTATAATATTCAAGCACTGGTTAACATATAATTTTGTTGGTTTTAACAGTGCATCACTAAGGGCTTGATCTTCAAATGGCGCCATATCAGTCCATTTAAGGCCTGAAGAGTAAACTATCTTTCTTACCAAAGAGTAACCATTTGAATGTATCCCATTCGAAGTTAAGCCGATTATGATGTCTCCATCATTGGTCAACCTAGGTAACTCTTGCCCTCTCTCCATCGCCCCCACTGAAAAGCCCGCAAGATCAAAGTCTTCTCCGTGATACATGCCCGGCATCTCTGCAGTTTCGCCTCCAACAAGGGTGCAACCTGCTTCCTCACACCCTGCAGCAATCCCACCTATAATTTTTTCAGCGTCCTCAAGAACAAGTTTTCCTGTTGCAAAATAATCTAAAAAAAACAATGGCTCGGCACCCTGACAAATCAAATCATTTACGCACATCGCAACTAAATCGATGCCGATAGTTGATAGCTTTTTGGTCTCTATAGCTATTTTTAATTTTGTGCCAACTCCATCTGTAGCGGCAACAAGTATTGGATCTTTAAAACCCGCAGCCTTGAGATCAAACAGTCCTCCAAATCCGCCTATAGAAGACACTGCACCTGGTCTGATAGTCTTTTTTAAGCTTGGCTTGATCCGCCTAACTAATTCATTACCTGCTTCAATATCCACACCGGCATCTGAATAAGACATTCCTTTATTTCTATCGACCATTGAAAATCCTTAATATTTAATATTGGCAATTATATTAAGCACCTAAGATATTCAATCACAAACACTTGACGTCTGGTGTCGTTATGTTAGCAAGCATTTGCAGTTGCTGTGGGCCTGTAGCTCAACTGGTTAGAGCAGTGCGCTCATAACGCATTGGTTGGGGGTTCAAGTCCCTCCGGGCCTACCATCACCTTGTTATTTACGGGGATTATTAAAGAAACGCACAATCCATTTAGATGTGAACTTCTTGATAACCTCAACACTCCGCCATGACCTTCAGCAATTTCTTTTGCAATGGGAAGGCCTAAGCCAACACCTGAACCTTTATTCTGATTTCTTGATGGATCCAGGCGAGTAAAAGGTTGCAAAACTTCATCATGTAGGCTTTCATCGATGCCTGGTCCGTCATCATGAACGGAAAGTATCAAAAAATTATCTTCAATTTTCTTTTCAATTAAAATCTGTTTGCCATACCGATTTGCGTTGTTAATCAAATTTTCAAGAGCCCTCTTGATAGCGAAAGGCTTCAGTTTAAATGTTGTGTTTGCAAATTCACCAATCCTTTCAATTTTGACGTCTGTGCGAGAAAAATTTTCAATAAGGTCATCAACCAAGAGAGATGGATTGGTGTCTTCAGCAGGTACATCTGTTTCATTTTCAAATTTAGCAAAATCCAAAAATTCATTTAAAAGAAGGTTCATATCTTCAACATCTTTTTCCAGAGGTTCTCTTTGTTCCTTTGGTAATAAGGAAAGACCAAGCTTTAATCTGGTAATAGGTGTTCTTAGGTCATGGCTAACTCCCGACAAGATCATGGTTCTTTGCTTCAAATGTCTTTGAATACGTTCTCTCATATCCAAAAATGCCTGGCCAGCAGCACGAACTTCTAAAGCGCCACTGGGATTGTAATTAACATTTTCACCATGACCAAATGCCTCCGCTGCATCAGCCAGTCTGGTGATTGGACGGAGTTGATTGCGCAAGTAAAAGAACGCAATTATTGTGAAAAAAGCCCCGAAAACTACTAAGTAAACAATAAGTTGATGAGGGTTAGAAGCAGATACTCTTCTCCTTGAAAATTGTAAGTCGAAATACTCTTCGCCTGATTTTATCCTTGCTTTAACCTTTTTATTATCTGGTAAATCAACTGTTAATATTTCTGGCAGTGCGAGAAGTTCACGACGTACGACTAAACCCGTTAGATCGTATACCCTTCGACGTTGGGCAAACTTTGTATCTTGGGCGACTATTGACATGGACATACCCAAAGAACGAGCAATTTGCTGAGCAGCCACTGCCCCTTCTCGTTCAATAACCTCAGTTATTAGATCCAGTTCCGCAGCTACTGTCCGTGTCATCTGAACAGTTACGCCCTCAAAATGCCTTTGAATAAAGACAATAGAAACGATTAATTGAAGAAAAACTACCGGAAAAACCAGAATCAATGCCGCACGAAAATATAATCGCTTAGGCATATATGAATTGATCCACTTAAACATAGCATCTAGACCTAAGCATAACTTTGCCGAAAGGGAAATATATTGTCATCTAACTACTTTACCAAAGCTAGTATAACAACGCCCGCTGAAAACATAGTTTGCATTCTGGCACCAAACCCGAGCCCTATGACTTTTAAAGGTACAAATACTTATATTATCGATAATGGGGAATTAGCTATAATTGATCCAGGCCCGATAAACGAAGAGCATTTTGATAGTATTCTAGGTGTATTGGCAGGCAAGCCGGTCAAATATATATTCTTAACACATAGTCACGTCGATCATTCACCTCTAGCGAAACAACTTTCAGCAGAATTAAATACTCCAATTTATGCGTATGGAGCATCTAATTCAGGGTTAAGTTCTACGATGCTTTCTTTAATTGATAACGGATATCAAAGTGGATCTGAGGGCATTGATAACGAATTTCATCCTGACTTTTTGATAAAAAATAATGAGAAATTTGTCTTAAATAACGATATAATCTCTAGTATTCATACACCTGGCCATATGGGTAATCATGTTTGTTTTCAATATGATAAAGTTCTATTTTCAGGTGATCACGTGATGGGTTGGGCAACTTCTATGGTTTCACCACCTTATGGTGATCTAACACAATTTATGGCATCTTGTCGGTTGCTTCAATCAAAGGAATTTAACTTGTTTTTACCTGGCCACGGTGATCCTGTAAAAAATCCAAGTGAAAGACTTTCCTTTTTAGTAAATCATCGCTTGGAACGTGAAAGCCAAATCAAAGAAGCGATTAAAGAAACGGCATTAACGGCATTTGAAATTACTGAAATAATATATACCGACATAGATAGTTCGCTCATCCCAGCCGCAACGAGAAATGTATTTGCTCATCTCATAGATCTAGATGCACGAGGCCTACTAAAATTTCAGGGCAATATTTCTGAGAAATCTAAAGCGGTGCTTCAGCATAAATAATATTTTTAAAGTTTATTATTTCTCTAGACGTTCCAAATACGTGTTGCTATATCAATCCTCAGATCCGGCGTAGCTCAGCGGTAGAGCAGTTGACTGTTAATCAATTGGTCGTAGGTTCGATCCCTACCGCCGGAGCCATT
>ERZ802830.5194-NODE-5194-length-10115-cov-6.00477_pt1 | contig 10115 bp, 8 predicted proteins | sample MGYA00345654_ERZ802830 | MGnify/ENA primary metagenome ERZ802830 (study PRJEB30503, sample SAMEA104212375) | marine metagenome | biome: Westerlies Biome; feature: [SRF] surface water layer (ENVO:00010504) within the epipelagic zone...; material: water...
CCGAGAGTATTATCCCAGCCAATCTCCATGACGCATTGGCCATATAGGAAAAACCCACATCTGTAGAGACAGAGTCACGTTGTGCAAAAGCCACAATTAAAAATGAATGGATACTAGAGTTGATGGCAAAAATGCCACCATAGGCGAATAAACCTATGATTAAAGTTATTGCTGGATCTAGTCCATAAACCAGCCCGCCTGCTATTAAAGCAGGAATAAGAGCTAATTTTGCCACCCAAGATGTCAGCGCAGAGCCACTAGGGGCCTGTAGTTGGTTGTTACGAGTAATTTTGGGGGTAAGTGCTTGAATTAAACCATAGCCAATGATCCAGCAAGCCATAAAACTACCAACTTGCAGGTGTGACCATTGCAATTGGCTCTGAAGAAACACGGGTAGCGCCACTACAAACCAAATATCTCTGGAACCGAATAAAAAGAAGCGTGCGGCAGATAAAAGGTTAATATCGCGACTTTTTGACAGTGTTTCGCTAAATTTTGGCTTAAAAGTGGTTGTTTGCGGCTGTAAAAATATCAGGCTAAGTAAAAGTGTAACGGCTAATAAAGCCATGAGTGCAAATAGACTATTGCTAAAGCCAAAAGTTGCCATTAAAAAGCCGCCAAGGAAAAACCCAAGACCTTTTAAGCTGTTTTTTGATCCCGTCAGTAGGGCAATCCAACGGTAGAGTTTTGCTGGCTGATTATCGCTAATTAATAACTTAATACTGCTTTTGGCACTCATTTTATTAAGATCTTTTGCAACGCCAGAAATTGCCTGTGCAATCATCACATACACAAGACTGAGCATTGAGGGATCAACGGTTAGCATGCCCAATGCCAGTATTTGTAGACCTAAACCTATATACAAGAGAACATTTAGACCGATACGGGTAGCCAGCCAGCCGCCATAAAGATTGGTTAATATGCCAAAAAATTCATAGAGAATAAATAAACTAGCAAGCTCTAGCGGTGAGTAACCCAAGCCATGAAAGAAAAACAGCACCAACATGCGCAGTGCGCCATCGGTGAGTGTGAAAGCCCAGTAACTTAGGGTGATTGTAAGATATTGCTTGGTGGCAGAATCAAGCGTCATAGCTACATCGATAGAGCGACTTTAGACACGAGTTCCATCATTCGGTTTACATAGCCAATTTCATTGTCATACCAGACTAATAGTTTAACCTGAGTGCCATTAATCACCATGGTTGAGGGAGCATCGACAATACCTGAACGGATATCATTGGTGTAATCGACAGAAACAAGAGGTAATTCCTCATAGCCCAAAATACCCTGTAGGCGGCCATCTGCGGCGGTTTTAAGAGCTGAATTTACCTCTTCAACAGTCACCGATTTTTCCACTTCAAACACGCAGTCGGTTAATGAGGCATTAGCTAGGGGGACACGCACCGCTACACCGTTTATTTTGCCCTTAAGTTCGGGGAAAATTTCAGTAATGGCTGTTGCAGATCCAGTACTGGTGGGTATTAAAGACATGCTACTAGCACGGGATCTACGTAAATCTTTATGGTACTGATCAATAATACTTTGGGTATTGGTAATATCATGGATAGTGGTCATTGAACCATGGGAGATACCAAAACACTGATGAATAACATCCACAACGGGGGCAATACAATTGGTAGTACAGGAAGCCGCGGTGACAATATCCTGTCCAGTATATTCATGGTCATTAATTCCCATAACAACGTTTAATACCTGATCTCTAGGAAAGCCTTTAACAGGTGCAGATACCACTACCTTTGAAACGCCCTGTTCAAAGTAGGGTGATAGTGCCTCAGGGCTCTTAAATACCCCTGTGCAATCAATAATTAAGTCAACTTCAGCTGAACGCCAGTCAGTATCCGTAATGGCCTGATTTTGCGAGTAATTAATTTTATGGTTATCAATAATTAAATGACCATTATCCACAGAAACTTGTTTATCCCACTGACCGTGAACAGAATCAAAGCGCAGCAAATGTGCTGCACTTTGAGCATCGCCCGCCATCTCGTTGATATGCACAATATCAAAATCGCCACATCCCCAAGATTCACGAAGTGCGAGTCGGCCTATGCGACCGAACCCATTTATCCCAACTTTTATCGACATAATATTCCGTAATATACAAAAGATTTCACGTTAATCGCAAAAGATGACAGTTTTATGACAGTCTCGATTTATTGCTCTTCAGCATCTAAATCATGGAGATGCCCGCGCGCTAATTCTTCTTCTGATGCTTCGCGAACTTCCTCAATGGTGACGTCAAAATTTAGGTTTTTACCGGCTAGCGGGTGGTTGCCATCAACAGTAACAATTTCATCTGTTACTGCAATTACAGTGACTGGCACAGTGCCACCTTGGCCTGTTTGAGCTTCAAATTGCATGCCTACCTCAATGTTATCAACACCTTGAAAGGCTTCTTTTGCCACTTCTTGGATAAGCTCTTTTTGAACTTCGCCATAACCCTCAGCCGCTGTGACTGCAACGGTGAGTGAATCGCCGATGGTTTTGCCTTCTAGCGCTTTTTCTAAGCCGGGAATAATATTTCCTGCGCCGTGTAAGTAACCAAGAGGCTCTTTGCCCTCTGAGCTATCAATGCTAATGCCATCATCATCGGTAAGTTTATAGTGAAAGCTAACAGCACTGTTGTTCTGAATATTCATGATATTTATCCGGTAATTGAATCAGCTGTACATTATCCATATTGGTGACTAAATATCGATCAACCTATGGTCAAATAGCGTAATAAATTAAACAAAGGTTGATGCCATCGTCATAATTGTGTCATAAAGAGGTTTTTTAATGGAAGGGCAAGAAGTGGAAGAAGAGATTGAGTTTATGCCCAAACATACTGTTCTTGTCGTTGATGACGAATCAGCGATTCGAGAAATGCTGAGTATCTCCCTCGATGCTGCGGACTTTAATGTACTGCAGGCGTCAAATGCGCAGCAGGCTCACGCAATTATATTAGACCGTCACCCCGATCTAGTACTTCTAGATTGGATGATGCCGGGCACCTCGGGCCTAGAATTATTACGTCGGCTTAAACGCGATGAAATAACCGAAAAAATTCCAGTTATTATGCTGACAGCTAAAGCAGAAGAAGACAGCAAGGTTTATGGTCTTGATTCTGGTGCTGATGACTATATTGCCAAGCCCTTCTCGCCGCGAGAACTTATTTCTAGAGTTAAGGCGATACTTCGCAGGTTGGGTCGCGAGGATTTGGTTGAGCCCATAGTGGTTGATAAGCTGATCTTTGACCCTTTGAGTCATAGGGTTACTATTGCAGGAAAGTCGCTTAATTTGGGTCCTACAGAATACAGACTTCTTCAATTCTTCTTAACTCATCAAGAGCGTGTTTATTCGCGCGATCAAATCCTCGATTATGTGTGGGGAAGCAACGTATACCTCGATGAAAGAACCGTTGATGTGCATATTAGACGATTGCGAAAGGCAATTTCAGTTGCAGGTCATGAAAACTATGTGCAGACTGTGCGGGGGGCAGGTTACCGTTTTTCAACTAAGCTAGCACATGCATAGAGGATATACATTCATTGCGACTGGGAATGCAAAACGAGATATGGCGAATTATTGCAATTGCGCTGTTCTCTCTTATCTTTGGAATTAGTCTAGAGCGACCTATAGAGGCGCTGCTATTTGGTTCCCTGCTATATATTCTGTGGGCGTCAAGAACCATTGGCCGGCTGTTTAAATGGATTGATATTGGGATGCGCGGCGTTCCTCCCGATATGGATGGCGTATGGGGTGAGCTTGCGGACACATTTAACCGTCAGCGTCGACGCCATCGTGGAACCCAAGAAAAAATGCGCCGCGCCATCAATCGCGCCAAGCGTGTCACAGAAGCAGTAGATGATGCCGTTATTGTGTTGCGGCAAGACCGCACCCTAGACTGGTGGAATACGGTGGCAAAAAAGTATTTAGGTCTTAGATCAAGTGATCGAGGCGTCGCCATAACAAATTTAATTCGCGACCCTAAATTTGTCAGCTATATCAATAGCGATAAGCTTGATGAGTCAGCTCAATTACCATCTTCACTGCACAATGGACGGTTGCTAGCATTTTCAGCGGTCATGTTTGGCGATAGTGAAATTGTGGTTGTGATTTCTGATATTACCCATATCAACGACCTGGAAAAAGTTCGCAAAGAGTTTGTTGGCAATATTTCTCACGAACTGCGCACACCATTAACGGTTATGCGCGGCTATATAGATACTCTAAGTTATATCGAAGGTAACTCAGCCATAGCCAACAAAGCCTATCAAGAGATGTCTAACCAAGTCGATCGCATGAAGGATTTATCAGATGATATTATCTTGCTATCCAAGTTTGAGTCTGATGGTGCGGCTGCGGTCGAGCAAATTAATCTCAATGAGCTTCTAGCTGTGATTGTGGGAGAAGCTGAGCAGTTAAGCGCCGGCAAGCATAGCATCAGTCTTAACTGTGCTGAATCGGTTGTACTTAACGGCGAAAATAAGATGCTGCGCAGTGCATTGGGAAATATTGTTTTTAATGCGGTGCTTCACAACCCTCAGGGTGCAGATATAGCGATAGAAGTTACTCAGACTAAATCTAATACTATGGTGGTTATTGAAGATAATGGTGTCGGTATTGATAGCGATGAAATTCCCCGATTAACTGAGCGATTCTATCGCGGTGATAGTAGCCGCAACTCTAATACGGGTGGCAGTGGTTTAGGATTGGCGATTGTAAAGCACGCATTAACTCGCAGTGGTGCTGTGCTTGATATCAAATCTAGCCTGGGTAATGGCACAAAATTTACCTGTACATTTAGCGGGCAATAAAAAAGGGCGCCTGAGCGCCCTTTTTTAAAACAAACATTTTGCTTAGAATTTATGCTCTAAACCCAAGCCAAAAGTTTTTGTTGAAGATGACTCTTCATTATCAGTGAAAAACACAAAGCTCTTGGTGTTTTTAGCTAATTTAAAATCAGCGCCTAAAGATAAAGTCGTTTTATCTGAGCCGCCAGTATCATTTTCATTGCTGCCGTACTGCGCTTTATAAGTGATATTGTCGATCTTATAAGCAGCGCTAGCAAAATAACCAGATTCGTCAGTTGTATCATTGTCTTGATACATTAAGCCTAACTGCCATGCATCAACTTTAAACTGAGAAACAACGCGAACAAGATCAACGCGAACAAGATCAATGTCAACGACATTGCTGTTGCCAGCTATAGCTACATAAAGATCGCCTTTGCTGTAATTAAAAGAATAAGATGTAGCATCACTAAGGCCGCCATTATTAGCTTCGCTTGGCATTACCGCATAGGTAGCAGAAAAGTTGCCATACTTAGGAGTGGTATAGGCAATAATGTTAGACACGGGGTTCTCGCCAGCAAATGTTTTCATAATATCGCCTTCTAAATCATTAAATAGATCAATTTTCTTTTGTGCTAGTTTTGTTGGCGTATCGTTTTTACCGGCTAACAATGAACCGTATTGACCTTTTATTCCAGCATAGATATTTCTTTGTTTGAATACATCGCCATCGCCATCAACCTCAACTTGAAATTCTGTCTTATAGAATACAGTTAAACCCTCAGAAACTTGATTTGAGCCCTTAAGGCCAATGCGCGATGCGTTACTGTTAAGTTTCCATGTATCTTCAGACCCGCTATCTGAGTTAACAACTGAAACATTGATCTTGCCATATAGCTTGCCATCAATAGAACCGCTAGCTGCAGCAAAAGGTGCGGTTGCAAGCATTGCGGTAGCAGTGCCTAAAAGAATTACTTTGTTCATAATTTTTCCCCGACAATTAAATTAGTATTTCATTTACAGACGAAATTAAGATTTTATGACAGCAATGTGATAAATATATGATAGAAATATGCCAGTAATATGATTGCGTAATTTTTTTGGCTGTCGTATAAATGTAATAAAAGTTTAATAAAATATTATAAGTATTAGTTAAAAATTGATTTTTAATTTGCAAGTTTACTGGAACCGGCGTCTAATTATGATAAATAAAATAATCCCAGTTGTAGTATTGATGTTTGTTGCTCTAACGGGAGCTTCAACATCTATAGCGCGTGAAAATGTAGAAGTTGTTGGGTCTTCTACAGTCTATCCATTTGCAACGGTTGTTGCTGAGCGCTATGGCCGCGCCAGTGGCAAGCCTACACCAAAGATTGAGTCTACTGGCTCTGGTGGCGGTTTGAAGCTATTTTGTGGGGGTGTAGGCACAAACTATCCTGATGTAACCAATGCGTCACGACGTATGAAAAAATCCGAATTTGATAAGTGTCAGAAAAATGGCGTTAAAGATATTATCGAAGTTCAAATTGGCTATGACGGTATTGTGATTGCCAATTCAATTGAATCAACACCGATGAAAATCAGTCGTAAAGATATCTTTCTAGCGCTAGCGGCAAAAGTGCCTGGTGAGAAAGAAGGCGAACTAATTGATAACCCTTACAAGACTTGGAAACAAGTGAATGCGTCGTTACCAAATGTTGCAATTGAAGTGTTGGGTCCGCCGCCGACTTCTGGTACTAGAGATGCATTTGCCGAGCTAGGTCTTGAAGGTGGTTGTAAGGCTTTCCCATGGATCAAGGCGCTTAAGAAAGTGAACAAAAGTGAATATAAGTCTGTATGTCACACAGTTCGTGAAGATGGTCGTTATGTAGAGGTGGGCGAAAATGATAATCTTATCGTGCAAAAGCTTCAGGCCAACCCTTCAGCACTGGGTGTATTTGGATTTAGTTTCCTAGATCAAAATGCGGACAAGGTACAGGCCTCTGTAATTGAGTCTGTGGAGCCAACCTTTGAATCCATTGCAGATACGACATACCCAATTTCAAGACCGCTCTACTTTTATGTTAAGAAAGCTCATATTAGTGTAGTGCCGGGCATTCTTGGCTACCTAACGGAGTTCACCAGTGAGAGAGCTTGGGGTGAAGATGGCTACTTAGCAGAAAAAGGCATGATTCCATTGCCCGAAGATACTCGAAAAGCAAAAGCAGCTAGCGTAAGAGCATTAACGCCAATGAATGGAAAAGAACCATTGAAATAATTGCAATAAGTTGTCAAAGTGCAACTCGGCTCAAGTAACAGGGTTGTTTTGTTTAATCTGGATTGAATTTTTCTATGGAATCTTTGAATTTACTTCTGTTAATGCTCACTCTAGGAGCTGTTGCTTTCTATGCTGGCCGCAGCCGATCACTAGCAGTAGCAACGCCATTGGGGGGTATTAGGCACCTTCACTCGCTGCCCAATTACTACGGGCTCAATGCGCTACTCTGGTGTGCACTACCATCACTATTTCTTTTAATTCTATGGCTAGTGTTTGATGAGGCCGTGATCAATAGTATTGTAATGAGCTCATTGCCGGCTGAATTGGTGCCCAGTTCAAAAGCTGATTACAACCTACTATTAAATAAAATTAGTAATCTCGCCGATGGCATAATGAGCTCAAAAGGTCAGTCTGCTGCACTTATTGCTGTTGCCGAATCTATGGCTGGTCTTCGTGTGATTTCCCAGTGGGTATTGACTGCACTGTGCTTAATATTAGCCACCATTGGCCTGTATTGGGGTTGGAGAAGGGTTGCCGCTGATTTTAGAGCGCGCCAGTCGGTTGAAAGGGTGATGGAAAATCTCCTCCTTGGTTGTGCCTGTTTAGCCATTTTCACTACCATAGGCATTGTATTTTCGGTACTGTTTGAGTCAATTCAGTTTTTTAGATCTGTGCCATTTTTTGACTTTGTGTTTGGTTTAGATTGGAGTCCACAAACGGCCATCCGCGAGGATCAAGTTGGTTCTTCTGGGAGTTTTGGTGCTGTTCCCTTATTTGTGGGTACTTTGTTAATTTCTGCTGTGGCTATGTTTGTTGCGGTGCCCATCGGCTTAATGTCTGCAATTTATCTTGCTGAGTACTCAGGTAAATCAGTTAGAACCTATGCCAAGCCGGCCTTGGAAGTTTTAGCAGGGGTGCCAACCGTTGTTTATGGCTTCTTTGCCGCTTTGACCGTTGCGCCATTCTTGCGCGATCTAGGGGCCGATTTTGGTCTGACTATTTCTTCAGAAAGTGCGCTTGCAGCCGGTCTGGTTATGGGTGTAATGATAATTCCATTTATTTCATCTTTGGCAGATGATGTTATTACCGCTGTGCCACAGGCCATGCGCGATGGCTCTCTTGCAATGGGCGCGACCCATTCGGAAACAGTTCGCAAAGTGGTTATACCTGCGGCATTGCCCGGCATTGTTGCTGGTATTATGTTGGCAATCTCGCGCGCCATTGGTGAAACTATGATTGTAGTGATGGCGGCCGGCCTTGCGGCGAAACTAACGGCTAATCCACTTGAGTCGGTGACAACGGTGACAGTACAGATTGTTACATTGCTTACCGGTGACCAAGAATTTGATAGTCCTAAGACATTAGCAGCCTTTGCGCTTGGTCTTATGTTATTTACAGTGACCCTGTTATTAAATATTTTTGCTCTACATATTGTTAAGAAATACCGGGAGCAATATGAGTAATTCCATGGATAACTTACAAAAAATTAAAAGCTCCCTTAAACGTAGAAGCCGCTCAGAAAGCCTTTTTCGCTGGTATGGCCGCGTTGCTATCATAATTGGTTTGGCCGCTGTTTTAGCCCTATTTGTCGATATTATTAGCAAGGGCCATGGGGCGTTTAAGGCTACCTATATTCAGGTTGATATTCATTATGATGGCGACCTTTTAGGCGTTACTAGCTTGGCAGATAAGCCGCAGTTAATGCAGGCTAATTGGGATGCGCTTTTTAAATCAGCACTGCGTGAAAAGTTTTCTGATGTGTCGGGCCGAAGTGACAAGCGCCAGCTATACAAATTGGTGAGTAATGGTACTGGGTTTGATTTGAAAGAACACTTAGTAGCCAACCCTCTTTTATTGGGTGAAACAGAATCCCAGTGGCTACTAGCTGACGATGATATTGATACCTATTACAAGTCTTGGCTAGACGGTGAGCCCTACGATGCTCGACTGACTAAAAAGCAAATTCAGTGGATCGATCAACTGCATCAGCAGGGCGATATAAGGCTACAGCTTAATACCAACTTATTGACCCGAGGCGATTCAAGAGAGCCGGAGCAGGCAGGTATCTATGGTGCGGTTATGGGCTCGCTTTTAACGCTATTGTTGACCCTAATACTGTCATTCCCTATCGGGGTTGCGGCGGCGATATATCTCGAAGAGTTTGCCGCTAAAAATAAGTTTACTGATTTTATTGAGGTTAATATCAATAATTTGGCAGCTGTCCCTTCGATTATTTTTGGATTATTGGGCTTGGCGGTATTTATTAATTTCTTCCATGTACCCAGATCTGTTCCGATCGTGGGTGGCTTGGTGCTAACCTTGATGACTTTGCCAACCATTATTATTACCAGTCGAGCTGCAATTAAGTCAGTGCCGCCCTCAATAAGAGAAGCTGCACTGGGTATGGGTGCCTCTAGGTATCAGGTGGTCTTGCATCATGTATTACCCCTTGCGCTTCCCGGGATGTTAACCGGAGCAATTATTGGTATGGCTCAGGCATTGGGTGAAACAGCGCCATTGTTGATGATTGGCATGGTGGCATTTATTGTCGATATTCCTCAGGGATTTACCGACCCAGCTACCGTATTGCCGGTACAGATTTTCCTCTGGGCAGATAGTCCAGAAAGAGCCTTTATCGAAAAGACATCAGCAGCCATTATGGTTCTGTTATCATTTCTATTGATTATGAATATTTCAGCCGTTTGGTTGAGAAAGCGTTTAGAACGTCGTTGGTAAAAGAGACTTATTATGAAGCAAGCTAAAGCCGCAGCTAAATCTGCGACAGACACAAAGTCAAATCCAAAACAAAATTTGGAAGTTGATACAACTCAGGCTACGGTAGGTAATCGTTTTTGTGAAAATCCAAAAATGAGTATGCGTGATGTTAATGTATTCTATGGTGACAAGCAGGCGATTTATGACGTCAGTGTCGATATTGCTAAGAATGAAGTGATTGCTATGATCGGCCCCTCTGGCTGTGGTAAGTCAACCTTTTTGCGATCTTTAAACCGCATGAATGATACGGTAGACGGTTGTAAGGTAGAGGGTGAAGTGCTGTTGGA
>ERZ802830.5197-NODE-5197-length-10112-cov-7.43393_pt1 | contig 10112 bp, 6 predicted proteins | sample MGYA00345654_ERZ802830 | MGnify/ENA primary metagenome ERZ802830 (study PRJEB30503, sample SAMEA104212375) | marine metagenome | biome: Westerlies Biome; feature: [SRF] surface water layer (ENVO:00010504) within the epipelagic zone...; material: water...
GTTGACCAAGAGGGCCCAGGTGGAGGCAAACCTATTGATATTGAGGTTATTGGCACAGATTTAACTGAAATATCTCTAGCTGTAGAAGATCTTTTGAATAAAATGAAAAAAATTAATGGATTTATTGATGTCTCAGATAGTCGACCACTACCTGGTACAGAGTGGATGCTTATTACAGATAGGCAAGCTGCTAATCAATACGGTGTTTCAGTTTCAACTATTGGAACTATGATTAAGTTACTTACAAAAGGGGTTAAACTTTCTGATTATCGACCTGATGATATTGATGATGAACTTGAAGTATTACTTAGATTCAAAAATTCGCAAAGAAGTCTTGCAAGACTAGAAGAATTAAAAATTCCTTCTGATCAGGGTGAGTATATCCCAATGAGTATTTTTGCGAAACTTGAACCAAAACCAAAAAATGGCGAGGTCCAAAGAGTTGATGGCAATAGGTTTATGTCAATTAGTGCCGACGTTGAGGATGGGCTGTTACCTGCAAAACTAATTGAAAAATTAAAGTTAGAATTAGAAAAATCTCCTCTTGATCAAGATGTAACTGTTAAATTTGGTGGTGAAGACAAAGATATTGCTGAAACACAGGCATTCCTAGGTCAGGCCTTCGGCTTATCCTTATTGCTTATGGTAATGATACTAATGATACAATTTAATTCCTTTTGGCAAACCTTTGTAACAATGTCCGCGATAGCTTTGTCTATCGGTGGTGTTCTTCTAGGTTTATGGATAACAGGTAGACCTTTTGGAATTGTAATGTGTGGTTTAGGTATTATTGCTTTAGCAGGTATCGTAGTTAATAATAATATAGTATTAATTGATACGTTTAACGAAATAAGAAAAAGAGGGTACTCAGCGCCCCATGCTGCTTTTCGCTCGGGGCTTCTACGTTTTCGCCCAGTAATGCTGACAGCAATAACTACAATTTTAGGTTTATTGCCAATGGTTTTTGAACTAACTATTAAGTTTTCAGATCAGGAAGTTTTAGTTGGTGCACCCTCATCTCAATGGTGGGCGCAACTTTCAAGTACTATTGCGGGAGGACTTACTTTTGCAACTATTCTTACTCTTTTAGCAACACCAGCATTATTGGTTCTTGGATATGGCATAAATAAATTTTTAAAATCTATTTTTAAAAAAATAAATGTGTATTCAATAAGTCGATCATTTAATTAATATTTAAATGAAATTTCAAATAATTATAAACAATATATTTTTTAGTTGGTTCTTATTAATATCTCTTGGAATTATATGGGGCATGTCATTTCTTGGAGTTGAGTTAGCTCTTAATTCTTTTCAACCTTTAACTATAGCATGCTTTAGAATAATATTAGCGTCTTTAATCTTATTTGTAATTTGTAATCTGACTGGAAATAAATTACCAAGACCTTCTGATCCTAATGGGAAAAAAATTTTATTGCACTGTTTAGGCTTTGGTTTATTTTCAAATGCAATACCTTTCTCATTGTTAAGTTGGGGGCAAATACAAGTTTCATCAAGTTTTGCTGGTATAGCAATGGCTGTCGTACCCTTGGTAGTTTTGCCAATGTCCCATTTTTTAGTTCCTAATCAAAAAATGACTGCGCTAAAGTTAATTGGATTTGTTATAGGCTTTATTGGGATAATAGTTTTAATTGGACCAAGCGCGTTTGAAATAACTAACAGTAAAACTATAATTTTAGCGCAAATAGAATTCGATTTAGCAAGTGTTTGCTATGCAACGTGGTCTATTAGTACAAAACTTACACCCCCAACAAATTTGATTTCATTTACATCTTGTTCTTTATTATTTGCATCAGCGATTATGATACCTCTGACATTTATAATTGATGGAATTCCAATTTTTAATTTAGATATTTCTCTTCTGGGTCTTATATATTTAGGTTTATTTCCAACTGCTTTAGCGACAATAATGTTGGTTACATTAATTAGAGTAAAAGGTCCTCCATTTTTAAGTTTAGTAAATTATCAAGTACCTATATGGGCACTTATTTTCGGTTTATTTGTTTTAAATGAGCAATTACCAGCAGAATTTTTAATAGCACTATTAATAATTCTTACAGGATTAGGAGTTTCCCAGATAAAAAGAGATAAAACTATTTCCTAGATGCAATATATTGATCCAATGATTTTATTTCATTAGTAGAGAGAACAATACCTAATTTCGTTCTTCTCCAAGCAATATCAGATGCAGTTTTAGCCCACTCATTGTTTATAAGCCATTCTACTTCACATTGATATAAGCCTGCTCCAAAGTAAATCCCAAGTTCTTTTATAGAAGTTTTCTTTTTAAGAATGTTCTGTAAATTTGTACCATATGACTTGAATAATCTTTCAATTATTTTCTGATCAATGAAGGAATACTTTTTTATATTTTTTTTTAAAAGACTATTAAATTGTGATGGTGAAAATTCACCCCCAGGAAGCGGTTTATTTGATGTCCAGTTTTTAGATTTTTTACCAAATTTATTATCAATAATTTTAGTAACTTCTTCAGCTAATTTTCTGTAAGTAGTAATTTTACCACCAAAAATTGATAAATACATAAGTCTATTTAAATAGTCAGTCTCAATTTTATAGTCCCTCGTAATATCTTTTGCATTTAAACTACCATCATCAAAAAGAGATCTTACTCCACTGTAGTTCCATATAATGTGGCTTGAATTTATTTCTTTTCTAAAATAGGAAGACACAGCTTTGCAAAGGTAGTCGATTTCATCCTTAGATATTTTTGCTTTTGATGGATTGCCATTATAAGCTATATCTGTAGTACCAATAAGACTAAAATCTTTTTCAAACGGAATTGTAAATATAATTCTACCATCGAAATGCTGAAATATATATGCTTTATCGTGGGAGTATATTTTTGGAACCACTATATGACTTCCTTTGATTAGTTTTGTGTTTTTTTGATTATGGCGATTTTTATTTATCACTGATATAAGTTTATCAGTCCATGGACCCGATGCATTCACCAAGACCTTGGATGAAAGTTTAATTTTTTTAGATGCTCCATTTATTTTATTTTTTGCTTCTACTAACCATTTAACCCCATCATTTTCTAATTTAATAACTTCTGTATTGGTCATAATATTGGCTTTGTTAATTTTAGCATCCATCGCATTTAAAATTACTAACCTAGCATCCTCAACCATACAGTCTGAGTATTCAAAACCTTTTTTATAATTTTCTTTTAAAGGGTTCTCGTTTAAAGAGTTGAAATTTACTGATTTTGAGGATGGAAGGTAATTTCTTCTAATAATATTATCATAAATTAATAAGCCTAGCTTTATTAACCATGAAGGTCTTAAACTTGGACTATGTGGTAATATAAATCTTAATGGCCTGATAATATGAGGTGCAATCTCCATAAGTTTTTCTCTTTCAATTAAAGCCTCTCTTACAAGACGAAACTGATATTGTTCCATATACCTTAATCCACCATGAATTAATTTTGTAGACCAAGATGACGTTGCACTCGCCAAATCATTCATCTCCAACAAGGCAACTGAGTATCCCTTTCCGGAGGCATCTCTTGCAATCCCAGCACCATTTATGCCACCACCAATAATAATAATGTCAAAGTCAGTTTTCAAAGCTAAAATTAAATTTCTTTTGGGTTGTAATTTTTAATTTAATTTATAATACATATTGTATAATTTTGTTAAGAAAAGGTTACATTTATGGTAAATAATTTTTCTAATTTTTTATTGAAAAGACGAAGTGTTACAGCCAAAAAAATGTCCCCTACGTTCGTTAAAGATGGAGACTTAAATTCTATAATTTCAGCAGGAATTAGGGTTCCTGACCATGGTGCATTAACACCATGGAGAATTATTGTTTTTAAAGATGAAGAAAGAGAGAAGTTTGGTAAAGATTTTCTTGGTAAAAGATTTAGAGTTAAAAACCCAAACGCAACAGAAGAAGAAATCACTTATGAAGAAAATAGGTTCTTAAGAGCGGGTGTTGTTATTTGCGTAATTAGTTCACCAGTAGAACATAAAAAAATTCCTGTATGGGAGATGCAACTTTCATCTGCAGCAGTTTGTCAAAATTTACTTATCAGTGCACAATCACTAGGTTATGCCGCTCAATGGCTAACTGAATGGTACACATATGATGAAGTTATACTTAAAGAGCTTGGTGTTTCTCAAAGAGACAAAATTTCAGGCTTTATCTATATTGGGAAAAAAAATGAAGAACCTAAAGATCGAATCAGACCTGAAAAGGAAAAAATTGTTTCTTACTGGAATTAAAACTAGGATTTTTTTCTTATTTCAGTGATTTTTTCTTCTATAACTTCACTTACAATAATTGGTAGATTAGTTTTTAACCATTCATCTAAAATAGGTTTTATGGCATCTCTCACTGATTGAGCTATTAATCCTTCAGCACCTTGATCTTTAAATGCTTTTTGAAATTCGGATACTTCATAGTTTATCTGTTCCATAATTTCTTCTGAAAGATCATTTTCACTTGAACCTTCTTGTTTAACAAGAGTTTCATCAGAACTTTGCACATTTAAAAGCTCTTCATTCTCAGCCTTCTGAATAAGATCCTTAATTGAGCTTCTAATTTCTTCAATACTTCGCAATTTTTTCCTCAAAATTTTTTTTTAAGCTTCTATTAGAATAAAAAAAGTTACAATTTTATAAATAAAGTATATATAAAAAAATCAATAATATTGACTAATTTGCTATAATATTAAATATATCTATCATATAATTAAGTAATATGTTATTAATAATAGTTAATTTTTGGAGGAACGGATGCTCAAAATAAGGCGTTTGTTTATATCATTAGGGTTTGCATTATCACCATCAATATTATTTGCAGGTGGAATGCCCACTTCTGAAACTAGTTCAAGTGAAACCTCAAGTTCTGTAACGCAGACTACAAATGAATCCGCTGAAACTAGTAATACAGTCTCTGGCACATCTGAAAATAATAGTTCAAATACACAAAGCTCCGAAAATGCTTCCTCAAATAGTAGTTCTGATGATTCTCAAACATCATCAAATAGTTTTATTGCTATAGAGGATGAACCACTGATTATTGATGTTTCTGGTATTTCTGATTCTGATGGAGTTGGAAAAATATATGTTCAGTGGCAAAAGGAGACATCAGATGGTAGATGGATTGATATTTTTGGAGCCACTCAGCAGTCCTTTACTCCTAGACAAGTACACGTAGGACAAACCTTGAGAGTTCAAATTACTTTCTTAGACAACCAAGGTAACCTTGAAACTTTGTTTAGCTCACCCTCAAGTCCTGTTCAAAATGTTAATGATAAACCGAAGGGTGGTCCTTTATTAGTTGGAAACGCTAAGGAAGATGCATCATTGATTGTTGATACAAGCAGTGTATCTGACGAAGACGGTATTGGTGAAATGCAAGTTATATGGCAAAGATCTAAACAAGGAAGTGACTGGCAAGCGTTTGATGATACTACAGGTGAAGTTTTAAAATTGGGTCAAATGCACGTTAATTACGCTTACAGAGCTATTGTTGCTTATTTAGATGGTCAGGATACCAGAGAAGTTATGATATCTAGTCCATCTGATATTGTAATGAATTTGGATGATCCAGTTGAAGGTGAAGTTGTTTTATCTGGTGAAGCTAACGAAAATGGAACACTAATGGCAGATACCTCTCAGATAACCGATGAGGATGGAGTTGCTAGTCTTTCAGTTCAATGGGAAAGTTCTAAAGATGGAAGAAGTTGGTCAATAATGGAAAATATCCAAGGCATTAGTCTTGACTTAGGACAGTATCTTGTTGGAAGTCAAATTAGGGCTCGATTAAGTGTTGTTGATAATTTTGGAACTGAAACTATTTTGGTTAGTCAACCTTCACGGACAATTGAAAATGTTAACAACAAACCTTCTGGTTCAATTATTATTAGAAGAGTTAATGTTTCAGGTTAATATCTGATACCTCCCTAGACTTATTTAAGTAATTAACAATTAATTTTTATCTAATACTCTTTGAAAAAATAGATAATAATGGTGGAACAATAATAAGCGTTGCTATTGTTGAAAGTGATAATCCTCCAAAAACTACTATTCCTATTCCCCTATAAAGTTCTGATCCTGCTCCTGGAAAGATAACTAATGGTATTAAACCAAATAATGAGGTGAGAGTTGACATAAAAATTGGTCTTATTCTGTTCCTTGTAGCTTCAATAATTGCATCATAGATTTGCATTCCCTCTTCTCTTACTTGCAATACTGTTTGTTCAACTAGCAAAATAGCATTATTAACAACAATACCTGTAAGAATTACAAACCCAAGCATTGTTAACATATCTAAAGGCTGCTTAATGAACTGATTAAGTATAGCTAAAGCAGCAATCCCTCCTGTCGAAGCAACTGGCACTACCAATAAAATTATCAGAGGCATTGCAAAGCTTTTTAATAGAATCACTAAAAGAAGAAATATTACAATTATAGCGGTTAAAACATTTGATTGCATAGAAGTCCAAGTTCTAGCTAATTCACTAGCTGCTCCTCTTACAAAAATTGAAACACCATTCTCTGATGCCTGTTCTCTAAATTTTGGGATTATTTCTTTTTCAATTACTGAAACTGCGTCCTCTAGAGCAATATTTTCTTCTGGTCTGATTCTAATTGAAATTGCCTGCCTTCCGCCAATTCTTTTAATTTCCCTAGCTGCACTCACAATTTCTATAGATGCTAATTGGTCAAGGCTCATAATATTACCAGATCTTGCTATAATTGGAATATTACCCAGAGTTTCAACCGTGAGATTTTGAGCGTCTACACCTGATAAAACAAGATCAATTAGGTCCCCATTAATTGGAATTTGAAGGACATTGGCACCATCATTGAAAACGTCTAGAGCAGAAGAAAACTCTCTTACAGTAATCCCTGCTCTTGCTAGAGCAGTTGTATTTGGCGTAATTAGAACCTGCGGTGAGCCTGCATCAAGTGATGGAAGAAGCCTAATTTGATTTCCTTTAGATCTAGGAAATTTTTGGTTTAGTTCTGAATCAAGGTTTCTTACAATAGGCTCAATAACATCTAGATTAGGCCCTGTTACATCTACTCGAATAGATTTACTTCCGCCAACAGAACGACCGAATAGTGATGCTTGACTTACAAAAGCTCTTGCACCAGGTTCACTAAACACTGGACGCATTAATACCATTTTTAATTCTGCGACCCTTGAACTATCCTTAGCAGAAGCCCCTGCAAAAGCCCCTCCTTGAAATGCTACAAAAAAGAACCTGTCTATTTCAGGTGGACCTCCTTCATTTGTTTTTCCTTCCCATAAAGGTTTAGCTGCATTTTCCATTTTCTGAGCAATTCGAAGTGTCTCATCCATAGAGTATCCAGTGGGAACAATCAAACGTCCAAATACAAAGTTAGCATTTCCATCGGGCAAATAATCAAGTCTTGGCAAAAACTTAAAGCTTGCAGATGCTGAGACAACCACAATAAATATTACTAAGGCTAACCCTATAAATTTACTCTTAACTATAAACTTTGCATAACCAATTATGAGTTTTGAGAATATCGCAGATATAGAATCAATTACTGGTATTCTGAACGGATTTGAAAAACGATCGCTTGGTCCGCTTAGTAGCCTAGCTGCCAGTGTTGGAATAACTGTAACTGATACAATAACTGATATCAAAACTGAAACAGATATTGCTATACCAATATCCCTAAATAACTGACCTACAGGAAGATTTAATGTTACAACTGGTATAAATACTATAACTGTTGTTAAAGCAGATCCAAGTATTGGCGCCCAAACTTGTCTTGCACCGTTATAAGCTGCTTCCTTTGCGTTTTGTCCTTTTTGACGTAGCCTAAATATATTTTCCATGCTTACAATGGATGCGTCAACTACCATCCCTATTGAGAAAGCCAAGCCAGCTAAAGATATTACATTTATTGAAAGTCCTAATCCTGCTATAGCAACAAAAGTCCCAATAACTGAAACAGGAATGGCAATAAATATAATTCCAGTAGGTATTAATGATCTTAAAAATAAAATTAGAATGCTAATAGCTAGGCAGCCACCAATCCAAATATTTTGTTTTACTAAGTTAATGGCAGATGAAATATATGTTGTTTCTTCAAAAATTACTCTTAGATCTAAGCCTCTATCATTTAAATTATTTTCATTCAAAGCATCAATCTGCTCTCTTAACCTTGACATTGTTGCAACTACATTTGTTCCTTGCTCTCTTAAAACACTTAATATTACTGCTTTCTCACCATTGAGCCTTCTAAAACTTGTTCGTTTCTGAATTTTTAATTCTATTTCTGCAATATCTGATAACAAGAGAGGTACAATGGAACCCTCTGAGGAAACATCTGTTCTTATAACAATTTCTTCAGCTCTCTCTCTAGTGTAAGCAATTAGTTCAGTTCTAACAGGATACGATCTCTTTCCTTCTGTCACTGTTCCAACACTTTGAAGAGTTGAAGCTGTTCTTAGCGCATCAATAACTTCTGTTAAAGTAATTCCAAATCTTGTCATTTTTTCAGGGTCAATAAGGATCCGCATTTCCCTTTTACCACCACCATTAAAGGTTACCTCAGAAACACCCTTAGTTCTTCCTAATGGTTGAGCGATATCGCTTTCAACAAACCTTCCAAGGTTTTCTAAATCAATTTCGTATCCATCTCTTGCTAATAAGGCTAGACGTGCTATTGGACTATCATCTGAATTAGAAGTTCTAATTGTTGGTGTTTTAGAATCGTTTGGAAGTCCAGTAACACCTGATAATTTATTTAATAGAAGAATAAGTGCTTTATCCATATCCTGCTCTAAAGAATATGTAAGAGTTATCGTTGCTCTTCCAGTTCGAGACTGGGATGACAATTCTTCTATGCCGTTAAGAGAAGATAAATCTTGCTCAAGTCTGTTGACAATTTCTCTATCAACATCAGCAGGAGATGCGCCAGGCCAATTAACTCTTACTTGATAAATAGGCTTTTCGATATCAGGGGTCATCTGAATGGGAATATTTTGGAGTGCAACATACCCAAAAAGAATAGATAAAAATATTAAGGCAATAACTGCAATTGGTTTATCTATAGCTTGCTTAATTATATAATTCATTTAGATTTTACCTTTGAACCAGAAAATGGGACTTCATTCTCATTACCATTTGGCATTTTCAATGTTAAAATACCTTCTACCTTATCAGAAGATATATTCCCATTAAAGTTTAAGGTTATAGTTCCAAATGGAAGTACTAAAGGGGTTTCAAATTTTAATTTTTTACCGTCAGTTTCAACATCTGTTTTTTCTCCATTGAAAGTTGAAACTTTTTTTCCAAGAATTAGCTCTCCGGATCTCTCACCACCTCTACCTTGCCATTTTAAAACCCATTTATCTCCTTTAATTCCAGATGGTTTTTTAGAACTATCTGAGGGTTTCCCAGCTAATTTAACTGAAGATCCATCCTTCAGTAATTCATTACCTCTAACTATGACCTTATCATTAGTTGAAATACCACTAATGATAATTACTTTATTTCCAACAGATCCTCCAAGTTTTACAGATTTTTTAATTGCTTTTCCCTCTTCCATTATAAAAACAACCTGACTGGAGGAAATTGGAATTATTGCATCTTTTGAAATTGTAATGACAGGCTCAGGATTACTAGTTGGAATGAACATATTAATAGATGCATTATTTGCTTGAAGGCTGTTTTTTATTTTATCTTTAAATTTTAATCTTACCGTTCTTGTTCCAGTTCTAGGATTTTCTTTTAGAAGCGTTGCCCTGTATAATGCTGAAACATTTTCACCATAAATATCCAATCCCTTTACCTCTTTAGATTCTTTAATAAGGTCTAGATAGATTGCTGGAACTTCCAATTCAATTTCAAAATTATTATTACTTTGGATCGTTGCTAAACGTTCTCCAACTCGAACATAACCGGTCTGTATAGGAGATAAATCTACTATTTGACCATCGATTGGAGATTTTAAATTAGTATCTGAAATATCTTTTTCTAATTTATTTATTTCTATATTTAATCTATTAATAGAGTTTTTAGCCTGCTTTATTCTGAAACTTATTTTATTTAAAAATTGGTTTTTTGAAAGAAC
>ERZ802830.5198-NODE-5198-length-10111-cov-5.55638_pt1 | contig 10111 bp, 5 predicted proteins | sample MGYA00345654_ERZ802830 | MGnify/ENA primary metagenome ERZ802830 (study PRJEB30503, sample SAMEA104212375) | marine metagenome | biome: Westerlies Biome; feature: [SRF] surface water layer (ENVO:00010504) within the epipelagic zone...; material: water...
CTAATAAGTCCTGTAATATCTGAGTTTGCAGGTCCTGTATATGTAATAACACCTGTACTTGCATTATATGATGCTGAACCTAAACCACCTGCGTCAGTTACTGAAACTTTACCTCGTATAATTGAGTCTGCAATTCCTAATGTTCCTGAACTTGCTGTTAAGTTTGTACCGGCCATTGCCGCTACTAAATCTGAAACACTTTCTTTCTTAGAACTGTTATCGCCGCCATCAATCATTGCAAAACTATCTGCTGTTACGTCTACTGCGGCCGCTGTTAATTCATTTAGATCTAATGCTAATGAAACTGCACCACTTGTACCACCGCCTGATAATCCGTCACCTGCTGTTACGGCTGTAATATCACCTGTTGGTACTGATGCCACCTGAGCATCAACGTATGCTTTTACAGATTGCTGTGTAGGTATTTTACTTGCAGAGTCTGAAGCCATATTGTCTTCATCTACTATTGCAGTACCACTTACGCCAGTATTAAGTACTGGACTTGTAAGTGTTTTATTTGTTAATGTTTGTGAACCTGTTAATGTTGCCACTGTGGCATCAATTGAAATAGCACCTGCACTTATATCAATACCTGTGCTACCACTAATATGTGCTCTAACTTCTGCGGCACTCGGTCCAGTATATGTAAATACACCTGTTGTATTGTTATATGCTAAACTTCCATCTCCACCTGCATCAGTTACACTTAAAAGTGCTTCTACTTGGGTTACTGTTAAAATATCGTTGTATGTTGATCCATCGTTTGTAAACTGCCACTTATCTGTTCCTTCATCATATTGTAATTTTACATTAGTTGAAGTTCCTCTTTCAACTTCGATACCAGCATCTTGTGAGGGGGTTCCTGATTCGTTGTTATTAAGGACAATAATGTTATCGTCTACAGTAAGGGTTTCTGTATTAACTGTAGTTTGTGTTCCGCTAACTGTTAAGTTTCCACTTATAATTACGTCAGCAAATGTTACATCACTTGTAGTTGCTACTGCCTGTCCAATGCTAATTTCACCTGAACTTACTGTTACACCAGTTCCACCACTTATGTGAGCTCTTACTTCTGCCGCACTAGGACCTGTATATGTAATAACACCTGTACTATTATTGTAAGCAAGTGAACCATCTCCACCTGCATCTGTTACTGAAATCTTACCTCTGATTACAGTATCTGCCATTCCTAAAGTACCTGAACTTGCAGTTAAATTAGTTCCTGCCATTCCTGAAACTAAATCAGCAATACTTTCTTTCTTTGAACTATTATCACTTGCGTCTATGATTGGTATGCTGTCTGCATCTACGGCTACTGCGGCCGCACTTAATTCATTTAAATCTAAATTAATAGTTGCATCGCCTGATGTTGAACCACCACTTAAACCGTTACCTGCTACGACGGCTGTAATATCTGCGCCACCTAGTGCCGCAACTTCTGATGATTTTGCTAGTGGAATACCACCTGCTGTTGAGCCGTCATGTACTACGACCGTATTTTTTGTTGTATCGATCGTGATCTCACCCGCTAAACCAGTAAAACTGCCATGTTGCGTTGTGGTACCTCGTCTCCTTTGAATTGCTGTTGCCATTTTAAACCCCTAATATGTTTATAGCATAATTATAAATTATATTTATCATTTATCTTAATAACCATTGTTCTATGTCGTCGTTTATGTCTGTAAGTTTGAACCAGTGATTCTCAACTAATTGTCCTTTAAACATATTAACCCTACCAACTAAAACGACTATCGCCCATCCCCTTCTTAATCTCGGTGTAAATGTGCGTTCTATGTCAAATCTGTTTTTAAAAACCTTATGTGCCATATCTAAGCCGTCATCATACGTTTCATAGATAATTGCATTTTCAGGTAAAGCAAACTCTTTACTTAAACTATTTAAATAATGACTTTGCAAAATTCCCTCATCGTCTAACCATTCCACAATTTTATATCTTTGTTTCTTTGGAAGACTATTTTCTTGTATCTGGTATTTGTTTTTCCAAGCATTCCAGTTTGAGTCACCTATTAGTGCGGCATTTTGTACTATAACACCTAATACTTTATCGCCTTCATCCGCAACTACTAGTTTTCCTTCTGCATTTAAAGTAACTGTTAAACCAAAACGGTTTTCATCCTTTTTATTACCGTCTGCCCATTCAAAAACTTCTGCATAACCTGTACTGTTTGAAAAATAACCTGTCTCTGTGTATACGGCACCTTCTCCATCAACTCTAAAAACTTCTAATCCGTTATTACCTTTTTCAGTTAAATCAGATTTAGCACTAATAAAGTTGTAGTACTTACTGTTTGGTGCCTTAGTCTGTAAGTTTAAAACATCACTATTAAAATATTTGCTGTTTGCTACTGCTGTTATTTTAGGTGAATCATTTTCTCTACCTACTACTGCTAATGTACTTTCTGTCTTGTCGACCATGGTTCCTATTCTTAATTGACCATGACTTGTAAGATTTAAACCTTGTTTGTTTCCTCTACTAACACCTCTAAATAAAAAAGATCCTTCATCATCTCCATCACCTTCTACAATAAGTCCCCTTGTACTACCGTAACCTGTAGTAGGTATGGGTGCTTCACTAGTGTAGTTTGCTCTTACATGCATACTACCTATGCCAGAACTTCTAGGTGCTTTTGTACCTATTCCTATGGAACCAGTATTAGAAAGTGTAAGTAAACTCTTATCTAATTCACTAATTACTAATCCATCTAAATCTGATACAAATGTGTATCTTTTCTTACCTTCTAAAGTTAAAGTACTTCTGTTCAAAGATGCTTCTGTATTTTTAGAAGGAGCCTGTGCAACTGGCTCAGGAACATCTATTTCTATATTTAAAATTGCCTCTTCTATTTGTTCCTGTATTTCTTTTCTTAATTCTTTTTTTAATGCTTCTAAATTTATTTCAGGTTTAGAAACTTTTTTAGTTGTTTTCTTTGCTACTACTTTCTTTTCTGTTTTAGTAGCAGTCTTTTTTGCTCTTGGCATGTGTTGTCCTGTGTATTAATTAACTAACTATTGCTCTATCTGTAATCCTTCTCCAGTTACTGCCATCACTAAATGCCATAACTGCTCCTCCTGTTTCATCGCTTACAAAAATCATTTGTCCTGGTTGTGCTGAACTTGGTAATGAACTTACTGTAAAAGTATCTCCTACAGGACCATAAACGTCATCTATAAATTCAAAGTCTCCTATTCCTGGAGATGTTCCTGCTGATGTAACTGAACCGTAATCTATTGTCATATTTGCAGTACTTGTAATACTACCGTAATCAGTAATAGGTTCAAATATTACACCTTTTACTATTCCTGATTGTAATGTATCTGTTGCTTTATCAAAAGTTAAAGAAGCATCTGCTCCAAAACTAGAACCATCATTAAATTGTATTTGTGTATTGCTACCTGCGGGGTCAACACTTACTGCCGCAAAACTTAATGCTCCTGAACCGTCTGTTTTTAAAAACTGGTTAGCAGAACCATCTGCTGTAGGTAAAGTATATTCACCGTTAACATCTAGTGTTCCTGTAACTTTAATACCAGAATTTGTTGTTTCGAATTTTTTAGTATTATTATGATATAAGTCTTGTGAGCCGCCTGAATTAAATACTACTGAGGTTTTGCTACCAGCGGCATTACTAATTGTTGTTGTTCCAGATCTAATTCTAAGAGAACCTGTTCCTGCATCATCTATGTAACTGTTACTTCCATCGTGATATATTTCTAAATCACCACTCGTACCAAATTTTGCTTTTACATTATCTGAATATAATACTTCGTTGCCTGATACTTTAAATACTTCTCCGCTATTACTAGCATTAAAGACTTTAAATATTGGGTCTGATCCGGAACCGTTATCTCTTACTCTTAATTGGGTAGCAGTTCCGTTACTATGTGACACATCTAAATACGCACCACCATGTTTTAAACTTGGGTTAGTTCCTAATCTTAAACTACCATTTACAAATAATTTATCATTAGAACTAGTTGAGCCGACGGAGACTGTATCATTGCTACTGTCTACATATAATGTACCAGAATCAACGTTCAAGTCCGCTAAAGTACTTCCTACACTTACCCATTCACCGTTATAGATTTTTAAAGTTGAATTAGAACTATCAATGTATATATCTCCATTAGAGAGATCGCTTGATGGTTGAGTGCCTGTGGATATTTTAGAACCAGATGCAGATTTTCCGATCTGAAATTCAGACTGCGTGGTCCCCTTAAAATTTCCAAAAATTGCCATACTTTTATGTCCAGGTCAGTTCTAGGAGTTGTAATAAGGACACCATGCCTTACGAACCCTAGTCTGTGTCCTCATGATGCTCATGAGTGATGACACAGTCTTCTCCGTCAATACTATTTATCTTTTTATGTAGTTTTAAGTGGTTTACTTAGTTCTTCCCAAATGGTTTCATAATCGCTGTCACCATCTGCATATCCCATTACACCTAACTTTTCATATTCAGGTATAAGTTCGTCTGTGAGAAGTCCTATTCTTTTTAGGTTGGGCATTATTCTGCTGAATAATACATCTTGGAATTGTGTTTGAAATATAAATTCTTTTTGGTATTCTTCTGTAGATTCTAAATCCATACCATATTTTTCCCAAACATCATATGCTCTTAATCTGTTCCTGCTTACAGTACAGGCTTCTAAGGCAAATTGAGCTCTGTCGTTACGTTCTTCTTCTGTGAGTGTTTGTACAAATTCTTCTAAATAGTTTACACCAAATGTTACATGCCTTGCCTCATCTCTAATTATGTAATCCAGCATTTGTTCATATACAGGATCATTAGTTGCATTCTTGGCCGCATTAAAGGCCGCAAGTGCTAATCCTTCTATAACAATTTGCATACCTATAAACTTTAAGTCCCAACGTGGGTCTGTTAAGATTTTGTCTAATAATCCTTTTAATGCTGTTCCTATAGGCCATGTTCGTTTTAATCTTGTTTGTAAGTATTTGTTAAATGCTTCTACATGTCTTGCTTCATCAAATGTTTGTGAAGCCGCATACAGTTTAGCATTGAATGTAGGCGCACAACTGGCCAACTGACTTGCTACTAATAAAGCACCTTGTTCGCCATGTAGAAATTGGCTGGTACTCCAAGCATTTAGATCTCTAATAAACTCTAATTTCTTTTCTTTATCCCATTCTGCATACACAGGATGTTTGCTCCACTGAGTATCTTCAAAGTCAAATTCTTCTGTGCCTATGTCTTTAAATTCTGGAGTCCAATCGACATCCACTTCCACATTCCAGTTTAGTTTTTTACCTAGTTCATATAATTTTTTGATACGGTTATCCTGAACTGTATAGTCCCAATTATAACTTCCTGTGAGGGGGGTTTCGAAAATTTCTACAACGTCTGTGGGTTCGAGATTGGCAGGATATTCGCCATCATGTAACGTGATGTCTCGAGGAGTATTAGTCCTGAGAACTTTCATAGTTTATTTAGGTACGTTACGTTCTGCTGAAGCAGGTGCTTCATATTGTTGTGATTTTTGCAAGTACAATTTTAATGCCGCTACTCCGGCCTTTCTACCTACTGCTGGGTTAATACGTCCACTTGCTTTATTAGGATTATCTGCATATCTTTCTATAAAGCCAGGTCTTTCCATTACAAACATGACTGCTCTAAGATCATATCTGGCCTGATTTACAATATCCTTTTGTTGTATATATGCTTTTGAATATGGATTGGAAGTATTAGGGAATATGTCTATATCAATTTTTCCGGAATCCATCTGCCATTTGACTTTCTTTTGCCTTATCTCTTCTAATTTGTTTAATTCTGCTTCATACTTCTTAAAAGATATTTGAACTAGGTTATTTGCTACTTTATGGTGTCCTGTAGTTGGATAATACTTAGGATCAGTAATTATTTTACCAAAACTAGGATCAAGAGATCTTTCTACAGATTGTCCTGCTACTGGATTTGCACCTGGGTCCATTTGTGTAGTAGGCTCGTCTGCCATTGTACCACCTGCCAAACTACCTAATGCCAATCCTGTAGCGGCCGCTTTTTGCAAAGGACTTAAAGGTGCTTCGTTTAATATTTCTGCCTCGAATTGTTTATCTTCAATTAGATCTATTAATTTTCTCATTTCGTTTGACATAATACTATTTATCCTTTCTTAAACTATTATTTCTATTATACCTGTAGAAGCATCTAATTTATTTTCTAATGCTCTGCCAACTATTTGCAATGGACTTAACTTCGTAGGTGCAACTGCCACCATAGCATGTCCTGGTGTATCACTAGCAATAAGCACATCACCTTTGTTTACATTACCTGTAACTTTACATGGTACCCTACCACGTAATGCTACTGGAATACCGTTACCTTCTGAATTCATTAAGTATGCTGGATCTGTTGATACAACACCTATTACTTTATAACTGCCTGCTTTGTCTGATATAGTTACTTCACTATCTCCGCCTATAACTAAAACAGTACCTGGTTCGTAATTTGCATCTGATTCGTATACCTCAGCCAAATCCGCATATTGTGCCTGTGTTGATGTTCCAACAAAATGACTTGCCGCCACATTACCTGAACTATCTCTTGCTACTACTTTACTTGCAGTATTTGTGGTTGTGGCATCTACAGCCACATCGTTTGCATTTACTGTGATATAACTTCCAGCACCAACTGTTAAAGTTGCCGCACCACTTGATGCTCCGCCTGTTAAACCGTTTCCTGCTGTAACGGCAGTAATATCACCTGTTGTAGTTGAATAACCGTAACTTAAAATTTTATCTTCTATGGCCGCTGATGTCATTATGGATGTATCATCATTACTAAATGATTCACCGCTTGTTTGTAATGTTCCTGCTGATAGTTCTGAAACTGTTAATCCACTAACATTTAGTGTTACATTTCCTGATGAACCACCGCCTGTTAAACCAACACCTGCATTAACATCTGTAATATCACCTGCATCGTTAGTGAAACTAAATTCTCCTGTACCACTATTATAACTTAGATCGCCACCTGCACTAAACAATCCTCTTATCTCTGAACTGTCTGCTGTAATGGCTCCTGTTGAATTGTTATAATTTACACCACTGCTACCAGTAAATAATCCTCTAATATCTGCATTTGCAACTTCTACTGTTGTTGCAGTAGTTGAAATACCATATCCTGAACCTACTGATACACTAACTGTACCTGAAGTACCACCGCCTGTTAAACCAACACCTGCAGTAACTCCTTCAATATCTCCTGCACCAGCAGTAAAACTAAAAGCACCTGTTGACGAATTATATGCTAAATCTCCACCAGCACTAAACAATCCTCTAATATCTGCATTTGCAACTTCTATATCATTTGCATTTGCAGTAATACCATAGCCACCTGCAACATTTAATGTTACTGCACCTGAAGTACCACCGCCTGATAGTCCATCACCTGCTGTTACGGCTGTAATATCACCTACTGGTATATCCTGTGCTATAGTAATTGTATTACCACTATGTGTAACGTCAACACCTGTACCACCTAAAATGGAAAGTGTTTCGCCACTTGTTATTGTTTCTGTACCTGCACTATCTGTAGTTACACCCCAACCTGCATAATTATCTGCTGTAGTTGAAAATGCTCCTGTTCCACTATTATAACTTATTAGTCCACTTGCACTAAGGTGTGCTCTTACTTCTGACGCACTAGGTCCAGTATATGTAAATGTTCCATTACTACTGTTATATGCAAATGAACCATCTCCACCTGCGTCTGTGGCACTAAATCCACCTCTTATTGCAGTTATATTAGCATCAATTGTTAATGCTGTTGCACTATTTGTTATAGATGTATATGTGCCTTTTTCTAAACCTTTTATTCCGTGGAAGGTATCTGCACCTACAGTTCGTTGCCCTGCATACACTTCAAATGTACTAGTACCTGTTGTTCCTGCATTTGCATAAGTTAAAGAACTATTGGCTTCTTCTGCTGAGCCTAAACTACTTGTAGGCGTAATTTGTTTTTTCGAACCGTTTACATATACCCATGCTTCGTTGGCATCAGTAAATATTGCTCCGGCATCTGTTACATTTGTAGTTGGTATTATTAATTTTCCTGTAAAAGTTTTAGCACCTGCTAAACTTTGATCACCTGATGTTCTTATAACTGTACTATCTACAGCAATATCATCTGCATTTGCTGTTATACCATCTCCACCAATAACATTTAGTGTTCTTGTTGCGGCTATTGTGCCACCGCCTGTTAAACCTGTACCTGCTGTAATAGATACTGTTGAGTGATCAATATGCTCGTTAGCAACAAACCCACTTAAATTATCATGAACTATATCTGCATCTGTTGTGGTTATTGCTCCTGTACCACTATTATATGTAATACCTGTACCACCACTTAGATGTGCTCTTACTTCTGCGGCACTTGGGCCTGTATATGTAATAATACCATTACTGTATGCTAAACTTCCATCACCACTTGCATTACTGACACTAAAGTCTGTAAACAATAGCATATTATAGTCTGTACTTCCGTCATTACTAAACTGCCATCTATCAGTTCCTTCGTCCCATTTTAAATATACATTTGCAGTTGTATGTTCAACTTGTATTTTTGCGTCTTGGTCAGCACCACCTTTGTTAAGGAAAATATTGTTATCTGTTACTATAGAGTCTGTTTGTGTTACAGTATCTATATTTGTTGCTGTTATGTTTCCAGCAAAATTAACATTACCTGGTAATGTTGCACCTGATAAATCTACAGTACCAGTAAATGTTTTATCACCACTTACTGTTTGTGTGCCTGTTGTTTGCACTACTGTATTATCTATAGCAACTGAGCCACCTGTAATATCAATGCCAGTTCCACCAGTAAAATGTGCTCTTACTTCTGACGCACTAGGTCCAGTATATGTAAATACACCAGTTGAACTATTGTATGCAAAACTTCCATCTCCGCCTGAATCTGTTGCAGAAACTTTTGCTCTTATTGTGGAATCTAATATTCCAAATACACCAGCACTATATGTTGTATTTGTTCCTGCTGAAAAATGTGCTTGTACTTCTGCGGCACTTGGGCCTGTATATGTAATAACACCAGTACCACTATTATATGCAAGAGAGCCATCTCCACCTGAATCTGTTACACTTATTAATGCTCTAACTTCTGTATTAAAATCTGTTACTTGATCATGTGTTATACTAATTGCTTGATTGGCCGCCGCTGTTAAACGTCCTTGTGCGTCAACTGTAAAATTACTTACAGTAGATGCATTTGCACCATAAGTTGCCGCTGTAACGGCCGTATTATCTAAATTTATTGTAGGTGTTGCAGATTCTCCACTTGTTACAGTAGAAGTTAAACCTGTTCCGCCTGTAACTGTAGCAACATAATTTCCAGTTGTATCAGTTCCTAAAGCAACTGAGTTTGGTTGTATAGTAACAGCCATACTTGGTGATGATGTATTTGCATTTAATCCTAATGCAACACTACCTGAGACGTCGCCTGTTAAGGTTACTGTTCTATCATTTGTTAAAGCACCTGCTTCGTTGGCTACACCTGTAAATGCATTACCACTTAATGTAGCACCGCCTGATATACTAAGACTACCAGTGCTAGGTATTAATATATTACCTGTTATTGTTTGACTTGAAACTAAATTTGCACCAGAAGAAAAGGATAAATTAGCAAAATCACTTCCGCTTTTAATTGCTAATACTGTTGTACCTGCTGTGCCGTCAGAATTAATTACGAATGCATTTGATTCAACACGATTAACTTCTTGTGTGGTTTCTACTTGGGTAACATTACCCTCAATCGTCAGTCTACCCTTGACTACTAATTCTTCATCAACACCGATATAAGTACGTTTTGTTGCCATTTAAAATTCCTATGCTCTGTTTAAGTTCTATAAGACTATTTATCATAAAATACAATTATAAAATTCCACTCAAAAAAAGAGCTCCATAAGGAGCTCTTTAATTCTTCTAATAAGTTTTCGGCTTACTGGAATGTTACGCCTGATAACGTTACCGCATCAACGTAGTCTGCCGCATTACCAAGAGATGAAGCAGTATTTGTAAGTTCTTTATAACCGTATCTGGTCATGAAACTTACTACTGGTT
>ERZ802830.5202-NODE-5202-length-10107-cov-5.55979_pt1 | contig 10107 bp, 9 predicted proteins | sample MGYA00345654_ERZ802830 | MGnify/ENA primary metagenome ERZ802830 (study PRJEB30503, sample SAMEA104212375) | marine metagenome | biome: Westerlies Biome; feature: [SRF] surface water layer (ENVO:00010504) within the epipelagic zone...; material: water...
TTTCTGATTTTTTTTTTTATTATATTGGTCATTCGTCACAGTCAGAATATATAGTGGAAACTAGCACTTATGGAGCATATTCTTTCAATTCAATCTTAAATTTATTTGGATACTCTAAGGAATTTCCTCCTGGGAAGTATGAAGAATCTTTATCATTGCCATATATTCTTGAGACAAATATTTTTACCCTTTTTAGGGATTTAATTACCGATTTTGGCCTTATTGGCACAGCAATTTTTTTTACCATTCTTGGGTTTTGTATTAATTTCCTTTTTTATAAATTTTTATATCATAAGAACTCAGTGCTACTATTTTTGATTTTCATTGGTTTTTTTGTATTTATTGGAATGAGTTACTTGTACAGTGTATTTGTTGCAAGATATATGATTAGTGTTTTGCTAATTACTTTTTTGATTTTAAAAATTAATTTATTTATTTTTAAATTTAATAAACAATTTTCAGTGACTAAATGAATAAGGCAGTTATAGCTTCGTGTAATTTTAGTGTTGGACATACAACACATATGGTTGCATTTTATAAAATGTTTATAGAGATGGGGTACAACACAAGCTTTGTTTGTAACGAGGAGTACACTAATTTTAGTAATGTTATTAAAAAAAACAGAATTAGTTACTGGTCTTTTTTTAGAAATAATGAAGACGGAGATATATTTGTTGCAGTTGCACCAAGTATAAGAGTCCTTTTCAAGTGTTTTTTTTTAAGATTGTTTACAAAGGTATCTGTTAACTATATTTTGCATGAACCATACTCATCATTCAGCTCATACCTTAAAGCAGGCTTCAATTTTTTGCAGGTAGTTAGGATATTCGTAATTTCTATATTTAATAATATAACTTGTATTCTTTCTCATAATGTTCTTTTACCTTCCAAAAAAGCCTTCGATACTTTTAACAAAAGCCGGCTTAAATACTTAAGAAATTTTCAAATTAATTTAATTTTTTATGACCAGGCTAGCATTAAATTCAGCCAGCAAGATAAAAAATATTTTTCTTATATTGGTACGATTGCAGAAGATCATGCTTTTGAAGAGTTTATAAGAATTGTAAATAACTTTCATAAAGATCAAAGTATTTTAAAAGATGCTAAATTCCTTATTGCAACAAAATCAAAAATTCCAAAAAGACTTCAAAAATTAGTTAAGTCATGCGAAAAGAGAGGAATTCTAGATGTTTTTTCAGGGAATGTCATGACCAACAATGAAATAAATTCATACTATCAGCAGAGTTTAGTTGTATGGAGTGCATATAAAAGATCTATGCAATCAGGCGTACTTCCAATGTCATATATGTTTGGATGTCCTGTTATTGTTATGGAAGATTGTATTCCAGATTCATTTTTAAATGGCTCTACAGGCTTAGTTATATCTTCAAATTATTGCCCTAATGAATTTAAAGTCTGTTTAGATAAAATTATTTCAACTTATTCAACTTTTTCAGATCATTCAAGAGAATACTATTTAAAAAATTTCGATTATAATTCTATGAAAGATATCTATTTGAAGATTTTAAATGATGAACAAAAAAATTAGTGTAGACTTAAATTCACCCTCACTATATATTGAAGAGGACAGTCGACTCCATCGATTGAAAAGAAGAATGTCTTATAAATTACCCCTTAGGCTTATAAAAAATTTTATTATAAATTCTAAGATAAATGCTAATGAAGTTGAGCTTTTGGAGATTGGTGTAGGCTCAGGCTACTTTGCAAAATTTTTTAAAGATATTTATCAAAGTTCTAAATATACCGGCATTGAGTACGATTATAGACTTATAGAAGTTACTAAAAATTTAATACCAGACATTGATTTAAGACAGGGTAATGCGGAGGAGTTCAACTTACAAAAGAAATATGATATCTTGGTCTCATTTCAAGTCATAGAGCATTTATATGATCCTGAATCTTTTATTATTAATGCTTACAACCATCTAAAGCCAAACGGATTGCTTATTGTTACAACACCAAACCTGAACAGTATTGCAGCTTCTTTAATGGGAAAAAAGTGGCATGGGTATAGAGAAGATCATGTCAGCTTGAAAACTAGTAAAGATTGGGAAACTCTTATTAAAAAAAATGGTTTTAGTTGTATTTATAGCGGCACAACTTTTTTTTCTGGTCTTCCTTGGCTTAATAAGCTGCCTCTAGGCATTATTAATTGGTTTCTTTTACTGTCATTCGGTGCTTTGCCATGGTCAAGGGGCGAAGCTTTTGTAGGCGCATTCAAAAAAAATTAATTCTAATAGGCACATTAGTTAATAAATGAGTATAACAAGAAATACATCTTGGAATTTATTTGGAGCTCTTTTTCCTCTTCTTGTAGGGTTTGTTTGTATTCCATTTATACTCGAAAATATTGGAGTTGAGCGACTTGGAATTCTTACTATCATATGGGCATTAATCGGATATTTTACTATTTTTGATTTTGGCCTTGGGAGAGCGTTAACTTATCAAATAGCATTATTTAGGTCTACTAAAAACGATGATTCTATTATTAAAATTATAAATTCCGGTTTATTTTTAACATTTTTTGCAGGCATTTTTGGTGGTGTAATTCTATATGCACTACTTCTTTTGGGTGCCGTAAATTGGCTCAATTTTAGTAGTGAAGTATATGCCGATGCAGAAAAAGCCATCCATTTTTGTGTTTATATAATTCCATTAGTAACAATTTCTGTGGGTTTAAGAGGAGTGTTAGAAGGATATGAAGATTTCAAATCTGCGAATATTATAAAAATAGTACTGGGTATTTTAAATTTTACAACTCCTGTCATTAGTATAATTTTTTTTGGTGAAAGTCTTTATCATATAGTGATATTTCTATGTATCTCTAGAGTGTTAACTATTTTTCTTCACATTGTTGCAATTAAAATAAATAATTCAAATATTTTTGTTTATGGTTGGGCAAAAAAACAAGATTTTTTTAATCTGCTAAGTTTTGGTGGGTGGATGACAGTTTCTAATTTAGTAAGTCCACTAATGGTAATATCAGATAGGTTTATCATATCAGCTTACATTGGTGCTTCAGTAGTTGCATATTATACTATTCCAGCTGAATTTATGATGAGATTTCTAATGATACCAGCAGCATTAACAACTACCTTATTTCCTTTATTTGCAATGCAGGTTACAAAAAATATTATTTCATCAAAAATATTGTATATAAAAAGCTTAAAACTAGTATCTCTAGTAATGGGGCTTATAATGTTTTTATTAGCAGTATTTTCGTACAAAGGTTTAGAGTTATGGTTAGGTCAATCATTTGCATATAATTCTTACATAGTGCTAATTATTTTAACTTTTGGAATTTTTTTTAATAGCTTAGCTCAAGTGCCTCATACTGTTCTTCAAAGTGGAGGTAATGTAAAAATAACTGCGTTTATTCATCTCTTTGAAGCCTCTATATATATTCCAGCTTTATTAATAATTACTCCTTTATATGGTATTCATGGGGTTGCATTTGTTTGGGCAACTCGAGCATTAATTGACTTAATTTTATTATTATATTTTTGCAATAAAAAATTAAATTTATCCTATAATTGAATTATGAAAGCAAATACCACTCTTAATAACTCTACACTACTTATAAGTGGCGGAACAGGATCATTTGGTAATGCTGTACTAAGGAGATTTTTAGATAGTGGAATAAACGAAATAAGAATTTTTAGTCGCGACGAAAAGAAACAAGATGATATGCGCAAACTATATAATGACGAACGGATTAAATTTTATATTGGTGATGTAAGAGACTATCAATCAGTTTTGAATGCAACTCGAGGAGTCGATTTCATTTTTCATGCGGCTGCACTAAAACAAGTTCCTTCATGTGAGTTTTTTCCTATTGAAGCAGTTAAGACTAATGTTCTTGGAACTGAAAATCTACTTGATGCTGCTATCGCTAACTCAATCAAAAAGGTTGTATGTTTAAGCACTGACAAAGCTGTATATCCCATTAATGCAATGGGAATTTCTAAAGCGATGATGGAAAAAGTAATTGTAGCAAAAGCTAGAAATAGCTCAAAAACTATCATTTGTGCCACACGTTACGGAAATGTTATGGCATCTAGAGGATCAGTCATTCCACTTTTTGCCAAGCAAATTCACTTGAATAATCCAATTACTGTTACAGACCCAGAAATGACAAGATTTATGATGACATTAGAAGATGCTGTTGAGCTAGTAAAATATGCCTTCGATAATGGAGATGCGGGTGAGATATATGTTCAAAAAGCTCCAGCAGCTACTATATCTACATTAATTGAAGCAATGAAAATTTTGGCAGGCACTCTTGATCATGATGTAACAGTCCTTGGAACAAGACATGGTGAAAAGTTATATGAATCTCTTCTTACAAAAGAAGAAATGAACTCCGCTCAAGATTTGGGAAACTATTATTGCGTACCTCCAGATTTAAGAGATTTAAATTATTCAAAGTATGTTGAAAAAGGTACTGCCGAAGTATCAGAACTAACTGATTATAATTCACATAATACTCATAGACTTGATATAGACGGCATGAAAGAACTCTTGCTCAAATTACCTTTAATGCAAGCTTTTAGCCGAGGAAATCTTATAGATCCTGACTATTAAATGAATATATTAATTACAGGTGCAAACGGTTTTATAGGTAAAAACTTAATTTTAAAATTAAAAGAATCAGATGATTTAAATATAATACCATTTACTAGAGATACAGATATTGACTCTTTGGAATCACTTATAAATAAGACCGACTTTGTAATTCATTTAGCTGGTGAGAATAGACCCCAAAAAGAAGATTTTTTTAACACTGGAAATGTGGAACTTACTTGTAAGATATGCAACGCAATAAGAAATAGCAATAAATCTATTCCAGTTATTTTTACATCTTCATCTCAAGCAATATTAGATAATCCCTATGGCTTAAGTAAATTAAAAGCTGAAAAGATTATTGAAGACCTATATTTAGAAACTGGGAACTATTGCGTTATATATAGACTTCCTGGAGTTTTTGGTAAATGGTGTAAGCCGAATTATAACTCTGTGGTTGCAACCTTTTGTTACAATATTTCTAGGGATATTCCTATCAAGATCAGTAACCCTGATTATGAAATAAATCTCGTTTATATTGATGACTTTATCGATGATATTTTATCTGTGATTCGAAATATGAAGGGAAAGGATAAGATAGAAAGACGAGAAATCACACCTGCTTACTCAATAAATTTACAAGATCTAGCTAATCAGATTTTGAAATTCAAGGAATCAAGAAACACTCTTATTTCTGAGGATGTAGGCACAGGTTTGGTTCGAGCCTTGTATGCAACATATATTAGCTATTTGCCTACAGAAAAATTTATATATGAAATACCATCACACAGTGACGCACGTGGAGATTTTGTTGAAATGCTTAAAACTAAAAAAAGTGGACAGTTTTCATATTTTACTGCACATCCTGGTGTTACTCGAGGAGATCATTATCATCATACGAAGACTGAAAAATTTCTGGTTCTAAATGGTACTGCTTTATTTGCTTTTCGAAATATGGATACTGGTGAAAGTTTTAGTATTCAAGTTGATCATTTAATACCAAAGGTTGTGGAAACAATTCCAGGCTGGACTCACAATATTAAGAACATTGGTTCTAATGATTTAATTGTTATGCTTTGGGTTAATGAAATATTTGATTCGAAAAATCCAGATACATTTTTAACCAAAGTATAAATTTTAGAATCTAATAATAAAAATTTTTAGAGTATTTGATTGCTAACCAAATGTCATTCGATTTTAGTAATGTCATATTGGTATTTAAAGGAGCTTATCTTGAAAGAAAATAATACTGCAATTGGAATAACAGTTTATTCACCCAATCAAGAGGAACTTTTGAACATAAAGACTTTATACAATGAAAGTTTTCAGTTTTTATATTATCTAAATTCAGAAATAGATAAAACTTTTTTTAATGAATTGGATAATGTTGAGTTTATTGGTAATGGCACAAATGATGGTCTTGGAGTAGCAATAAATTCAATAGCTGAGAGAGCATATCAAAGAAATTTTAAGTACTTGTTGATTCTAGATCAGGATACCAAATGTAATATTTATGAATTAATGCAAAATGTCGATGATGAGCTTACACATTTTCAAAAAAATGCAGTTGCTTACCACCTGAATTCTAAATATAGAAAACGTAACAAGATTGGAGACTTTATAATAAATAGCTCTACTGTTTTTGATCTAGAAAATTTTAAAAAACTTGGCGGTATGAGCAGCTCTTACTTCTTAGATGGCCTTGATTATGATTTTTGTTTACGCAGCTGGGATCAGAATATGTTTATATATTCTTTACCCATGATGGATTATTTTGATCATAATTCTCTACAAGATGGTCTAAACCTTAAAATTTTTAATAGAAAATTTAATATTAGAAAGTATTCACAATCTCGTTATAAAGAAATAGAATTAAGTTATAGGAATGCATTTTTATTTAGTATTCGTAGGAAATTTTATAGAGCATTTATGTCTTTATTAAAATCGTATTTAATATTTAAATGTAGTAGACTGGCGTCCAAAATAATATTTATTAGGGGATAAATAATGCAAGAAAATTTCAAATGCAAAATTTGTGAGACAAACCTGCAATCAGTACTTAACCTAGGTAAAACACCCTTAGCAAATAGTTTATTAGAAAAAAAAACCTCTATTTCAGAAGAGTTTGACTTACATTTACTTGGATGCCCAAAATGTAAAAATTTACAATTAAGCAAGTTCATATCTGCAGATCTTCTATATAAAGAATATCTTTATATAACTCCTGACTCATCGATGCTATCAAATCATTATGATTTTTTAATTAAGTACTTACTTGAAAATTCTATAATAACCGCATCTAGTTTTGCTGTAGAGATTGGTTGTAATGCTGGACAATTTTTAGAGAAATTAGATAAATTTACTAGTAAAACAATTGGAGTAGATCCGGCTTCAAATATAGTTGATATAGCAGAAGATAAGGGATTTAAGATTTACAATGAATTTTTTAATGAAAGTATTGCTAATAGCATTATTAATGAACATGGTAAAGCCAATACAATAATTGCAAGACATTGTTTTGCTCACAATGAGTTCCCTCATGAAATGGTGAGGGCAGCAGGTTCTTTGCTTAGTGATGATGGGTCTATGGTTATAGAAAATGCATATGCTTTAAACACGATTATGAATGGAGAGTTTGATCAAATATATCACGAGCATATGTATTATTATTCTCTGAAATCTTTAAATGCCTTATTTAATTTATATGGTTTTGAAATAGTTGATGCTACCATTGGTATGATCCATGGTGGTTCGATAGTAGCAGTTGCAAAAAGAAAAGGATTATCAAAAAAATCACCAAATTTATTAATATTCGAAGAGCTTGAAAAAATATATTTAAATGATTTAGCTCTAAAAGATTTTGCTGTTAGATGTAAATCAAATATTGAAAATATTACCAGACTGGTAAATAATATTTCTCAATCTGGAAAGACCATATATTCATATGGCGCAACAGCAAAGGGCAATACTCTTCTTAATTCTGCTGGCCTTGATAGTAATATTATTTCTGCATGTGTTGATAGCACATCAATTAAGCAAGGAAAATTTTTACCAGGATCAACAATACCTATAATTTCTGAAGAAGAGGCATCTGAGAATTGGCCAGATTTTTATTTCTTGACTGCATGGAATTATAGAGATGAGATTATTTCTAAAGTGAGAAGTTCGGGTAATTATCATACTCGTTTTATAATCCCCTTTCCAAATGTGCATATAAATTAAGAGAAATGTTTTTATCTATATGTATACCCTCATACAATAGACCTAATGAGCTTCTTCGATGCTTAGAAAGTATTCCAGCTGATGGCCATAATGAGATTGAAGTAGTAGTTAGAGATGATTGCTCACCCAAGCAAAATGAAATTATTAAGGCCATAAATAATTTAGTAAGATCCGATATAAAACTAAAGATTGCAAAAAAAAATTCTGGATTCGACATAAATTTTTATGAAATAACTAAAATTGCTTCTGGTGATTACATAATGTACTTAACTGACGATGATTATCTTTCATTTGAGGGTTTTAATAAATATATTCATTTTTTAAAAAACAAAAAACCAACTGTATGTGTGGTTCCATATATAAATGCACATTCTGGAAAAATAGAACGATTACATAAAAAAATAATACTAGAGGGAAAATCTAAATTAGCACCCGCTCATATTTTTGACTTTATTCTTTTGTCAGGATTAACAATTAGAAGGGATGCCATTCCAGAATATAATCCAGTATTACTTGATAAGAGTATATATTCACAAGTTTATATATTTACCATTGCATGTAAAAAAAATTCACCTGCTTATTTTAATCATCCTGTTATTGTTAAAGGTGAAGATGGAGAAAATGGTTTTAGTAATTTAGGTGTCAAATTAAAAGCTGATCGAAGTAGTTATTTGTCTAATCTATCTTTCCATGATGGTCTAATTAAAGTTATAAAAATTCTAGATCATACTCTGTCTGAGAAAGGTAAGTTTTTGAGAGGTTTTGAAAAGGAGTATTCTTTAAGAAGCTATACTGGCTTATATATTGCAGCAGCTAATGGACGATTTGCAGTTATTAATTATTTAAAGATGATGAGAAAACTACCAATTCAGACCGGAGTTCTTCCTTTAATTTATGCATTATTTATAATTCTATTTGGTAGAAATTTAACAAACATAATTTTAAGTCTGCCCAGGCATTTAATTTTCTTCTTTAGAAGATTGTCTTTATAATAGATCCATATTTAACTTGAAGATTATTTTGACTAAATAAAAATGATTTTTAAAATAAAACATAAACTTTTATATTCGAGCTTCTTGTAAATGAAAATAGAGAAAAATGATCTTGGTGTTATTATAATTAAGCCTAAACAATTTCATGACGATAGGGGCTTTTTTTGTGAAACGTATAGTGGTAAAAAATATATTGATATTGGAATTAATGATGTCTTTGTTCAAGATAACCTTTCCTTATCTACAAAAAAGGGCACCTTGAGAGGCTTACATTTTCAAAAACCACCATATGCACAAGCAAAAATTGTAAGATGTGGGCAGGGGTCAATATACGATGTAGCTGTTGATATAAGAAAAAAGAGTCAAACTTTTGGTAAGTGGTGCGGTTATGAATTATCTGCAAAAAATGGATATCAACTTTATATCCCTGAAGGATTTGCTCATGGTTTTATCACATTAGAAGACAACAGTGAGATAGTATATAAATGCTCAAACTATTATCACCAGCCCTCTGAATGTTCTATACATTATAATGATTCTAAAATTTCTATTGATTGGCCAAACATTACTAAACACATATTAAGTGAAAAAGACAAGGATGCATTATCATTAATAGAGATTAAGAATCCTTTTTGAATGTCATTAATTAGAATTTATTTTAGTATCTAAGATTTAATTTTGGGGGTAAGTATTTGAACATTCTAGTTTTCGGGAATACAGGCCAAGTAGGAAAAGAATTAAGTAGATTTAAAGAAACTACTTGTATTGGACGGGATATATGCGATCTTAAAAATTGGAATGATTGTTATAATTATATAATTAAACAATCACCTGATGCAGTAATTAATGCTGCAGCATATACTGCAGTCGATCTTGCAGAAAAAGAAGAATTAGAGGCAATAAAAGTTAATGGCTTTTCTCCATATTATATGGCTATAGCATGTAAGGAATTAAATATTCCGTTTATTCATATTTCTACTGATTATGTTTTTAATGGCCTCAAAAAAACACCATATCTTGAAAAAGACGCAACTTTTCCTATAAATGCCTATGGCAGAAGTAAGCTATTAGGTGAGTCTGCAATAAGAGATGTTGGAGGTAGCTATGTAATTTTAAGAACGTCTTGGGTATTTGCAGATAGCGGTAAAAATTTTGTGAGCACGATATACTCTCTAACAAATAAAAATTCAAATTTACGGGTAGTACGTGATCAATTTGGTGGACCAACACATGCTGCTGATATAGCAAAAGTCTGTATAGAAATTTGTGATCAACTTATAAAAGATAATACAAAATCAGGTACACATCA
>ERZ802830.5204-NODE-5204-length-10105-cov-7.08945_pt1 | contig 10105 bp, 9 predicted proteins | sample MGYA00345654_ERZ802830 | MGnify/ENA primary metagenome ERZ802830 (study PRJEB30503, sample SAMEA104212375) | marine metagenome | biome: Westerlies Biome; feature: [SRF] surface water layer (ENVO:00010504) within the epipelagic zone...; material: water...
AATATTCAATAAATTTTTCATCTAAGTCACTGATAAAATTAAAATATTTTTCTTTTACTTTAATTTTTATTTTTGTAATAAACTTTATTTTTTATACATTTCGAACTATTTTTTGATTTAAGATACCTATTTTTTTTTAATTAAATAAGAATCATACATTTAATAACAAATACTGTCGCTCCCAAGGACTTATAACATCAAGAAAAGCCTCTGCCTCAGTTCTTTTTACCTCTCCAAATAATTTAACGAATCTTTCACCTAAAGTTTTTTTCATTGCACTCGATTTTTCTAACATATCGAGCGCTATATCGAGATTTCTTGGAAGAGTAGCTACACCTTCAAGACTTTTTACTTTTGGTTTATTCGGCATTTTCTCTTCCTCTAAACCAAGCCATACACATGCAAGAGTAGCAGCTATTGCTAAGTAAGGATTAGAGTCAGCACCTGGAATTCTATTCTCAATTCTCCTCGAGATAGGCTTGCTTACAGGCACTCTTAATCCAACAGTTCTGTTATCTATACCCCAACCTAAATTTGCTGGAGCATCGTCGTTATTGGGTGGTCTTCTGTAGGAGTTTACATAGGGAGCTACAAGTGCCATAGCTCCTGCAAAATGATTTTGCAAACCAGATAAAGCAAAATAAAATTTATCGGCTTCATTTCCTTTTTGATCAGAAAAAATATTTTTGCCGCTTTTCTTATCAAAAATTGAAACATGAATGTGCATTGCACTACCAGGTTGGTATTGCATAGGTTTAGCCATGAAAGTCGCGTGCAATTTATGACTTATCGCTGTTTGTCTTACTGTTCTTTTAAATAAGAATACTTGATCAGCTAATTCTATTGCATCTCCATGATTAAAATTTATTTCCATTTGTGCGGCGCCTGCCTCATGAGACAATGTGTCAATATCAATTTTTTGTATGTCACAATAATCATAAATATCTTCAAATAAAGGGTCAAAGTCATTAACAGCATCAATTCCATATGCTTGCTTAGCTTTTTCGGGTAACCCAGATCTTCCTAAAGGAGTTCTCAATGGATCTTCAGAATTTGAGTTCTGCTCTACTAAAAAAAATTCTAATTCTGGAGCAACTACAGGCCTCAAACCAATACTGTCAAAAAGTTTCAAAACATTTTTTAAGACTTCTCTAGAAGAAACATCAACAGCACTCCCATCAAAATAAAATGCATCATGTATTATTTGAGCGGTTGGCTCTTTATACCATGGGACAAGTCTTACAGTCTTAGCATCAGGTTTCAAAACCACATCACCAACCGTTTCACCTAAAACATCAGAGTCTCCATAATCTCCTGTAACATTTTGTCCAAAGACATACTCAGGTAATCTTAATCCATCAGAAGAACTAGAATTAATATACTTTTCAACAGGAACTATTTTTCCTCTTGGAATACCGGCAATATCACTAACTAAACATTCAACTTCAGTAATTTTATTATCTGAAAGCCATTTTTTTAAATTCATTTTAAAACTTTTCCAATTTATAATTATTTTAGTTTTTCAAAAGTCTGATCTAACGAAATTATTAATTTTTTAAACATTTCATCAATTTCTCCTTTTGAGATAGTTAATGAAGGAGACATAATCATACCATCCCTAACAGCCCTCATCATTAACCCGTTTTTGATGCAAAAATCTCTACAAATAGAGCCTGCTTCTCCAGTATTTTTAAACAATTCAGGACCTGATTTATTTTTAACGAGTTCTACACACCCTAACATTCCATATGTTCTTGTCTCGCCAACTAGAGGATGGTCATCTAGTACTTTAATCTTAGAAGAAAGATAAGGAATAATATCCTGATCAGCTTTTTGTATTAATTCTTCACTTTCTATAATGTTCAGGTTTTCTAAAGCGACAGCAGCTGCAACAGGATGACCGGAATATGTAAAACCATGATTGAATTCACCACCCTCCTCAATAAACTTTTTAGCAACCCTCTCTCCAACCATAACTGCTGACATTGGTATATAACCTGAGGTTAATCCTTTAGCTAATGTCATCATATCTGGGTTAAGTTTCATTTTATGAGATGCAAACCAACTACCAGTTCTTCCAAAACCTGTAATAACTTCGTCTACAATAAATAAAATATCATATTTTTTACATATTCTCTGAATATGTTCAAAATATCCTTTTGGCGGTATTATAACCCCACCCGCACCTTGTATTGGTTCAGCAACAAATGCCGCAATATTTTCTATTCCAAGTTCAAGAATTTTTTCTTCTAGCCATGATGCTGATGTCTCAGAAAATAAATCTGTTGATTGATTCCCTTTATATTTAAATGCATATGGAGCTGGAATATGATGGAAGTCTTTTTCTTTTGCTGATTGATTATGCATATCAACCATACCACCCATACTAGCTGACATAATCGTTGAGCCGTGATAACCATATTCTCTTCCTATAATTATTCTTTTATTTGGCTGACCTTCAAGGCTCCAATAATGCCTTACCATCCGAATAATAGTATCATTAGCTTCAGATCCTGAATTCGCAAAAAAAGAATGATTTAATCCCTCTGGGGTGATTTGAGCTAGTTTCCTAGATAATTTTGCAGCTTCTACGTTGTTAGTTTTAAAAAAACTATTGTAGTAAGGCAGTTTTAGCATCTGCTCTTTTGCAACTTCTGCTAATTGACTCCTACCATAACCTATATTTACACACCAAAGACCTGCCATGGCATCAAGAATTTTATTTCCACTATTATCATAAATATAATTTCCAGAAGCCTCAGAAATTATTCTTATTCCGTTATTACTTAAATCCTTGTAATTTGTAAAAGGAGGCAAATGATGATTAAGAAGCATGTCCTCATAATTTGTATTGTTTAATTCCATTTAGAACCTGTAAGCTTAAAATTAAAAATTGATTAAGTAATAGCAATATGCCAAATAACTTCAGATTAGTCACTAAATTCAGTACTTAAATGAATAATTTAAATAATTCTATATATATAAAAGATTTGATAGAACCAGAAACCTTTGAGCCACTCAAAGAGCACGTTGAATGTGACGTTTCAATTGTAGGTGGTGGTTTTACTGGTCTTTCATCAGCTATTGAACTTGCTGAAGCAGGATTAAATGTAATTGTTTTAGAAAAAGATTATATAGGATATGGCGCATCTGGAAGAAATGGTGGGCATTTAGTTCAAGGCTGGTCTTCTGATTTCTATAAAATCAGAAAAGACATTGATTCAAAACATCATAAAATGGCTTGGGATGCAGGCATTGAAGCAGTGAGCATAGTAAAGAATAGAATTAAAAAATATAATATAAAATGTGACTTACAAATGGGGTATGTTTATGCCGCTCTACATAGAAGGCATCTAAATGAACTTTATGAAATGGAAAAAGAATGGTCTAATTTTGGCTACAAAAATTTAAAAATTTTAGAAAATAATGATACTATCAAACAATACGTTAATACTAATAAATATGTGGGTGGCCTTCTTGATACTGGAAGTGGGCATCTTCACCCTATGAAATATCTACAAGGATTAGCTAAAGCAGCTAAAGGTCTTGGTGTTAAAATTTTTGAAAAAACAAAAGCAGTAAAGAGGTTTGATAACAAATTTCCAGTTTTAATAACTGATAAAAACTTTAAAATAAAATCATCAAATATATTATTTTGTGGTAATGCCTACTTAGAAAGCGTTAATACAAAATTAATGACTGACAAATTAGCTCCAGCTATTTCTTCTGTAATGGCAACAAAACCTTTAGATAAGAAAATCATAAAAAATCTAATCCCTAACAATCACGCTGTTGCTGACTGCAATACAGCGCTAAATTATTACAGGATTGATTATAAAAATAGATTAATTTTTGGTGGTTCATCTATTTATTCAAATATAAGCCCGAAAGATGCTTCACCTGGTTTATATAAAAAAATGATATATCTTTTCCCTTCTTTAAAAGACGTAGGTATAGAAATGTCATGGTCAGGAAGAATAGGAATAACACTAAGTAGAATTCCCCATTTTGGACAAATAGGAGAAAATGTTTTTTTTACTCAAGGATACTCTGGCCACGGTGTAGCTTTAACTGCTCTTGCAGGAAAATTAATGGCAGAAAAGATATTAAATAAAACTAAAAGATTTGAAATTTTGAGTAAAATTAGACACCTTACATTTCCTGGAGGAATTTTGAGAACACCTGTTTTAACCATAGGAATGTCTTGGTTTAAATTTAAGGACTGGTTAAAAATATAATCAAACAGTTTTTAAGTAGGCATGTAATTCTTCATCAGTAACTTTAGATGTAAGTTTTTGACATTCCTGGCTTTTACAATCTAAATACATTTCTACAAATTCATTTGGAAAATTGTTTTTAACAAATTTACTATTTTTAAATTTACTAATCGATGACTGCCAACTTGCAGGTAAGATTTGTTTTTCAGAATTGTAAGCATTACCATCTTCCGGACTAGAAGGTTTAATTTTTTCTTTTAATCCTTTTTGCACTCCTAAAATTATTGAAGCTATTAGTAAATAGGGGTTAACATCTGAACCTGCAACTCGGTGTTCAATTCTTCTGGATTTGTTCTCACCTCCAGGCACCCTTAAAGCAACGGTCCTGTTTTCGTATCCCCAAGAAATTATATTAGGGGCATGAGTTTCAGAAACAATTCTTCTGTAAGAGTTAAGGTGAGGCGCCATTATGAGCGTCAACTCTGACATTGTTTCCATAAGGCCTCCAATAGCAAACATTAAGGAACTACTGCCTTCCAAAGTACCATTGTCAAATATATTTTTATTTCTGTCATCAAGAATGGAATAGTGAACATGTATGCCGCTCCCTGGTAAATTTCCAAATGGCTTAGACATAAAACTTACATCATATCCATGCTTTACAGCTAAACTCCTTATAATATATTTTAAAAAAATTATATTTTCTGCAACACTTACCAAGCTATTACTATGAAGCAAAACTATCTCAAACTGACCTGGTCCTGCTTCAGATATAGTGCTCTCAATTTTAATGTTATTTTCCTCAGAAATTTTGGCAATTTCGTCGAATAATTCATGGTGCTTATCAATCTCTGAAATCGAATACATATTACTATCTGAATATTCTAGGTTTGATTTTATTTTAATTAAGTAGAATTCTAACTCTACGCCCATTACTGGCGTTAAATTTTGCTTCCTAAGATTACTTTCTAATTCTATTAAAAGATGACTAGGGTCTCCCATAAATGGTTTCTTATTTTCATGATGCATAGATACTGGAACTAAAGCACTATTGTTATTGTCACCATTTATTATTAGAGGTTTCTTCTTAGTCCAAAAACATTTTCCATCAGCATCTCCCGTGGAGAAAACCCATTTACTTTTTTCAATATCATTTCCCCAAATATCTAAATTCATGACTGAAAATGGCATTCTAAAATTACCGTTTTCAATTTTATAAATTTGAGAAATAGGGATTTTTTTTCCTCTGAAAACTCCGTTTAAATCTGTTAATACCACTTTAAGATTTTTTATTTCAGGGTGACCTTCAAAAAAATTAGTTAATTTCATAAGTTTAGTTTTCTTTTTTGATTTGCCATAATACAGATCCAGTCATGGGCAACAGTTGCCGCAGCCATAGAAGTAATTTCAGCATGATCAAAAGGTGGTGAAACCTCAACTAAATCCATACCTACAAAATTTACATTTTCCAAAGATCGTATAAATTCTAGTGCCTGCCATGTTGCAACACCGCCACAAACTGGTGTTCCTGTTCCAGGAGCAAAAGCAGGATCAAGAAAGTCAATATCAAAAGTAAGGTAACATTTAGTTTCACCTATCCTTTTTAATATTCTTTCAACTGATTTTTTTATTCCATGTTCATGAATATATCTAACATCTATAACTTCAATGCCTACATCTAATTCATTGTGAGTTCTTAAGCCAACCTGGATTGAATTATCAACATTAATTAATCCCTCATTAACAGCAGTTAAAAACATAGTGCCATGGTCTATTGGGCCTTGTGGTTCCCAAGTATCACAATGTGAGTCAAACTGAAGAAGTGAAATTGGTCCGTATACCTCTGCGTGAGCCCTAAGTAGTGGAAGCGATATAAAGTGATCGCCTCCAAAGGTTAACATCTTAGTTCCGCTTTCTATGATTGTTTTTGCATGTTGATATATCGAACCTTCAATACTCTCAGGCTTGTGAGTATTTAAGTAACAATCACCGTAATCTATTACATTTATGTGCTGGAAAGGGTCAATTCCAAAAGGATATGAATTTAAAGAGGCCAGTTCAACAGATGAAGCTCTAATAGCTCTTGGTCCTAGCCTACAACCTGGTCTATTAGTAACAGCAGAATCAAATGGCACACCAGACACTGCTATATCAATATCTTTTAGTTCTTTAGTATATTTACGCCTTAAAAAACTTGTAGCGCCAGCATAAGTCATTTCATAAAAACGCTTTGATTCTTCTCCAGCTCTCCATGCTTGGTCAACTAGTATTTCCTTATTATCTGAGTCATTTTCCATAAATCCTCAATTCATTCTATTTAATTAGTTTTCTTATTTTTAAAAGATAATCTAAAAACAAAGCCATTTTCATTTTTTGCTATCACTATAAAGTCATTGAACCCATTTTTGATCTCTAAGGAACAAAGTTTAAAATCTAAATCTCTTTTGATTTTTTGGTTATTTTTAATTTTTAGCAAGTTATCTTTTCTCATAACTATTTATCTGACATATTTTTCGCTAAAACCCAACAATTATACTTTCTTTTGAAATAACAATAGGGTATTAAATAGTACTAAACTAGTCTTCTTTATAAGTTATTATTATTAATTATGTACTTTGAAAAATTACCAAATAACGATTGCAAATGTACCTTTGCTGTAAGAAATACATTCTTTAATCTGATTAAAAATAATTACAAAACTGTAGATGCCTTAACGTTAACTTTCAGAGTTCTAAAATACCATCACCCCGAAATACCAGACTATAAAATTCCTAAAGAAGTGGCTATAATTATCAATACTAAACTAAAAGAAATATTATAAATTTTTTTGAATTAGTAAAAAAACTTTTTACAATCTATCACTTGAAATAATTTTTTTATATAGTACTAATTTGGTTCTTGATTCATTAATACTAATTTTGTACTAATTAATTCATTAATATCAAAAAATACGAACAAGTTAATAAGTGCCTTAAAATCATTAAAGTTTAAATCAATTGGAGCGAATCGATGAGCAGTCAAAATACAGTTTTACTTACAATTATAAATATAATCTTTTTTAGTCATTTATCATTTGCGCAAGAAGTTAATATTTATTCACATAGGCAGCCTTTTCTTATTAATCCATTTCTTGAGGTATTTACAAAAAAAACAGGCATTAAAACGAATGTGGTTTACTCTACAAAAGGACTTGCTCAGAGACTAAAAGCAGAAGGCCAAAATAGTCCTGCAGATGTAATTTTAACAGTTGATATTGGAAGATTGTATATTTATGAAGACTATAATTTATTACTTCCAATTAATTCTAAAGTTTTAAATAATAACATACCATCTCACCTCAAAAGTCCAAAAAATACATGGTACGGGTTATCAAAACGTTCTCGTGTAATAGTTACTTCTAAAGAACGTGTTGATACCTCTAAAATAAAAAGAATTGAAGACCTTGCTAATCCGGAATGGAGAGGCAGGATCTGCTCAAGACCTGGAAGTCATGTGTATAATAGAGCTTTAATGGCCTCAATAATAGCAGCCAATGGAGAGGAAAAGGCTGAGGATTGGGCCGCAGCATTTGTTTCTAATTTAGCCAGAAGGCCTCAAGGCAACGACAGAGCGCAAGTGAAAGCAATTTTTGAAGGTCAGTGTGATATTGCTATAATAAATAACTATTACTTTGGTAAGCTTAAGTATTCTGAAGATCCTCAACAACAGGAGTGGGCAAAAACAGTTAATTTAATATTTCCTAATCAGGGAAATGATGATAGAGGTGCACATATAAATATTTCTGGGGGAGGAATAGCTATTCATTCAAAGAATAAGGACAATGCTATAAAATTACTTGAGTTTCTCTCAGGCGAAGTTTCGCAAAACTTATACGGTAAAATTAATTTTGAGTATCCTGCAAACCCAAAAATAAGTCCCTCTTCAGAGTTAGTTGGATGGGGTATTCCAAAAGAAGATCAAATACCTATAATAAAAATTGCTGAGCTTGGGCCTGTTGCTCAAAGGATCATTGATAGAGTGGGTTGGTAAATAGTACTACAGCTTTAAAAAATAGATGGGTATCATTTGATACCTGGACATTTATACCATTTTTATTAAGTTTAATTTTATTTGGACCAATAATCTGTCTCTTTATTACTGCAAGTGGTGACAGTGAAGGTCTCTGGCAACATCTCTACCAAACAGTCTTATTGAAATACATAGTAAACACTTTATTACTTATGATTGGCGTTTCAATATCAGTTTTAATATTAGGTGTTGGTGCTGCATGGTTGGTTTCACGTTATGAATTCACAGGAAGAAAGTTATATGACTGGCTTCTTATGTTACCTGCCGCCTGCCCAGCCTATCTTGTAGCGTATGCTTATACTGATTTTTTTGAATATGCTGGCCCTGTTCAAAATATACTTAGAACATTTTTTGGGTGGCAAAATGCTCAACAGTATTGGTTTCCAGAAATAAGATCATTAGGAGGCGCAATTTTTGTAATGTCTTTTGTCCTTTACCCTTATGTTTATATATTAGCTAGAACTTCTTTTTTAAAATCACCTTCAAGTTTTTATGAAGTTGCAAAACTGTATAATAAGAATACTTTTTTTTCGGTGGGTCTTCCCCTTGCAAGACCTGCAATCATTGCAGGTTTGGCGTTAGTATGCATGGAAGTTATATCTGATTTTGGAACAGTAGAATTTTTCACTGTTGAAACTTTAACTCTAGGTATATTTAACGTTTGGCTAGGAATGAATAATTTAGTTGCAGCTTCGCAAATTGCCATAGTGGCATTTATATTTGTAATAGCGCTGTTATTTATAGAAATAAAATCTAGAGCAAGCAAAAAATATAGCGACAGCACGCAGAGACAAACTAATCAAAATAAAATTCAATTACCAAAATTTAAAAGTTTAATATGTGCCATTTTCTGCATGGTTCCAGTTTTCTTAGGATTTATTCTTCCAATATTATTGCTTTTTTCGCATAGTCTTAAAACTAGCTACCATCAAGACTGGATTAAATTATCACGAGTAGTTCTTGATACTTTAATGATTGCTGGAATAGGGTCAATTTCAATTATAATAATTAGTTCTTTAACAGCAATTATTGCATTTTATAAAGGAAAAAGCTTTTTAAATAAATTCACTGATCTAGCCTCAACAGGTTACGCATTTCCTGGAACAATGCTTGCGATTGGTATTCTTGTTTTTATTGGCTTAATAGATAATTTTTATAGTCTAATTGCTAGTGGTATTTTTGGTAACTTTAATTCTGGGGTCTTGAGTGGCACAATTTTAGTATTAATTTTAGCGTATGTTGTTCGTTTTCAAGCGGTTGGCTATGGATCAATCCGTTCAGGAGTTACTCAAATACCAAATAACTTAATTGATGCAAGTTACATGATGGGTAAGCCTTTCAATGAAATTATCAGAAAGGTGGTGTTTCCATTAATTAAAACTTCAATAATTGCTGGGGGATTGCTGGCATTTGTAGACATTATGAAAGAGTTACCTATGACATTGCTCCTTAGGCCGTTCAATTTTGAAACCTTGGCAACATACACATATCAATTTGCTCATGATGAATTAATAGAACAAGCTTCGCTTCCAGCGTTATTAATAATACTTGCCGGTCTTATACCAGTTATAATTATGAATAAATATTTAAGAGAAATAAAGCTCTAAAACCTTTTACAGTCAAAAGACCTTTGGCATTTTAATGAAGGTGAAATAGATACAGTTTTGTCAGATACGTTTCGCCCTTGCCTGTAGTAAAGACACATCTTCATCCCAGTTTCGCTATCGATAGAAACTTTCTTTAATCTACATGTAACTGGTCCTTGGCTGTGTTTTTTTGCTCTAATTCGACACTGAGAAGCTTCTCTTCCTACAGCAGTT
>ERZ802830.5206-NODE-5206-length-10104-cov-5.06986_pt1 | contig 10104 bp, 10 predicted proteins | sample MGYA00345654_ERZ802830 | MGnify/ENA primary metagenome ERZ802830 (study PRJEB30503, sample SAMEA104212375) | marine metagenome | biome: Westerlies Biome; feature: [SRF] surface water layer (ENVO:00010504) within the epipelagic zone...; material: water...
GACATCGATCGTTCTGCCGACACGTTGTTGGTACCGCTCCTCCGCTGGATGAACTGCGACAGCCGTATCGCCCAGCATGGTTTCTGGGCGCGTTGTCGCAACTACCAGATGTCCCTCGCCGTTGCTCAGTGGGTATCGGAGGTGCCATAGTGAGCCTTGCTCCTCCTCTTGCACTACCTCGAGATCCGATATTGCGGTGTGGAATTGTGGATCCCAATTCACCAAGCGGTGACCGCGGTAAATCAGACCTTTTTCGAACAGACTGACAAACACGCGCTGCACAGCGTTAGACAGTCCCGCGTCCATTGTAAATCGTTCTCTTTGCCAATCAGGTGAGGTGCCAAGTCTTCGGAGCTGCTGGGTGATCGCTCCGCCCGATTTATCTTTCCAGTCCCATACCCGCTCAACGAAAGCGTCGCGGCCTAGCGCCTCGCGCGAGGTCCCTTCCGCTTCAAGTTGTCTTTCAACCACCATCTGTGTGGCAATGCCCGCATGATCGGTGCCGACCTGCCACAAGGTGTTGTAGCCTCTCATACGGTGATATCTGACCAATGCATCCATGATGGCTTGTTGAAAGCCATGGCCCATATGCAGAGTGCCAGTAACATTGGGCGGCGGAATTGGAACGCAGAAAGCCGGTCCATTGCCTGAAGGGGCAAAGTAGCCTGCCGCTTCCCATTGCTTGTACCACCGAAGTTCAATGTCGGTTGGAGAGAAATTTTTGTCCATGGTCACAGATTAAACAGCCTTACTGCCGATTTAAGTTGCACTGAGTTCGTGCTTTGCAAGTGGGTAGCCTCGGTCACGATAAAAGCGCCAGGCCTCTCTGGATGCTTCAATAGCAAGAGCGTCATGGGTGACAATTTCGGCCATGCGTTCGAAGCGGGAGAAGTGACCGAGAACCGAATGGGTCAAGTTGATCAGTACGTCGTCGTACTCCATTGGTGGGTCTTCGTGTCCAATGATGACTCGCTCCGGGCCACGCTCGGTCGCGAGCGAGTGAGGAACAAAACTCGCCGGCCGACAAGCCCACAGTGCCTCGTCTAGCTGAAGCGCATCCTGCGAGTCTTTGGTCTGAATGAATACCTGATGCCCGCGCGCGCTCGCTTTTTCCGCCAATCGTCCAATGGCGACCGCAGTGGGTAAGCTACCGTCCTCGGGGAGGACGTAAAAATCGATTTTTGTCATCGCCGTCCTGCGCGCTCCCTAAGGTAGTCCACGAGCATGGGGACGGGACGGCCGGTCGCGCCCTTGGGCGAGCTTCTGAAAGCGGTTCCTGCAATATCGAGGTGAGCCCATTTATAGTCCTCGGCGAATTCAGCGAGAAAACAGGCGGCTGTGATGCTGCCCGCTCCACCCGTGCCGATGTTGGCGAGGTCGGCAAAAGGGCTCTCTAACTGTCGGTGATATTCCTCCCAGATAGGGAATCGCCAGCCGCGGTCATGAGCCCGACTGCCTGCTGCCAGTAAGCTATCTGCGAGATGATCGTCGTTGGAAAAAATCCCTGTGGCCTCGTGGCCCAGCGCCACGATAATCGCTCCTGTGAGCGTTGCGATATCGATTACCTCTTCGGGGGAGAATCTCGAAACATAGGTGAGCGCATCGCACAGTACCAAGCGCCCTTCGGCGTCAGTGTTCAAAATCTCAATGGTCTTGCCAGATAGACTGGTGATCACATCGCCGGGTTTGGTCGCTGTGCCGCTAGGCATGTTCTCGGCTGCTGCAACAACCCCTACGATATTGATGGGAAGTTTCAGCAGGGCCGCAGCATGTATCGCGCCGAAAACAGACGCCGCGCCGCCCATGTCGAATTTCATTTCATCCATTTTTGCACCAGGTTTGAGACTGATGCCGCCGGTATCAAACGTGATGCCCTTGCCAACCAGGCAGTAGGGACGGGTTTTTGCTGATGCTCCCTGATACTTAAGGGTAATCAACCGAGAGGGTTGCTCCGAACCATTTCCCACTGATAGCAGTGAGTGCATGCCGAGATCAGCCATTTTACGCTCGTCTAAAACAGAGACAGACAGGCTTGCATGTTGCTTGGCCAGCTTACGCGCTTCCCCCGCTAGATAACGGGGAGTGCAGATATTACCCGGTAGATTGACCAATTCTCTGGTGAAATTCGCCCCGCGACCGGTGGCGGATCCAGCATCGAGCGCGCGTTTGGCCGTTGCCGGCGTGCAGAGGTTGGCTGGTGTGACCGATACGCGCCGAAGCGCGCGAGCAGGCTTCTTTCGATGATTGAGAGTTTGACTATATTGGTAATGCGAAAGGGTAAGATGCAGCGCAATTTGCTCCAGCAGTCGCTCAGGCTGCGCTGCTTTTGGCGACAGTCCTTCAGTCCATACAATTGCGTCTTTTGCGTTGCTGCTGACTAGTGTGCGCGCAAGGGCTTCGGCTATTTTCTTGTCTGAGACAATGGTGCGTTGATTCATACTGCCGCACCCCACTAGCAGTACGCGATGGATCCCTTGTGTCCCCGGCAGCCAGCAGGTCGAGCCAATTGATGAAAGGAAATCCCCATTAGTTATCGTCCGAGACAGCGTGCCACCCAAATATTTGTCGAGTTGTTTCAAGCGGGTTGCTAGTGACTTGCGTTCTGGCATGAGTACGACTAGCGCCTGAGTTTTTATCTGATCAAGTGGGGCTGCTACCTTAGCGGTAATGTTCAATACTGACATGAGCGTTCCTAGTGGCATTAGAGGTCGGAGTGACAGGGCGCTAGTGTATGATGACCGGCGGGTTAACGAAATAACCCTGTTAGGAACCGAAGTGAGTGGGTTGGTCGCATGCGCATTCTCCGTTATTTGACACGAGATATTCTCACTCACACTCTGGCGGTGAGTTTTGTTCTTTTTTTGGTGGTATTTGCGGGCCGGTTCATTCGCTATCTAGCTGAGGCTGCTGTGGGTTCGCTTACCGGCGATGTTTTACTGCCTATCATGCTGTTTAAGTTGCCCGGCTTTCTGGAAATGATTCTCCCCCTTGGTCTGTTCATTGGCATTCTGCTCAGTTTCGGTCGCTTGTATGCAGACAGTGAAATGGTTGTGCTGAAAGCGTGTGGAGTAGGCCCAGGCAGGCTCGCGCTCTATGTCATGGTGCCGGAGTTGTTGGTGATGTTGGCAGTAGCTGTGTTGGCGCTATACAGCGCTCCTGACGGTTCTGCGAGAGCGCAAGTGTTGTTAGATAATCCGCGTTCTGCAGAGGGTCTGCACATGCTCAACGAGGGGCGATTCAGAAAACAACGGCGCGGTAGTTACGTTACCTATGCAGAGCGCATCGATGAAAGCGGATTGATGCACAATATCTTTGTATTCGAGCGAAGCGAGAAGGATGGAGCGCATTTGGCGACGTTTGCGCGGGAGGGCGAGATTGTTCTCGACGGGCAGTCTGGGCGGCGTTATCTCGAATTACGGGGCGGAAGCCGTTATCGGGGCTCGGCGGGAAAACGGGAGCTAGAGGAGGTCACGTTTGGGCTCTACGGTGAACTCATTCCAGAATCGAGAAATAGTCTGCGGCGATCGGGAAAGGTCGAGGCGGTGTCGACCGCTGCACTGTTGACCAGTGACGATCCCAAGTTGCGTGGGGCGCTTTGGTGGCGTCTCTCCTTACCGCTTATGGTGCCTGGAGCTGCGTTAATTGCATTAGCGCTGAGCACAACCGACGCTCGCAAGGGGCGTTACGCCAGGGTTGGGCCCGCGATGCTGGTGTTATTGATCTATTTTTTGGGCCTGACGCAGGGTCGCGCGGTGATTGAATCGGGCAGTGGGCCGGAGATCTTGATAGCAGTGCACTGTGCAATGGGCGTTTTGGCTGCGCTGCTATTGAATGCAGAGCGTTTGAGAAACTTGATCAAGCCGGCACATGCGCAAATTTGATTATTACGTTGGTCGTGCGGTTTTGGTGGCAACGCTGGCAGTCCTGTTGCTGCTGACCGGGCTGGATTCGCTGATTTCGATCATTGATGAATCCGATGATATTGGCAATGGTTACCAATTTGCTGATGTCTTGGTTTATGTCGGTTATACCATTCCTCGCAGAATTCATGAGTTCATTCCGTTTGCCGCATTGATTGGTGCGCTTGTCGCTCTCGGGCGTCTCGCAGCGTCGAGTGAGCTAGTGATAGTCCGAGCGTCCGGTGTTTCACTTGCCGGGATTGCAGTCATGGTCTTGAAACCTGCCTTGGTAATGGCGTTGCTCGGGTTCGCAGTGGGGGAGTTCGTCGCACCTCACTCCGAGCAATTGGCAATGAGTCATCGCGCTCTGGCGCAGCGCTCAGAATCCGCGGTAGCGGGTCGATTTGGAGCGTGGAACCGCGATGGGAATACGTTTATTCATGTTGACGCCGTTCAGCGAGGTGGCGTTGCCTACGGGGTGACGCTGTTAACTTTTGATGATGAGTATCGTTTGGTAAGGTCTTTGGTTGCGGAGCGAGGCACCCATGCCGGCGATCACTGGATGCTGGAGCAAGTGCGTTCCACGCACGTTCAAGAGGAAGGTACAGCGATTCAGCGGGATACGCTGTGGCGATGGGATACGGCGATCACCCCTCAATTACTGACCCTCGATGTGGTTGAGCCCGAGACACTGCCGATACTGCAGCTGTGGCCGTATGCGCGCTACCTGCAGAGACAGGGTATGGTATTTGTCGATATTGAGCTGGCGTTTTGGCGGAAAGTATTCCAACCCTTGGCCACGCTGGCTCTGGTTTTAGTGGCAATGTCCTTTATCTTTGGTCCACTGCGAGAACGGACCATGGCGGCACGCGTTTTCGTCGGGATTATTGTCGGAGTGGCCTTTAGAATTAGCCAGGATTTTTTTGGTCCCGCCAGTTTGATTTTTGGTTACGACCCGCTTCTGGCCGCGCTGTCACCCATCGCCGCATGCGGGTTAGGTGGAATGTGGTTACTCTGGCGGCGTGCTTAGCGAGGGATCTCACTGCGGCTTCGGGACCAGCACTAACCGGGTGCTCGATAGTGCATCATGCCAGTATCGATACTCTGGTGGCATGAACCTCCAGAGAAATCCGCCGCCCAAGGCGAGCAGAGAGAGAGACGCTCCCAACATGCGCAGCACCACCTGTCGCCAAGTAGGTTGACCCCCATGCTCGGAGATCAGCTTTATTCGCCAGGCTTGCATACCCAGTGTTTGTCCGCCCCTTCGCCAAAATAGTCCGAAAAACAACAGCAGGATGATGCTCCACGACAACCATTGCAGGGGCGGCGGTACGGCTTGGATTCGCGCATTTTCAGTGGGTCCCCAAATAGAGACCCACAGTGCTGTGGCGGCCATGAATAAAGGTATTATCAGCAGGCTGTCGTAGACCATGGCGAATACGTGGCGCCATAGTGGTGGTGCTGTGTTTTTAACCAGATTGTCTGAGGCTGGGTGCATGGAAATCTTTGGGCACATGTTTTGGAAGATTCATCGTAAACTAACATGACATCGTGCCAGATTAGACCCATGACGATCCAAGAAGAAATCACCGAAGCGCTAACCTCGTCATTCGAGCCCTCTTATCTCAGCGTGGAGAATGAGAGCCATCGCCACAATGTTCCGCCTGGATCGGAGAGCCATTTCAAAGTGACCTTGGTTAGCCAGCGTTTCGTGGGGGCAAGAAGTGTGAAGCGTCATCAAGCGGTTTATGGCACGTTGGCCTCATGGTTAGCGGGGCCGGTCCATGCGTTGGCGCTGCACACCTATACTGCGGAAGAGTGGGCCGCATCAGATGGCGCGCCAGCCTCTCCCGATTGCAGGGGCGGTACGGGGAAATGACGGTGGCTGGCAAGTCGGAAGATCGCCTTGTTGTGGCGCTATACCGCTTTGTTTCGCTCGAGGATTTCGAGCAATTGAAGGCGCCCTTGCTTGGTGTGTGCCAACAGGCCGGCCTCAAAGGTACTTTGCTACTCGCTCCGGAGGGCATTAACGGCACCATCGCGGGTACGCGTCTGGGTATCCAGCGTGTTATTGACTGGTTACACGCAGATCCTCGGTTTGAGGGGCTCGACTGGAAAGAGTCATTCCATAACACTGACCCATTCCATCGGATGAAAGTGAAGCTAAAGCGAGAGATCGTGACGATGGGGGTCGACCATATCGACCCCAGTGTCTGCGTTGGCCACTATGCCAATCCAAGCCAGTGGAATGCGCTCGTTGATGATCCCGAGTGCCTGGTGATTGATACCCGGAACGACTACGAAGTGGCCATCGGGAGTTTCAGGGGCGCCGTGAACCCGGCCACCAAAAATTTTCGCGATTTCCCGCAGTGGGTGCGGGATAACTTACGTTCAGACGAACACAAAAGAATAGCCATGTTCTGCACGGGAGGAATCCGCTGTGAGAAATCCACTTCTTTGCTGGTTTCGGAGGGATTTGGTGAGGTGTGGCATTTAAAGGGAGGCATTCTCAAGTATCTGGAGGAGATCCCCGAATCGGAATCACGTTGGGAGGGAGAGTGTTTTGTTTTTGATTCTCGCGTGGCGGTTAATCATCGGTTGGCAAAAGGCAGCTTTGATCAGTGCTATGCCTGTAGGCATCCCATTACCGAGCGGGAGAAATCATCTGTGCATTACCAAAGGGGCGTCTCTTGTCCGCACTGCTATGAACAGTTGACGGATGATAGGAAGGCGCGCTTGAGAGAGCGACAAAAACAGGTAGATCTCGCGGCAAGCCGAGGTCAACGCCACATTGGTGGGCCACCACCGGCGCGGCAGCTACGTGAGCGTCCTAGTCAGGGCCGGATTCGTGATAACAGTAAGTCTGCGGGATAAAAATAGCTCACACTTTTGCTATCACCGGCAGAAATAACCCCGTAAACGCGAAGGCTGCCGCTTTGAGTTCTCCCTAATATAGCCCCGCCAGAAGCGCCTTGTTGGATGACGCAGCTTGACGCGATGGGCGGTGAGCTGGCTTCTGTCACACGGCAGTCTGAGTCGATAACCAAGGCACGATCCCGACGGCTCCCAATGTCTGTAGAGTCGCTCGCAGGTGGTCGGCTGAAACCGGCGGCGCTGACGCGGGACCCTTTCTCTGCTCTATCGCGCGCGATAGGAATCCAGGTGGTGGGTATCCAATCGGCTTTACTGGTGAGTAAGGCCCAGTCGTGTTGCATTGATCCTCCCGATGCCAGAAGCTCGAGGGGGACAGGGCCATCTTCTGTTAAGGTTTGTGCCGGAGAAGCCATAGCGTCATAGCCTTCAAAGCAGTGCCATGCGCTGATGAGGAGAGGGTGCGGTCCGGGTGAAATGATTGTGGCGCTGCATCGCTCTAGAAAATGGCGTGGATAACCTTTAACGCTGCGAACGATCGGTACCTCTATTTTGACAATTGCGCCCTCCCAGGCGGCGTCTGCCTGTGTCGTCAGCTGGCTGTTATCGGCTCGTGAAATGATCGTAGCGAAGAGTAGCCAGTACACAACAAGAGACATTGCAGCAATAGGGCGCGTCTTGAAAAAGGATATGGTTTCCAGGATGGTTCGCCGACGCAAATTTTGCACGAGACTACTGTGGTTCTTTGCTGTTGAAAAGGTGTGCTTGGGATAGGATAACGCGAAATGTAGGCGATGAATGCTGCGCCGATTCGTGATTTATCGAGTGCGAAAAATTTGTGGTAAACGAGAGGAGGGTGAGTGGAGTATTCGGCACAGCAGCTCCGTTATGGACTCACGCTGGCGATTGTTGCCAATATTATTTGGGGTCTTGCGGCCCTGTTCTGGATTGAGACCAAGCCCGTTGATGCCATTGACGTAGTGGCGCACAGAGCGATTTGGAGTCTGCCAATCGCTTTGATGATTGTATTGTTGACTGGCCGACTCCGGTCAACTTGGGCTCTTATGAGGGTGCCGAGCACCTTTTTTTGGAGTCTACTGGCAGCCGCTTTGCTGAGTATGAATTGGGGGGTCTTTGTTTATGCGGTGACGGTGGGTCGCGCCACTGAGGCAAGTCTCGGATATTTCATGTTGCCATTGCTCACAATCGCCGTGGGTAGGCTGGTCTTTCATGAAACGCTGGGTACCACCCAACGCCTCGCGATCGCGCTAGCCATTTTTGCGGTGGGGATACAGTTATTTTCATACGGCGCGTTGCCTTGGATTAGTCTCGTTGTGTCCATTAGCTTTGCACTGTACGGGGTCATTAGAAAAAAAATCGCTGCAGACACGATTCAGGGTTTATTTATTGAGACTTTGTGCATGTCTCCATTTGCATTGGCCTGGTTATGGATAACCGGTGGTGGGGGAGTCGGAATTCACGGTTGGCGGGTCGATACATTCCTTTTGCTGGCAGGGGTATACACTACGGCGCCGTTGCTGACCTATATTGCTGCTGCGCGGCTGCTGCCTTTGAGTGTGGTTGGCTATACTTCCTATCTGGGGCCTTCTCTGCAGTTGCTGGTTGCCCAAACGGTACTTGGTGAAACGATCGATGTTGTGACCATGGTGTCGTTTTCGTTTGTATGGTTAGGGGTGTTGTTGGTTTCTGGCGGAGGACTTGTGCGGATGCGACGACGCGGCAGGGCAATGGATCCATGAGTCATCACGGTGACGGGCTTGAAGGTATTCGATTATGTGGGGAGTGGCTCTCGCTGTTGAAGCCCGAGTTTGAGAGCTCTTACATGGCCGATCTGAAGGTTTTCCTCAAAGCTGAAAAGACGGCGGGTAAGGCGATTTACCCGCCCGGTAGAGAGTTCTTTGCAGCGCTTGACGCCACACCGCCATCGCAGGTCCGTGTTGTTTTGATCGGGCAAGACCCTTACCACGGTGCTCATCAAGCACATGGGTTAAGTTTCTCAGTCAGAAGGGGGCAGGCCATACCGCCGTCACTGCGAAATATTTTTGCCGAATTGCAAGCCGATCTCTCGATCGCTCCTCCAACTCATGGTGAACTCATCGGGTGGGCGGAGCAGGGCGTTCTGTTGCTCAATAGCGTATTGTCTGTCGAGCATGGTTCTCCAGGGTCCCATCAGGGAAGGGGCTGGGAAGCCTTTACAGACAAGGTGATATCAGTAATCAACAGTGGCGATCGGCCCGTAGTGTTTTTGCTATGGGGAAAACAGGCTCAGGCAAAAGGGGCGGTGATAGACCGACAAAAACATTGCGTGCTTTCGGCACCTCATCCCTCGCCCTTGTCGGCACACAGGGGTTTTTTTGGCTGCAAACATTTCAGCCAGGCAAATCAATTTTTACTGTCAAAGGGGTGTCAGCCCATCGATTGGTCAGCAACCGGATGACATGCTTCCAGCGATGAGAGGGCCAGACCCTGTTCGCGGGTAAGCAAAGGGCCATGTGTGCTATCCGGCGTGACTTCGATAAGCACGCCAAGTTGCTCTCCCACAGGAAGCGTATTGACGATACTGCCGACTCGCTGCCGTTCAGCGTTGCTAATGCCGTCTCCTGGGGTCGGCGTTTCTAAAATATTGGCGATTATGGCGCGGTAGAGGCGACGCTTGGGTGTCCCACGATAGTGGAGGCGCGCGACAATCTCCTGGCCGGTGTAACAGCCCTTAGTAAAATTTACCGTCTCATTAAGGTCGTAATTAAGATCCTGTGGCAAATAGGCCCCAATAGTAGATGACTCTACTCGCGCTCGCGCTGTCTCAAAATCAACGCGGGCGAGGGGAACGACGTCTTCTGGAGCAGGCTGGATCACCGATGTGTCTCCCTGCCAGTATTCAATGAATCCCTTCCCTCGGTTGATGACAACCGCGGTGACGGCATCATTTTCTTCGATTAATTGAGCGCTAACTGGTTCAGTTTGCAGGCCTGATGAAGGTCCGCTCCCAACCACCGTCCATTGCGTTGCTTTCAGTGCGGATTTTGAGAAGGCAAGGAAGGGTGTGAGGTGGGCCGACAACGCCTCCATGACGGGCTTTCGTCCTCTTAGCAAAACAGTATCGTCGGAGATGATGATAGCGAGCGCATCGGCAAGGACTCTTCCCTTTGGATTGCAAAATGCCGTGTGCACCGTCGCACCGACGGGGGCTTTCTGGAAGTCAGCAGTGGTTTGGCCCTGTAGAAACTGCCTAGCGTCAGGTCCGTTTAGTTGCAAGATACACTCATTTGGCGTGTCGCATGGATCGGGAAGAGGGGGGGAGGAAGTTGCCACT
>ERZ802830.5207-NODE-5207-length-10102-cov-8.58495_pt1 | contig 10102 bp, 6 predicted proteins | sample MGYA00345654_ERZ802830 | MGnify/ENA primary metagenome ERZ802830 (study PRJEB30503, sample SAMEA104212375) | marine metagenome | biome: Westerlies Biome; feature: [SRF] surface water layer (ENVO:00010504) within the epipelagic zone...; material: water...
GGTTGCAGGACAACCGCGCCCGAGCGTTGGTGGCGCTGGACCGCTTGGAGGAGGCCTGTATGGCTTGGCGGCTCATGGCTTCAGTCAGTGGCTCGGTGGAGATCCAGACCGTGGCGGCGGAGCTGCTGGCTCATCACGAACTGGAGGCTGAGCAACAGCGGCGCCATCGCAAACAACAAAAACAGATTGATCGCGCCCTGGCCACCCATAGCCATGCCGATCTTGAACCTGCGATTCGTGATCTGGTTGATGCTTTGATCGTGGATCCTGATCACACTCCGCTGCGTCAGGCTTTGATCAAGGTTCTGGAAAAACGGCGGCAATTTGAAGATCCTTGCTGGAAAAACTTATCTTCGCTGTTGCAAGCTGAAGAGCTGATGCTTGAGTCATCGGAAGTTGTTTTGTCTGAGATCATGCATCGCTTTGGGATGACTCCTGCTGGACGTCGCTCAGTAGCTCAGTGAGCAAACGCATGCTGCGGCGCTGTTGATCATGATGCTGCTCCAGCAAGAGGCGAAGACGCTGGTTCTCAAAGCGCAACTGGATCCACTGCTCCAAGGGTTCTGTGGATCCAGTTGAGGCCTGTTCGATGCATTGGCTGTAACCGGGTTGCAACGTGTCGTAGAGGTTAATGAGAGAACTTGCGCATTGGATCAGCAGCATCGCAATCAGAGGGCAGGGTTGATCTGATTGATGGGTTGGGTTATTCCATTTTTTCTTGAGATCTTGCATGGTTTGCAGGCTGTGTTGCCCTTCGTCCCGCAAGATGATCAGTCTCTGGTATTGCAGTTCCAGGTCTTGTAGGACGATTTGGAGATCCGCGGTGTTGGCCAAAAGACGATCCGGGCTGTCCATGATCACAACAGTGCCAGGCGGGCCAGGGAAGGCGGTTTCGCTGACATGGTGCGCCTCAAGGTAGGCCCGTGTGCTCCAGTCCACAGGGAAGGGCGAGCTCCAAGTGGTCATCTCACGGTCTGCAACACCGATGTCATCATGGACTGGCTGGACATGGGGCCCATGGCTGATTGGCTCTGCCGCCTAAGCCCAGAGGAGTGGGCCCTGAGTCAGTGGTCTGCAGAGGCAGCCAAAGCCCTTGGGGTGGATGCTTGGGTGATTTCCGTTGAAGCTGAGGGTGTCGCTCCACAGCAAGCTGGGTTGCTCGGGGAGATGCTCGAAAGCCCTGATGGACTGCCGGTCGCCCTTGAGTGGTGTCTCAGTGAGCACTCTGGCCTTGCCTCATTGCAACAGAAACTTGATGGGATCGGGCCCTGGCTGCAGCATCCACGCGCTTATCGGATCGCTGGTCGGTCACTGCTTCTGATTCGTGGCACTGAGCATCTCCGGAGTGAGCCCTCCGTGGCTGAGCGCTTGCAGCAACTGTTTCGAGAACAAGGTTGTGATTCGCTGCCTTGGTTGGTTCCGTGTTGTTCCTCATCTGTGGATGGTTTTGACGGTGTGTATGAGGAGGTTCTGTTGCCGGAACGCAGCTCTCAGCCATCAAGCCGTGCCAATTATGAGTTGCACCTCAGGAATGCTCACTGGCACGAATCACCGCATGGCTGGCACATTCCGGCGGTCAGGGCGCTCGCAGCGAATGACTGGGATTGTTATCGCAATGCCACCGCCAAGCGCTACCGGGACTGGTTGCGATTGGTCAGCCATTGGAGCGTCCTGCAGCGGAATGGTGATCTCAGGTCACCCGTTCTATTGGAGAGCTGGAGTGGGCATTGTCGTTGGTGGAGTGACGACGGGGAGGTCAAGCTGATTGCTGATTCTTCATCCGAACCGATCACCTCCACTGTTCAGGAATTGTCTTGGGGCGAGTGTTCTGCTGAGAATCTCGCGTTGATGGTGCATGGGTATTACATTGACGGATTGGCGTCGATGTTGCATCGGCTCGATCCGCGAGCTCAGCCATCGATCGATCTCTACGTGAGTACGCCGATTCGGCAACTACATGCCGTTGCCAACGTGTTGCGACGTCAGGGCTGGCCAAGGGTGCATCTGTTCGGCGTGCCCAATCGTGGCCGCGACATCGCCCCGTTTTTGCTTCACCTGCTGCCGGCTGTTCATGCCCATGGCCATCTCGGCTTTCTGAAGCTGCACACCAAGTCGTCACCGCACCTTTCCGATGGGGAGGACTGGGGGCAGCATCTGTTGAACTCCTTGCTGGACCCTGGCCTGCTCCAGGGTTTGGTGGAGCAGTTGCAGCAGGACCCGAACCTGGGCTTGTTGGCCCCGGCGGGCACACTGGTGCCGATCACCCTGCAGCTGCAGAACAACGGTGACCATCTTCTGCAGCTGCAGCGCCGAAGAGGCATCAGGGGGCTGGACCTTCTGGGGTCTGATTTCATCGCCGGCAGCATGTTCGCCGGGCGGGTGTCGGTGCTGGAACCACTGCTGAAGCTTGGCCTTCAGCTCAGCGATTTCGAACCGGAAGCGGCCCAAACCGATGGCACCCTGGCCCATGGGCTCGAACGTTGGATTGGGGTGCAGGCCCATCAACTGGGTCTGAGGATTGAGGAGCTGGCCGGGGATCCGCGATCCATGCCAGGCTTCGGCTATCGCTGGTCGTGCAACCAAGTCGAGCCGCAGACCGCCATCCATATGGGTAGCTCACAGACGGCATCGGTTCGAGACTTCCCGCTTATTGATTCGCCCTTGTTCAGCACCCACCGTCGCGAGGGGCTGTTCGGTGCTCACCTGGCGGTGGCGGATCGGCTCCATCACCAGGGATACGCCGTCATTGATCTGGGACGGGAGCGCATGCAGACACTTGCGACGCGGATTCGGGCTGATCTCGATGGGGCATTCGATCTGGAGGCCTGGAGATGCCAGGGCGGGCATCGCAATCTCAGGGTTCAGGACGCGTGGCAGCAAAGCGATGCAGTGCGGGAGCTGGCATTGATGCCGGAGATCGAGGCTGTATTGCAGCGCTGCTGGGGGAGGCAACCGTTCGCTTTTCAGACCCTGAATTTTCCGGTGGGAACTCAGCAGGATCTGCACAGTGATGCTGTGCACTTTCACAGCGAACCGCCGGGATTCATGTGCGGGGTTTGGGTGGCGCTGGAGGACATTCACCCGGAGTCCGGCCCCCTGGAGTACGTGCCCGGCAGCCAACGGTTGCCTTACCTGCAAGCGGCCGATGTGGGTGTGCGGCAGCAACCCGGAGTCACCCCCGATCAAAAAATTTTTCATGATTACTGGCAGATGGTGTTGTCCCAGGGGGATTTCGAGCGCCAACGGTTCACATCGCGGTTGGGGCAAGCGCTGATTTGGAGCGCCAATTTGATCCATGGGGGCTCGGCGGTGGACAACCTCCAGCTCACCCGCTGGAGCCAGGTAACCCACTATTTCTTTGACGGCTGTCGCCACTACACCCCCATGCTCAGCGACTGGCCAGATGGGCCGGTGGCCTGGCGGAACCCGTTCGATATCGCCCGGGGCTGCGAGCGTGTACTAGAGCCCGAAGCTCCAAGCGGGGTTCTGGCTTCCGTGCAGGCGTTGGCCTCCAGCCATGGCTGGAGCTTGCAAAAGCTGGATGGTTTGGCTGTTTCATCCGTTGGGATGGAACAGGCTCTTCTGGAGGAGGCGATCGCGTCCCGAGAAGCAGGCGCTGCAGCCTTCTCGTTGGCGCTGATGGAATGGGCCACGGAGGCTGGTTTCACTTCCCCGTGGTTGCAGGACAACAGGGCCCGCGCGCTTGTTCACTTGCAGCGGTTGAAGGAAGCCTGCGAGCTGTGGCGGGAGTTGGCTGAACCGCACCAGACCGCTGCGCTGCAGTCGGCGGCAAGGGAGATGCTCCATCTCCATGGCCTGCAGCCCCAGCTTGAGGAAGCGCTTTCAAGCGGTGATTTGTCCGCAGCCGATCAAGTGCTGGATCCCTTGCTTGAGCAGGGCCAAGACAATGGGCCGCTCGAATGGCAGCCCTTTGTGGCCTCGTTGGATCAGCAGGGGTTGATGCCCTGGTTGCTTCCCCTGTTGGAGGCCCGGCTGGACTCCAACCCCAGTGAGGGGGTACTTCGGTTGATTGATAGCTTGCGATTGTTGCGCGGGGATGCCCATCTTGATCGGTTGGTCAGATCATCACAGGATCAGATCCTTGCCTTCGGTTGGCGTGCGGCTGCTGGTGCTCCGGTGCTGCTGGGCCGCACTAATACTGGGCGTTGGATTCAGGCCAGATCAACCGGCCCCAATCTGCGTCGGCCGGATGTGGCGGAGCAATTGCAGTTGCCGGCTTTGAGTGATGCCGGCTTCCTGGCTGTGTTGGCTCTGGAACCGGGGGAAAGCCTCACCGGGCTGTGGTTGCAAGGCCATCCGCAATCGCTGGATGTGCGGGATCTGCGTGGTCTGCCCTACATCGGTGTGGTGGACCAGTTGTTGCAGCTCTGCCAGGCGGGACTGACTCCGTTGGAACGGGCACCAGCGTTATTTGAAGCGGGGATTGGACGGGCTCTCCAAGATTTGGCTGCTCCGCTTAACGCCCAGGAGCACTGGCAGGGCTTGATCCAGCGCCGGGAGCATTTCGGGGTCGTGATGCGTGATGCGGAGATCACGGTGGTGATCCCCCTCTACCGCCGCTGGGATTTCATGCTTGGCCACGTGGCCGGTTTCTGCCAGGACCCCTGGTTCCAGGAGCAGAGGGTGCGCTTGTTTTATGTGATCGATGATCCGACGATTGAGACTGAGGTGCTGGGTTGGTGTCGCAGTCAGCTCACTGACGAGCTCCTGGATGTGACGGTGATCTCGTTGCAGCGCAACAGCGGTTTTGCCTTGGCCTGCAACAGCGGCGTATTGGCGGCGGAGACTCCAATGATCTGTCTGCTCAATTCAGATGTGCTGCCGATTAATCCGGGTTGGCTTCAGCCTTTGCTCCGTACCTTGTTGCTAGAGCCGGATGCGGTGGTAGCGCCGCTGTTGCTCAGCGACGAAGGTCGGATTCAGCACGCTGGCATGACGGTTCAACCCGTGGGCATCCAAGGATTGCCAGCCTGTGTGCATCCCCTCAAGGGGTTGGACCCCGCTCAATTGAAGACTCTCAGCCCGGATGGTTTGCCTTACGACGTTGAGCTGCTGAGCGGGGCAGCCTTGATGTTCGAGCGGAAGAGTTTCCTTGAGTTGGGAGGCTTCGATCCGGTGTTCGGCCGTGGCGACTTCGAAGACCTGGACTTCTCCTTGCGCTGGCGACGCTCTGGCGGCAAGTTAAAACTCGTGCCCAGTGCTCGCTTGACCCATCTGGAGCGCCAGAGCATTGGCCACGACGTGGATCCGATGGTTCGATGGCGTGGGCTGCTGAATGCATGGCAAGCGAAGTCGCTCTGTGCAGAAGAGTTGGCATGAGCGTTCTTTATGTGAGCCATGGCCATCCGGCCTTTGCCAAAGGGGGCGGAGAGCTGGCGGCCTGGCGATTGTTCGAGGCGTTTCGCAGCAAGCCGGGTTTTGAAGACAGCGGCTTTTTGGCCGCAGCCTCCTCACCGGATCAATTGCCCGCTGGTTCTGAAGTGCTGGGATTGAGCCCGGATGAGTGGTTGATCAAGCGTTCAACCAGTGCCATCACCCACGACACAGCGGTGAACCTCAGTTCTGGAGGGCAGTTGCATCAAGCCTTGGCCGGGCGATGTTTTCAGATCATTCATCTGCATCACTATCTGCATGTGGGCATCGATCTGGTGCTGGCTTTGAAGCGCTGGTTTCCCAAAGCGAAGCTGTTGCTGACGCTGCATGACTACTGGGGACCATGCGTCTATGAGGGGCGGTTACTGCGTGCTTCTGGAGAGCTGTGCAGTGGTGGTGACCCAGAAGCTTGTGATCAATGTTTGGGAGGTGGGCGTCGCGGTGAGTTAGCAGTACGTCAAGTGAGGCTTCAAAGGTTGATCTTAACAATCGATCACTTTATTTGTCCTAGCTACTTTTTAAAGTCGCAATATTTGCGTTGGGGCGTTTCCTCTGACCGGCTCAGCGTGATTGAAAATCTTCCGGCAAAGAAGCTTTTGGACGCTCAAAAGCAGCGTTCCCAAAAAGAATTAGTTATAGGCTACTTTGGTCAGCTTAATCGGTGGAAGGGGGTGGATTTACTGGTCGAAGCTGTTCATGTTGCTAGAAATCAAGGTATTGATTTGATACTGGAAATAAATGGCCCTTCTGCTGATATTCAGTTGCTTAAATCGGATGGAATTTTCTGGAATGGAAGATATGAGCCGGAGCAGCTTTGGGAGCGAATGGCTCGCGTCGATGTTGTTGCGATGTCTTCAATTTGGTTCGAAAATTCACCAATGGTCATCCAAGAATCATATCAATGTGGTAAGCCAGTTGTTGCACCTGATTTAGGCGGTATGGCAGAGAAAGTACACGATGGGCGCACGGGGCTTTTGTTTGTTAACGGTGATGTTGATTCTCTAGCAGGCAAGATGATCTGTTTGGCGCAGAATAGGAGCCTTCTGGCCTCATTGGCTAAAGGAGCTGCTTATCACGCGATTCCGCGACAAAGATTGATCAATGCACATCAACGTTTTTATCAGAGGTTATTGATATGACTCTTTCTGGCAAAATGCAATCCCCATTGTTTCTGATTCATATCGGTACTGGGAAAACCGGAACAACTTCAGTCCAGAGATTTTTTCTTAAGCATCGTGATCAATGCCGCCAGAATAGATTGGATTATTTTGGGCTGCACCTTGATTTGTGTGACTTACAACTCGATTTCCCATGGCTGCATACTGGCCAAGCGTTTCTTTTTCAGCAGCTGAATGATTCTGATGCTCGAGAACAGCTTTCTTTGGCTTTGGATACTTATTTCCAGCGTAACCAATGTATTGATTGCGCTTTCTGGAGTTTTGAGGCAATTTATCAGCGTCCTCAGGTTTATATTCCTGTGCTTATGCAGCTCAAAGATCGCTTCGGAATTAATATTAAGCCGTTCGCATTTGTAAGAAATCATGTTTCATTCCTGGTCTCTGCATATAAGCAGTGGGGAATTAAGCATAAAACTGGGCCCGGACCAGTGCTGCCATTTCAGGAGTGGGTAGAACAAAATAATGCGCTCCTCTCTTATGGTCAAAAGTTGAAGCATTGGGATGATGCCTTCGGAGAAAACTTTCTTCTTTTTAATTATGATGCTTGTGTTGATGTTGTTTCGGATGTATTAGGGCTTCTTCCTGGTGATTTAGGGAAAAATCTTGCAAAAGTGCATCAAGGTGGGGCATTTCACTCCACCCCTCCTGACCATGTTTTAAGCTTGTATGCTTTATTTAATAATCGCAGCGAATCTCCTGTTTTGCCGGAGGCGATGGGTGAATTATTGAGGCGTTACCCTAAATTGCGAAATAATCACCCACCTCTCGTATCTGCGGAGGATTTATTCCCCGACACGGAAAGTGCTGCATTTATTGCAGGTCAAAAGCTTCTTCGGTTTGATTCGGCATTGATTAATGCAATGCTTAGGAGTCGATCTCAGCCGATGCTCGAACTTGCTGCAAGTGTGATTGAGCCCTCGCAATTTCAAAGTGACTATGCTTTGCAAAGCACTTTGCTATCCATGCTTTTGACAATTGTTGAAGAGCAAGATCATCGAATCAAGCTTTTAGAAGAGCGCTTAGAAGCTGAATTCAGTCCATAGCCCAACCCTTGTGCGACATTGCTTGAATGGACCGTCTCCATCAGGGCAACGTACGTTGCGAACCATCCGATCATACTGCTCATTAAACCCTGGAATTGGAGAAATTGCTTCAATAGAGAATGTCCAGGGCACAGTTTTGAATGGTTTAAGTGATACACCAAGGTTTAGTGTGCGTTTATAGGTGGCATAAAGACTGAGCCAGGGCCATGGGGCTATGCCAATTGATGCAACAGGACCAAAAGCCACTTTCTGAATACAATCAGGATTGGCAGTTTCTGGGGGACGGGGGTTGTCACGAAAGATTGTTTCTTCGGCGCAGACAAAGGCTGAACTTACTCCTGCAACTTTTTCATATCCTCTCTGTTTGGTGCGCTTCTCGCCAAATCTTTCTGCAAACATTGAAGGGTATAAACCTCCTTGTAGCCATGACGGATATTTGAAGCTTCCCAGCATTGAGTCCGGATTGTAGACGTCGCTCATTAATCCAAGTGTCACCTGGGCAATGGGTGGTTCTGGCGAGTTATTTAATCGAAAAATCCTTGTGCCTTTTATGTATAAATTGCGAGGCAAGTCTGTTGTGTCGTCAAGGTGATAGAGCCGGTTCCCTCCGATGCTGATTCCCCAGTCTTTCCAGAAAGATCGCGCCATCCTGAAGCCCAGCGATTGCCCTTCCATGAACTTGGTCCCTTCATCATTATCTCCAAATGTTGTGCCACCTACCCTGAAGTTGAAAGGCGACCCTTCTCCGCTGAGGCTGTGTATGACCCATTGGAGGTCTAGGCTGAACCAATCTTCCGAGTTATAAAGGCGGATTAAATTTTCCATTAGGCCGTCAGAGCACTGGTCAAAGAAGTTGCCTCGTTCGCAAGGAGAAGGGCGGGATTGCCAAGAGTCATCAATTGCAGATATGCCAATACTCACCCAGGTATTCGGTTGACGTTGTAGAGCATGAAAACCCATGTATGAATAGACCGTTTTGCCAATTTGAATCATGGAACCCCGTGAGTAAGCAACAGGCTTCTCGAGGTCATTACTTGGCTCTAAAGAGAAATCTTGTGATGGGTCGATGTCATCGATCGTGATGACCTCTCCTGGCTCAATCGGCTCCCAGACGATGGCACGATTGATGGGCTCGGCATCGGTTTGGTCTGTCTCAGATACGGCTGTCCAGTTCAACCCCTGCTGCTCTTGGGTCGTTGCGTCTGAAGATTCAACCGATGTCCAGTTCAACGCAGTGCCCGGCCGAGTGTCTTGCTTGACCGGCTCAGGCTCGCTGATGGTTTGCTGCGCACCTTCCACCAGTTCCCACTCCAGCGCCCCAGCACTACGCATCTCAAGCAGCCCACCGAACGCAACCAGTGTTGCCAAGGCACAGCGGATCCCGGCTTTGTTCAACCTACGGCCTTCACCCATGAAATCAGGCTGCAGTGCGTTGAACCCGCAGCTCATGCAGTAAGGCCAACTGCCCCGGCAACGGATTCGTGCCGGGGTGCTGTTGCATCAGGTAATCGAGGGCACGCTCTGGGGTCATGCGGTGCTGATGCACCAACCAGGCCAGGCAGACAAGCGGGGAGCGCTCCATCGCCGCCACGCAGTGCACGAAGACCGGACCGTGCTGCTGCAGCTCGGCCAGATGACCCAGTGCTGTTTCCAGTTCAGCCAGGGTCGGCAGACGGCCGGCACGGTGGTCTGGCAGCACGTAGCGACTGGTGCGGAATTCATCTCCAAGTCCAGCAGGTGGTGTGGCTTCGTCGGGGGCGCAGAGGCTGAGGACGCAGCGAACGCCGGCTTCTCGCAAGCGATCAAGGTGGCGTTCAGCGCGAGGGGCTGGACCAATGGCGAGTTGGTCGACCAGCACCCAGTCGATGCGGAAATAACGGGAACGTTGCATCAGTTGTCCAGCCACTTCATCAGCCGTTGACGCTGGGCCCGCCAACGATCGCGCAGGTTGGGTGCTTTGTCGGCCTTTCGATTTCCATTGCTGGAGGGCTGCAGGCTGCGGCGTTTGCGGGTTGTCACGACTGAGGGCGAATCACCGTTGTCAGTGGACTGGGTTTCGTCCTCATCGTTGGCGTAATAGGCGTAGGCAGCGGAGGTGTCGTAAGCGGCGTAGCCATAGCCGCCGTAGCCATAACCCCCGTAACCGCCATATCCGTAGCCGTACTTGCCGTAGCCGTACTTGCCATAGCCGTATTTGCCGTAGCCATACGCAGCGCTTTGCTTCTCTGGCTTGAGGGCGTTGGTGACGATGCCCAGCAGCGGCGCACCACTGCTGCGAATTCGGGAGATGGACTCCTTCGGTAAGGAGCGATCGACGCGATCCAGGCTGACAAGCAGCATCAGACCGTCGCAGTGCTCAGCCACCAGGGCGGCATCAGCCAGGCCGAGAACAGGTGGCGTGTCAAACAGCACCAGATCAAACTGTCCTGACTGCTCCAGTTCGTTCACAAGCGAGCGCATGCGGTTGGAGCTCAGTAGACGGGTGGG
>ERZ802830.5211-NODE-5211-length-10101-cov-5.79176_pt1 | contig 10101 bp, 9 predicted proteins | sample MGYA00345654_ERZ802830 | MGnify/ENA primary metagenome ERZ802830 (study PRJEB30503, sample SAMEA104212375) | marine metagenome | biome: Westerlies Biome; feature: [SRF] surface water layer (ENVO:00010504) within the epipelagic zone...; material: water...
GTGGCGGACCTGGAGGCGGTGACCGTTTTGAACGCCGTGGCGGACCTGGAGGCGGCGACCGCTTTGAACGCCGTGGTGGCCCTGGAGGCGGTGACCGTTTCGAGCGCGATGGGGCTCCGCGGGATCGCCGCTACCGGCCTGATTCCGAGGGTCGACCCAGTGGCCGGTTTGACCGTGCTGGGCGTAACAATCGCTTTGATCGTGGTGCTCGTTCGGATCGCACGGACCGCGGTGGTCGTCCAGCTCCCCGTTATGGCCGCCCTCCAAGCGACGCCAATCGTGAACCGGAAGCTGAAAGCCTGACGCCCCCGGAACACAACGATTTGGTCTGGGGTCTGCATGCCTCCCAGGCGATTCTTGAAAGCGAGCGTCCGATTCACCGCATTTGGTGCACCCCAGAGCTGCGCTTCCGCAGTCGCTTTCTGCAGTTGCTGCGAGAAGCCAAATCCTCCGGTGTGTTGGTTGAAGAGGTCACCTGGGCGCGATTGGCCCAGCTCTGCGGCGGGGCTGTTCACCAGGGGATCGTGCTGCAAACCGCGGCTGCGCAAACCCACGACCTTGAGACCCTGATCGATAGCTGCGCCGGCCTGGGTGAGGCACCGCTGCTGATGGCCGTTGATGGGTTGACCGATCCCCACAACCTCGGCGCGATCGTGCGCAGCGCCGAGGCCCTCGGTGCCCACGGGTTGGTGTTGCCCCAACGCCGCAGCGCTGGTCTGACCGGATCGGTCGCCAAGGTGGCAGCTGGGGCCTTGGAGCACTTGCCGGTGGCCCGCGTGGTCAACCTCAACCGTTCTCTGGAGCGACTGAAGGACGCTGGTTATCGGGTTGTTGGTTTGGCCGAGGAGGGCAGTGCAACCCTGGCCGAGGCTGATCTCGATGGTCCACTGGTGGTGGTCACCGGTTCCGAGGGCCAAGGTCTTTCGATGCTGACCCGGCGTCACTGCGATCAGCTGGTTCGGATCCCCCTGCGCGGGGTCACGCCAAGCCTCAATGCCTCGGTGGCCACGGCGCTGCTGCTGTATGAGGTGGCACGCCGCAACTGGATGGGTGCCCTGAAGGGCACCGACCCCGCTCCGCGGCTGCAGCGATTGCAACTGCAGGGACAGCAACCTGCAGCTGTTCCAGCAGAAGCTCCAGCCGAGGCAGCTCCTGCGGCTGAGCTACCAGCGGCGCTGGATGGGGATATTCGTCTTTAGGGCGGCCCTAGGGGTGTTCCTTCACAATGAGGTGAAATCCTTTCCCGTCCCATGTTGCGTGCCTCGGCGAACCTGTTGGGTCTGGCCTGGTGGGCCCGAGTCGAGAGTCGCAATCCTGATGTGACCTACTGGTTTGGTCCGTTCGTGCGCCGCAGCACCCTGGAGCGGGAGCTCGAGACCTTTTTGACGGACCTGCGCAGTGAATCTCCGGCCGTGCTGGAGCATCAGCTGTTGCGCACGCGCCGCAGCGAACCGTTCACCGTTGAGCATCCTCAAGGCTGATCAGCACCGGCGCCTTGATAGCGTCCAAAGCCATCAGCTGCTCTTCGCTATGCCCATCGGCGCTTGGTCCGATGCCCTCCGCAACGGCTCCGCAACAGCCAAGGAGCACAGCGAGCAGGCGCTCGAACGCATTGCAGCGACCGAACCGGAACTGAAGGCATTCGTCAACGTCACTGGCGACCAGGCCCGGGCCCAAGCCGAAGCGGTGGATCAAGCCATCGCTGCCAAGCAAGATCCTGGCCCCCTGGCCGGGGTCACCATCGGGATTAAGGACAACCTCTGCACCAAGGGTGTCACCACCACTTGCTCCAGCCGCATGCTGGAGAACTTCGTGCCCCCCTATGAATCCACCGTCACCGAGCGGCTGTGGAAAGCGGGCGCCGTGATGGTCGGCAAAACCAATCTCGATGAGTTCGCCATGGGCAGCTCCACGGAGACCTCTGCCTTCGGCATGACCTCCAACCCCTGGGATCCAGGGCGTGTGCCTGGCGGTAGTTCAGGCGGCAGCGCGGCCTGTGTAGCGGCGGGGCAGTGTGATGTTGCCCTGGGCTCTGACACCGGCGGCTCCATTCGCCAACCCGCCAGCTTTTGTGGCGTGGTGGGCCTGAAACCCACCTATGGGCGCGTTAGCCGCTGGGGCTTGGTGGCCTTTGCCAGTTCCCTCGATCAAATCGGTCCCTTCAGCCGCACCGTGGCTGATTCCGCTGCTGTGCTTCAGGTGATTGCAGGCCATGACCCCCGCGATTCCACCAGCTTGGATGTGCCGGTGCCGGACTACAGCGCTGCGCTGAATCGCCCGATTCAAGGGCTCAAAATCGGCATCCTCCAAGAGGCTTTTGTTGAGGGGCTTCAGCCGGAGGTGGAAGCCTCGGTCAGAGCTGCTGCTGAACAGCTGGCCAGCTTGGGTTGTGAATTGGTGGATGTCAGTTGCCCGCGCTTCCAGGCCGGCATTGCCACCTACTACGTGATTGCCCCATCGGAGGCGTCCGCCAATTTGGCCCGCTACGACGGCGTCAAATACGGCTACCGCGCTGCCGACGCGGAATCGTTGAGCGCGATGACGGCCAAGAGCAGAGCGGAGGGATTTGGTGATGAGGTTCAGCGCCGGATCTTGATCGGCACCTATGCCCTCTCTGCAGGCTATGTCGATGCTTATTACAAAAAAGCCCAGCAGGTGCGCACCCTGATTCGCCAAGAATTTGACCGTGCCTTTGAGCAGGTGGATCTGCTGCTGACCCCCACCGCACCCACCACCGCCTTTGCCCCAGGCCAGCACAGCAATGACCCGCTGGCGATGTATCTGGCTGACCTGCTGACCATTCCCGCCAACTTGGCTGGGCTGCCGGCCATCAGTGTTCCCTGCGGGTTTGATGGCCAGGGGTTGCCCATTGGTTTGCAGTTGATGGCCCCGGTGCTGCAGGAGGAGCGCCTGTTGCAGGTGGCGCACCACTACGAGCAGGCGGCTGATGTGATGGCCAACCGTCCTGAGGCACCTCTGGTGGCCTAGCTGCAATCTGTCGCAGCTGGCACCCCAGATCTGGTGTGTCTCGGTAGGCTTGCTGTGTTCGATCAGTGGTTGCAGGCTTGAGCTTCGTTCCTCTGCATAACCACAGCGATTACAGCCTCCTCGACGGGGCGACCCAGCTGCCTGCAATGGTGCAGCGGGCCGTTGACCTCGGCATGCCAGCGGTGGCCCTCACCGATCACGGGGTGATGTATGGCGCCATCGAGCTGCTGAAGCTGTGCTCGAAAGCGGGCATCAAGCCGATCATTGGCAATGAGATGTATGTCGTCAACGGCAGCATCGATGACCCCCAGCCGAAGAAAGAGCGTCGCTATCACCTCGTGGTGCTGGCCAAAAACAACGTTGGCTACCGCAACCTCGTCAAGCTCACCAGCATCAGCCATCTGCGCGGAATGCGTGGTCGCGGCATCTTTGCGCGCGCTTGCATCGATAAGCACCTGCTGCAGCAATACAGCGAAGGCCTGATTGTGGCGACAGCCTGCTTGGGCGGTGAAATTCCCCAAGCGATTCTGCGCGGCCGCATGGATGTGGCCCGTCAGGTGGCCAGCTGGTACCGCGACCTACTGGGAGATGACTTCTACCTCGAGATTCAAGACCACGGCTCACCGGAAGACCGCATCGTCAACACCGGCCTGCTGACCCTCTCGCGGGAGCTGGGCATCCAACTGATTGCCACCAACGATGCCCACTACCTCAGTCGCGATGACGTTGAAGCCCACGACGCTCTGCTGTGCGTGCTGACGGGCAAGTTGCTCAGTGATGAGAAACGTCTGCGGTACACCGGAACCGAATACATCAAAAGTCGCGAGGAGATGGAGCGTCTCTTCGTTGACCACCTGCCGGCTGAGGTGGTGCAGCAGGCGCTCGACAACACCGTGTCGGTTGCCGAAAAGGTCGAGGACTACGACATTCTCGGCCGTTATCAGATGCCGCGCTTTCCCATTCCGGAGGGCCATACGCCGGTGTCATACCTGCACGAAGTCACCGAGCAAGGGTTGCGCCAGCGCCTGCAGCTCGATGCCGATTCGAGCATCGATGAGCTGTACGGCGAGCGCATGCGCCATGAACTCAAAATCATGGAGCAGATGGGATTCCCCACCTACTTCCTGGTGGTTTGGGATTACATCCGCTTTGCCCGTGACAACGGCATCCCCGTGGGGCCCGGCCGTGGTTCGGCCGCTGGATCCCTGGTCGCCTATGCCCTCGGCATCACCAACATCGATCCGGTCAGCAATGGATTGCTGTTCGAGCGCTTCTTGAATCCAGAGCGCAAGTCGATGCCTGATATCGACACCGACTTCTGCATCGCTCGGCGCAGTGAGGTGATCGACTACGTCACTGAGCGCTACGGCGATGACAAGGTGGCGCAGATCATCACCTTCAACCGCATGACCTCCAAGGCCGTGCTGAAGGATGTGGCGCGGGTGCTGGATATTCCCTATGGCGATGCCGACCGACTGGCGAAGTTAATTCCAGTGGTGCGTGGCAAGCCCGCCAAATTGGCACAGATGATTTCAGAGGATTCACCGGAGCCCGAGTTCCGTCAGAAGTACGAAAGCGATCCACAGGTGAAGCGCTGGGTCGACATGGCCCGCCGGATCGAGGGCACCAACAAGACATTTGGTGTGCATGCCGCTGGTGTGGTGATTGCCGCTGACCCCCTCGATGAATTGGTGCCCCTGCAGCGCAACAACGACGGTCAGGTGATCACCCAGTACTTCATGGAAGACGTGGAATCCATGGGGCTGCTGAAGATGGATTTCCTCGGCCTCAAGAACCTGACCATGATCGAGAAGACCCTCGAACTGGTCAGTGCCGAGCATGGGGATCGTCCCGACCCCGACCAGCTTCCTGCCGATGACCCGGAGACCTACCAGCTGTTGGCGCGCGGCGATCTCGAGGGAATCTTCCAGCTGGAATCCACCGGCATGCGCCAGATCGTGCGCGACCTCAAGCCCTCGTCGCTGGAGGACATCTCTTCGATCTTGGCCCTCTACAGGCCTGGCCCCTTGGATGCCGGCTTGATCCCCAAATTCATTAACCGCAAGCATGGCCGCGAGGCCATTGAATTTGCCGACGCCAAGCTGCAGCCGATCCTGCAGGAGACCTACGGGATCATGGTGTATCAGGAGCAGATCATGCGAATTGCGCAGGATCTGGCGGGCTACTCACTCGGTGAAGCCGACCTGCTGCGCCGGGCCATGGGCAAAAAGAAAGTCTCTGAGATGCAGAAGCATCGCGGCATTTTTGTTGAGGGGGCCAGTCAACGGGGCGTTGACGCCAAGGTGGCCGATGAGCTGTTTGATCAGATGGTGCTCTTTGCGGAGTACTGCTTCAACAAGAGCCATTCCACGGCCTATGGCGCCGTGACCTATCAGACGGCCTACCTGAAGGCTCACTACCCCGTGGCCTACATGGCCGCGCTGCTGACGGTGAACGCCGGCGTGACGGAGAAAGTCCAGCGCTACATCGCCAACAGCAACGCCATGGGCATCGCGGTGTTGCCCCCTGATGTCAACCGTTCCGGTATCGACTTCACGCCCGTGGGGCAACGCATTCTCTTTGGCCTCTCTGCGGTTCGAAACCTTGGTGATGGTGCCATCCATGCCCTGATCGCCTCACGCCAGAGCGATGGACCGTTCACATCGCTGGCTGAACTTTGTGATCGCATGGCTGGCATTGGCCAGCTCAACCGGCGCTCGCTGGAATCATTGATCCATAGCGGCGCTCTCGATGCCTTGGAGCCCGATGGCAACCGGGCGCAGTTGATGGCCGATCTGGATCTGCTGCTCGATTGGGCCACAGCCCGGGCCCGAGATCGCGCCAGCGGCCAGGGCAATCTGCTCGATCTGCTTGGTGGAGGCTCCGAAGCTGAGGCCGCGAGCGCAACGCCGGCTTCGGCCCCGAAAGCAGCCTCAGTGCCCGACTACGCGCCCACGGAGAAATTGCGTTTAGAGAAGGAGCTGGTGGGTTTCTATCTCTCCGATCACCCGCTCAAGCAACTGCAAGACACCAGACGGCTGCTGATGCCCGTTGGTCTGGGCAGCCTGTCTGAGCAGAGCGATCGGCAACGGGTGTCCACCCTGGTGATGGTGCCTGAGATGCGTGTGGTGACCACCCGCAAGGGTGATCGCATGGCGATCTTGCAAATCGAAGACCTCACCGGCAGTGCTGAAGCCGTGGTGTTCCCCAAAACCTATGCCCGCCTCAGCGACCATTTGATGGTGGACGCCCGATTGCTGCTCTGGGGGCAGGTGGACCGCCGCGATGATCGGGTGCAACTGATCGTTGACGACGTTTCACTGATCGATCAACTGGATTTGGTGGTGGTTCGACTCGATGGCCCGCAAGCCGCAGACATCACCGTGCAGCACCAGTTGCGTGAGTGCTTGCAGCAGCACCGCATCGATCCTGAAATCTTGGGCAGCCGAGTGCCGGTGGTGGCTGAGGTGCAAGCCGCCAACCAACGTTGCTTTGTGCGTTTAGGGCATCAGTTCTGCGTGAACGATGCCCAAGCGGCTGCCGCCAGCCTTACGGCTGCTCGCTTCGACGTGCAACTGCGCCATTGCGCAGCCGCTGGATGTTGACGCCGATTTGCTCAAACCCCAGGAAGCTGCCTGGCGCTTCTAGCCAGCTGCTTGAAAACAGGCCGTAGCTCAAGCCCAGCAAACCCAACAAAAAGAAGCCACCTGAGACGAGCAGCGTCAGGGCTGGTGGCACGTCGATGATTTGGCGGGAGACCAGCCAGTAGCTCACCAGGAATGAGGCCATGCCCAACGCCGTTGGTATGGCGGCACAAATGGCCACACGCCGCGCCATGCGATTGGCGACAACCGGCGGGATGGTTTGAGTGGTTTTGGGCTTGGCTTGTTTGGGAGCTGGTTTGACCGCTGGGGCGTTATTGGCTCCGAATCCGCCAGTCTCTTTGGGGCTGGCCATGGGGGCGGCTTAGCCGCGAATGCCGAGCTTTTGAATCAGCGTGTCGTAGCGCTCGCTGCTCTGGCTCTTCAGATAGCCCAGCAGGCTCTTACGGCGGCCCAGCATCTTCATCAGCCCCTGACGCGACGAGTAGTCGTGCTTATTGCTCTGCAGGTGGCCGGTCAACTGTGTGATCCGCTCACTCAGCATCGCCACTTGCACTTCCACAGACCCCGTATCTGTTGCGTGGGTCTGGTGGGAGTTGATCAGTTCTTGTTTCTTCTCGGTGTTGAGGGGCATGCGGGAGGGGAGACCCAGCTCGTGTAATCCAAAAGCATACCGTTCGCGGTTCTCTAGCCCGCTTGACGGCTCAGCCACGCCAAGCAATGCCGTAACCACTCCTCCATGGGTTGTTCCGGATCAAGGCCTTGGCTGCCCGCTTGGGCTACCGCCGCGCTCACTTCTTCTGGCCCATAGCCGAGGGCTTCCAGGGTGGCGCGCAGTTCCCGGCTTTCCGCCACCGGCTCCACCAGGCGCAGCGGTGTGGTTCCCCCCTGCTGTTGCCAGCGCTCTTGCAGCCGTGAGCGCCATTCCAGGCTGAGCCGCTCGGCGGTGCGTTTGCCAACGCCGGGCGCTTGGCAAAGCACTTTGACGTCTTCTGCTGCCATTGCTTGCAGCAAGCTCACCGCGCCCAAACCTGAGATCAGTCCCAGGGCGACCTGCGGACCCACGCCATTGACACTGATCAACAAGCGGAACAGGTTGCGATCGGCTTTGGTTTCAAAGCCATAGAGCTGTTGGCCGTCCTCGCGTTGCTGCAGATGGGTATGGACAGTCGTTGGGCTCTCCAAAGCGGTGCCTTGCCAGAGGCTCTCGCTCACCTGCAGCTCGTAACCAACCGGCCCGCAGATCAACAGAAGCCAGCAGCGGTTGCCCTCTTGCCAGCGATCACCGATCGTTCCATGCAACCAACCGATCATGCTGTGCCTAGAAGTGCTGCCATGTTGCCGTTGATCGCCGTGCTGCGCCGCCTTGTGGTGGGAATGGCTCTGTTGCTGATGCTGGTGCTGTTGCCCGCTTGCAGCGCCTCAGGGCAACCCCCACGGCAGATCTTGATGCAGGCCTTGGCGATGCAAGTGCAGTTCACCCAAGAGGACCTGGCTGCTGCACTACAACTGCCGGCCCTCAGCGGCGAGCCCAGTTTGCGCCGCATTCGGCTTGAGCAGCAGGGACATGAAGCGGTGGAAGGTCAACAAGCCCTGCACTTGCAGGGACGCTTTGATTGGAGCTTGCCCGACGATCCGATTCGGGTGGATAGCCCCTTTGATTTGCTGTTGCTGCCTGGATCCAAAGGCCAGAGCTGGCGTTTACTGCGACCCCCGGCCGAGGAGGGTGTTGGCTGGCGCAGTTATCCACTCACCCGCCAGGGCCTCGTTGTTGACGCTGCTGACGCCTCTGGCTAGTTCGTGAATAGAACTCTCTGGACAGATGAAATTCCCGCTGCTGGTGGCTCTGCTGGCCGTAGCCCTGCCGCTGCCGCTTCAGGCCGAGCAGCCCAACAGCAACGCAGCGGTGGATTTGAAGCAATCGCGCCCATGCGCTTGGAGTGATGGCACCTCCGGCCGCTGGGTGGAGGCTGGTCGCTGCCGCATCGAGGGCTGGCAAGGAGCCGGCGAATTGCTGTTGACCGTGCAGTGGCCCTCGGGGCAGCGCAGCGTGATTGAAACCATCCCCGGTGGCGGCAAAGCTCAAGTGAATAGGCGGCCTGCATCGCTCCAGGCCTCCGCTGATGGCACCTGGATCTTTCGCCTCAGCCGCGGGGGAGCCATGCGTTTTTCTGCCAGCTGAACAGTGGCATTGGCCGGTTTGTCTTAGAGAATGAGGCCCCTTCGGTGCGTCCGTGAGCGTTCCTCGGCTTCATCCCCGCACGATTGAGGCTGTCAAAGAACGGGCCGACATCGTTGATGTGGTCGGTGAGCACGTGATGCTCAAAAAGAAGGGCCGCGAATTTGTCGGCCTGTGCCCCTTTCACGACGACAAATCGCCGTCGATGACGGTGTCACCGGCCAAGCAGTTTTATTACTGCTTCTCCTGTGGGGCTGGCGGCAACAGCCTCAAGTTCCTCATGGAGCTGAAGCGCCAAAGCTTCAGCGATGTGGCGATGGAGCTGGCCAGGCGCTACTCCGTGCCGGTGGACACGCTTGATGCCACCCAGCAAGAGCGCCCGCGGCAGCAGCTCTCTCGCCGTGATCAGCTGCACCGCGTGCTGTCACTAGCTAGCGGCTGGTTTCGTTCACGCTTGCAGGCCCCAGAGGGTGCCGCAGCGCTCGAGTATTTGCGCAAGCAGCGGGGGCTGAGCGCCGGCACGATCGAATCCTTTGAACTGGGCTATGCCCCCGAGGCTTGGGATGGGCTGTTGCGCCATCTCCAACAGGTGGAGGGCATTGATCCCAGCTTGATGGAAGCCGCCGGCTTGGTGGTGCCGCGCAAAGGCGGCAATGGTTTCTACGACCGTTTCCGCCATCGCTTGATGGTCCCCATCCACGATCGTCAGGGCCGAATCATTGGCTTTGGCGGCCGCAGCCTCGATGGCAGCGAACCGAAATACCTCAACTCCCCTGAAACGGAGGTGTTTGACAAGGGCAAACACCTCTACGGCTTCGATAAAGCTGCCGATCCCATCCGCCGGGCGGACTGTGCCCTGGTGGTGGAGGGCTATTTCGATGTGATTGCCCTGCATGCCGCCGGTGTGCGCCATGCGGTGGCGGCCTTGGGTACCGCCATGAGTGCTCAGCAGATCACCCAGCTCTGCCGCTGCAGTGAAAGCCGCCGGATCATCCTCAATTTCGATGCCGATGGCGCTGGGGTGCGCGCCGCCCAGCGCACCATTGGCGAGGTGGAGCAGCAGGCGTTGCAGGGCCAGCTGGAGTTGCGGGTGTTGCACCTGCCAGCGGGCAAGGACCCCGACGAGTTCCTCAAGCAACACAGCCAGGCCGATTACCTCGCCTTGCAGGACAACGCCCCGCTGTGGCTGGACTGGCAGATCGAGCAGGTGCTGAGCGGCAAAGATCTCGGCCGGGCCGATCAATTTCAGCTCGCGGTTCAAGGTCTGGTGGAACTGCTGGGGAAGTTGCCCCAGTCAGCCCTGCGCAGTCACTACCTGCAGCGGGTTGCGGA
>ERZ802830.5212-NODE-5212-length-10100-cov-8.65167_pt1 | contig 10100 bp, 15 predicted proteins | sample MGYA00345654_ERZ802830 | MGnify/ENA primary metagenome ERZ802830 (study PRJEB30503, sample SAMEA104212375) | marine metagenome | biome: Westerlies Biome; feature: [SRF] surface water layer (ENVO:00010504) within the epipelagic zone...; material: water...
TCTCACTAGTTATAGCAGCAGCAAACGCAGCTACTAATGCAGACGATGTATTAAGCATTGGTACTAACCCACTTGCTTTAAACTCAGGCACAATTAAAGATAAAGGAACTAATACAGCTTCTACTATCACAAGTGCAGCAGGTATTGGTACAGCAGCTGGTACATTAACAGTAGTAGCTTAAGGAGTAAATCATGGCAGATAGTAAAGTATCAGACATGACAGCTGCAACACAGGCAGCAGCGGCAGATCAATTGTATTTGGTTCAGAGTTCAACCTCTAAATCAATTACAGCTGCCAATTTATTTGGATATATCAACACCCCAACAGTCTTTAATGACAAGGTTGTAATTGGAGATCATGACACAATTACAGCAGCGGGTGTTGTTTCGGTTGACACAAATGTTACATTTATCAATGACCCTTCAGGCCCTGGTGCTTGTACAATAGGTAATGGAACAGACGGTCAAATTAAAATTATTATAATGTCTTCCAATACTGGAGGCCATGACATTACTCTTGGCGGATCTAATGTAGCTAATACAGTTACATTTAATTCAAGTGGAAAATCCGCTACATTATTATATGATGCAGGATTAACTAAATGGTACTTTATTGGAGGGTCTGCTACGGTATCATAAATAGTTACATGATTAAACAATTAAATGATGATAACTTTATGATTTTTGCCATTAAGAATTACAGGAATAGCTCCTGTACAGGGATGGCAGAATTAGAAGATGATATAAAGCGTTTTAAATATTTAAAGCGACTTTTTAATAGATATGAGAAAACAGGGGAACCTAATGAAAGACTCATACTAAATCATCTAACTTTATTATATAATGTTTTTGGTAATGCAACGACAGAGATGTTGTTTTTTAAATTAGAAGAAAAATATTGGACTAATTTAAAAACTTATTTAGTATATTTGAATAGGTTACCATTAGAAGAAGTATATAGTAGAGGGTTGTTACCTAAGCATATAGAAACAGATGTACCTTTAAATAATGAACTAATAACAATTTTAAGGAAAATATAATGTCAGGAGCATTAGACACAGTAGTAGGAATTAGAATGCTAAAATTACTTTCTACTCCTATAGAAAAGTCCAAAGCATTTCAGGTAGGGATTATTAATAAGGATGGCAAAAAGCTCCGTGATCCTACCTCAGGTGAAAGACAACATTATACATTCCTTAATAGATTTGTTTTCAAGGTACAGTATGCTTTAATGAGATCACCCAATCTTGCAGGTAAAAGACTTTTATCTTTTGCAACTGCAATGGCATTGTTAAGAGAATATAAAGAAGAAGATGATATTACAGAAGTAATGTCATTATTGGAACTTTATTCTACAGACGATTCGGTACAACGACAGGCTAGACTTTTGGAATCCAATGTGTTATCATTTAAAACTTATATAGATGAAATGAATGGAGTAGGTGGAGGAGCAGTAGCTGGAATAGGAGTAGGTCCTCAAGGAGAACCAGGAGTAGATCCTAGAATGATGCCTCTCGTAAGACGAAAAAAGAAGAAAAAAGATGCCGACAACAAGTAAATACGATAGAGAAATAGCAACCATTAAGGCTGATGTAGCAGCTATGGGACATTTATTTCAGAAACTTGATGACGCAATGGATAAGATTGGAACTGCCAGTGCAAACATTAGTTCTATATTAGCAGTACATGATGAAAGGTTAGAAACTAACGAAAAGATTAACCTGGAAAGAAGGAGAGAATCCGAAGCAGCTGTAAAAGAGCTCCACAGTAGAATTTCAACTTCTACCAGAGAGAACCTGGAGCAACACAATCGCATGTCAGAAAATTTAAAAAATTCCGAAGATAAAATTTTAGCAGCTATCAATGAATTGCGTAAAGATGTGAATCGTGAACAGGAACACTTAGAAGAAAGAATATCTAAGTTAGAACAATGGAGATGGATACTCATAGGAGTATTAATTGCTATATCAGCTGTCGTACCAAACATGGGTAAAATTATATCCATGTTAGCAAATTAATCTTACCAAACGGTACACAAACCACTAGACAAACAGTTAACAAGGTCGTATAATTACGACTATATGTTACACATTGACCTAAAATATATTAATATGATTGCCCATCGTTTTGAACGATTCAAGAGGAAGGATGATTATCTATTCAATTTCCGTTGCCCTATCTGTGGCGACAGTAGTACCAAAAAGAATAAGGCACGGGGTTACCTGTATAAGAAAAAGAACGATATGTTCTATAAGTGTCATAACTGCGATGCAGGAAAAACTTTTGGCGGATTATTGAAGATGACAGATCCTCTTCTACATAAAGAATATGTGATGGAGAGATACAGCGAAGGTGTAGCAGGACCCCGTGCCAACAAAACACCAGAGTTTGATTTTAAACCTCCAGTATTTGATAAACCTAAAGATGGTTTAATCGATGAACTTATGGATAGAGTTGATAAATTGCATGAACAATGTGAACTTAGTGATTCTAATCACATAGCTGTAGATTATTGTAAACAGCGGAAAATACCTAAAGAAAAATGGGATAGACTATATCATATAGATGACATCTCTAAGATACATCAGTTAGCTCCTAAGTACAAAGATAGAATTAAAACTACAGAGCCTCGTCTAGCTATCCCATTCTTTAGTGAAGAAGGCAAACTAACAGGTCTTACATTAAGAGATTATGGTAATTCTTCATTAAGATACATAATGGTAAAAATAGTTGATGATGCACCGACTATTTTTGGCCTAGATTGTATAAGTAAAGAGAAGCCTGTAAGAATTGTTGAAGGCCCTTTGGATAGTTTATTCTTAGACAACAGCATAGCATGTGCAGGTACAGCATTTAATAAAATAATTCCTGGAGATAATGATATTATTATCATTGATAATCAACCTAAAAATAAAGAAGTCTGTGATATATTACACAAACATATATCTAAGGGTCATAAGGTTGTTATATGGCCAGATAATATAGAACAAAAAGATATTAATGATATGATAATGGCTAATCTAGATGTTGAGGAAATTATAAATTATAATACATTCCAAAATTTAGAAGCAGAGTTAAAATATACTACTTGGAGAAAGTGTTGATGGACGAAACAGAACGGAAAGAGATAATTGCACAAAGTAATACTGAAGACATGCTAAGGAATGAAGTAAAAACCATGCAGGGTCAATTGCAGGCAGCATATATAAGAATTCACGAGCTTAATTCAGAATTAAGCAAACTTAAAAACAAGGAATAAAAATGGCAAAAGGGAACATTAATGGTATTACCATTGATTATGACAGGGACGAGTTATTTGATCCATTGGGTGTACAACGATTAAAAGAATCTTATATGATGGAAACAGAAAAATCTCCTCAAGAAAGATTTGCCTATGTAAGTTCCACTTTTGGTTCTAATCCAGAACACGCACAAAGACTATATGAGTATAGCAGTAAACATTGGCTATCATATAGTACGCCTATTCTTTCATTTGGAAGAAGCAAAAAGGGCATGCCTATCTCTTGTTTTTTAAATTACATTAACGACACAGCGGAGGGATTAGTTGAAAACTTATCAGAAACAAATTGGCTTTCTATGCTTGGTGGTGGTGTGGGCATTGGCTTTGGCATTCGAAGCAGTGATGATAAATCTACTGGCGTCATGCCTCATCTTAAGACTTATGACGCCTCGTGCCTGGCATACCGTCAAGGGCGTACTAGACGGGGTAGCTATGCTACTTACCTTGATATTAGCCATCCAGATGTTCTAATGTATCTTGAAATGAGGAAACCTACGGGTGACCCAAATATGAGATGCTTAAACTTACATCATGGAATAAACATTACAGACAATTTCATGCAGATTATAGAAAGATGTATGACAGATCCACAAGCAGATGATGGCTGGAATCTAGTTGATCCTAACTCAGGGCTAATTAGAGATACAGTATCAGCTAAAGACTTGTGGCAAAAGATATTAGAACTAAGAATGGAAACGGGAGAACCTTATATTCATTATATCGATACAAGTAATCGAGAAATGAAAGACTTTCAGAAAGAAAAAGGATTAAGAATACACCAGAGTAATCTATGCTCAGAAATAATTTTACCTACAAACGAACAACGAACAGCGGTGTGTTGTTTATCTTCAGTTAATCTAGAATACTATGATGCTTGGAGTAGACAACCACTATTTTTAAAAGATGTAGCAGAAATGCTAGATAATGTCTTAACATTCTTTATTGAGAATGCCCCAGATGCAGTAGCAAGAGCTAAATTCTCAGCTTTACAAGAAAGGAGTATAGGAGTTGGTGCCCTAGGCTTTCATGCCTATCTTCAGAAGAACGGAATAGCTTGGGAGAGTAACGAAGCTAAAGGCGCTAATCTAAGAATGTTTAGACACATAAGGGGAAAATTAGATGACGCAAACAAAGAGCTTGGAAAAGATAGAGGAGAGGCGCCAGATGCTAAAGGCAGAGGCCTCCGTTTTAGCCATGTCATGGCTATTGCTCCCAACGCTTCCAGTAGTATTATTATGGGCAACACTTCGCCATCTATTGAGCCGTTTAGAGCTAACGCCTATAGGCAAGATACTTTGTCAGGAGCATACTTAAACAAGAATAAGTATCTAGACATAATGATTAAAGAGTATTGTGAGAAACATCCTAGAACAAACTATGATGAGGTTTGGTCTAGTATTATAAGTAACGATGGTTCTGTACAACACTTAACAAAATTATCAGAAGAACAGAAAGCTATCTTTAAAACATCTATGGAAATAGATCAAAGATGGTTAATAGAACACGCAGCAGATAGACAGATGTATGTAGATCAAGCACAAAGTTTAAATTTATTCTTTAGGCCAGATGTAAACATACAATACCTACATGCTGTCCATTTTTTAGCTTGGAAGTCAGGTGTGAAAACATTATATTATTGTCGTTCAGAGAAGTTAGGTAAAGCAGACAAAGTTTCTAAACGAATTGAAAGAGATATCATACAAGAGTTAGATATGACTGCCATTGCAGACGGTGAATGTCTAGCCTGTGAGGGTTAGATGCGAAACTATAAGAAATCGTCAGAACGCTTTCACCCTGTTGATTATACTAATTGGGAAGAGTCTATTGCTATATATGGCTGTTCATGTGTTTATGGACATTACTTAGAGCCTGAACACCATTTACATAATGTTATAGAAACTGACAGGCCTATAAATAACTTCGCCTACCCAGGAGAATCTAATTGGCACATGTGGATGAAGGCGATAGATCATATAAAAGAATATGGTTTACCTCATAGAATCTGTATTGGTTGGACATCTCCTTACAGAATAGCATTATATAATGAAGGTGTTCCTGCAGAGAAAGAAATACTGCCTATGGGACATTGGTCCAAACAAGGACATATAACTGCTAGAATAGGCCATGATTGGGTGATGAATATGAAACTTACACAAGAAGAATATTCTAAACTTATTGTGGACTCTATGAAATTAATATGTGGAGATAAGTTAATACATTGGACACTATTCCATAACCTAAAAGATGTTAAGGAAGGTCCAGGTAAAAACGATTGGAGTCAGGCAGTATTTTTTGAAGATGGAGATGACAAATATGGTGGGTTAGATCGAAGTGGCACAGGGATTAAACGAATAAGTAGTACGCCACTAACATCTGGAATTGAAGCTTTAGGATATTTTGATAAGGCAAGTGATGGAAGTCACCCTGGACCTTTAACAGTAAAGAATATGGCAAAGTTAATAGAGTCTAAATTATGAGAATAGCAGTCTTAATTTCAGGTGGATTTGATAGTGCTGTTTTATGGCATATGATTAACAACCTATATGCAGGAACAGATGCTAATATTGTACCTGTTACAGTACCTAAGACAGATGGTTCTATTCGTTATGCCAACATGATGTTAGAAGATTATTGTAAACGAAATAAGATAAAGAGAATACATACAACTAGAGTAGGTAATGTTGATACAACAGATAGAGAACCTGAAGGAGAAGTATTATTTGAACAACTTTTATCTGGATTAAGAGAGATTTTAACAGGAGATAAACCACTAGCAGATGTCGTTTACACAGGAGCAAGTCCTTATCCTGAGCATTTATATAAAAAATATGCTGAGATTATTGCTCCAAGAGATAGACAGTTTACAAGAGGAACTGAATATGCAGAACAAGTTAAACAACCTTTTGATACTTATACAAAAGATATGCTAGTGGCATTGGCAATGGATTTAAAAATAGTAGATGATATAAAAGAAATTACGCATTCTTGTGTCGTACAAAGTAGAGGCAGATGTGGAGAATGCTTTTGGTGTGAAGAAAGAGAGTGGGCCTTACAACAACATGGCCTTATGGATGGAACAAACTAAGAGGGAAACAATGGTGGCAAAACTTAAACTAACAGATGAAAGAGATTATTTCAAACCTTTCAATTACCCATGGGCTTATGACGCATGGTTGAAACACGAACAATCACATTGGTTACATACAGAAGTACCAATGGCAGAAGATGTAAACGATTGGAAAGATAAATTATCAGATCCTGAAAAGGCATTCTTAACAAACATATTTAGATTCTTTGTACAAGGAGATATAGATGTAGCAGGTGGTTATATTAACAACTATCTACCTTATTTCCCACAACCAGAGGTTCGTATGATGTTATCAGGATTTGCAGCTAGAGAGGCATTGCATGTTGCTGCCTATGCACATTTAATAGAAACATTAGGTATGCCTGAATCTACATACAGCGAATTTTTAGAGTATCAGACAATGGTTGAGAAACATGATTACTTCATGGAACTATCAGGACAAAATGGAACACCTGAATCTGTTGCTACAAACATTGCAGCTTTCTCAGCATTTACAGAAGGCATGCAGTTATTCTCATCTTTTATTATGCTATTGAACTTCCCTCGGCATGGTAAGATGAAAGGTATGGGACAGATTATTACATGGTCTATCGTTGATGAAACAATGCACGCAGAGTCTATGATTAAACTATTTAAAACTTATGTAAGAGAAAATAGAAACTTATGGAACGATAAGATAAAGAAAGATATATATGATATCGCAGAGAAAATGGTAGAACTAGAAGAGATGTTTATTGATACTTGTTTTGCTATGGGTGATATGGAAAACTTAAAACCTGAACAAGTTAAACAGTATATAAGATATATTGCTGATAGACGACTTATAAGTATGGGAATGAAAGGCATATTTAAAGTTAAAAGGAATCCACTATTGTGGGTAGAGGAGATGATTAATGCTCCTACACATACAAACTTTTTTGAAAATAGATCAACAGACTATGCCAGAGGAGCACTCAAAGGTAATTGGGGAGATGTTTGGGGAGCAGTAAGTGGCTCCTAAAAGAATTGAATGTGTCAAATGTGAAGGGGTAGCTGAAATAAGCTATGAAATTAACCATGACTTTTATAAAATAACCTTTTGTCCGTTTTGCGGAGAGGAACTAGAACTTGAGGAGGAATTTGAAGTAAATGACCCATACGAAGAGGAATACGAGGCTAACGCTTGATGATATAGGTGGTGTTATTGTTAAAAATAACGATACTTATTTGTTAAAAGATAACGACCACTTAAACAATCTGGTAATTAGCAGTACAGATTTAAGACCATTTAAAAAGACAGGTGGACATAGTCATACTGGACAAGAAGAAGTTTATATATTTGTATCAGGTTCAGGCGTTATGAAGATAGATGATGAGATGTTTCCTGTTAAAGAAGGCGATACCATTCTAATCGAAGACGGCCAGTTTCATCAAGTAATTAACGATACACCTAACATGTTGTATTTTGTATGCGTATTTGATGGAAATAGATCCCATTAGGCACATATAAATACTACTATGGCTAGAAAAAAGAAAGAACCTAAAAAGCATAGAGTATATTGTACCTACTTCCCAGATGGTAGGTATTATATCGGTTACTCATGCAAGACAGATAAACAATTTGAGAAGTATTTTGGGAGTTCAACTATTGTAAAAGAATCAATAGATGAATTAAAGAAAGAGATAATAGCAGAATACAAAACAAGAGCACCAGCAAAGATGCAGGAGTTTCTATTACAATGGCAACAACGACACGACGATAGGTGTGTTAACGATATGTTACATGTTAGAATAAGGAGTAGTTTCCTAAAAGATTTCGAACCTATCAAATGGAGCCCAAATGGTTAAGCAAAGTAATTTATCATTTATTATAATGACTCTATTCTCTGCACTAGCAGTATCAGCAGTAGCTGCATACTTTTCTATTGTAGGACTTATAGCAATATTTTCTGCTCTCCCTATGTCCATACTTGCAATGGGTATTGTATTAGAAATAGCAAAACTTGTAACAGCATCATGGGTATATCAGTATTGGGAACGAATACAATTCATGATGAAAGCCTACATGATATTAGCAGTAGTCGTTCTATCCTTAATCACATCTATAGGTATATTTGGATTCCTAAGTAAAGCACATATGGACCAAGCAGCAAGTGCTGGTGACGCAGGAGCACAAGTAACTAGATTAGAAGATTTAGTATTAAGAGAACAAGGAAAGATAACAGCATTAGAAGATAGGATTACTAGAATCGACGATGGTGGTGTGTTAGATATAACAGATTCTATTCGCCAACAGGAAGAAATACGAGATACGGCATGGGAAAGAATACAGGGTGACATAGACTATGCCGAAGAACAAATTGATAAGATTAGAGCCTCATTAGACACAGATTTGGCGATACAGCAGTCAAAGATAGACGGTTTAGACGCTATAGTAGCATCTTATACGAGCCAAGGTACTACAGGAAATGCCTTTAATCGACAAGATAATGTAGCAAAAGGATTAGAAGTAAGGGGAGAACAAAAGGTAGAACGAGATGCTATAGATCTTAAAATGAAAGAGTTACGAGAATATGCTGAACAACAAATAGCAGGATACCGTAATCAAATATCTCAATACAGAGCAGATACACAAACAACAATAGACAATGCTAACGGCGAGATCAATAGACTTAGAGATACAGAGACAAATGCACAAACAGGTAGAGATGTAGCAATCGATGACTTACAAAGACAAATAGACGCAGTTTATATTACAATAGAGGACTATAACGAAACACTATTTGAGAAACGAGCTATTGTAAGAGAGTTAGATAATGAAGTAGGACCAATTAAATATATAGCACAATTATTATATGGCCAGTCTGGTACAGCAGCGGTTGATTCTGCCGTACAAATTGTTATAATGCTACTTATATTTGTATTTGATCCTTTAGCAATTATATTAGTTATAGCAGCTAATTTAAGTTTTAAAGAGAGAAGAGGAAATAGAATTACAGCAGTGAGTATGCCTGAAGATGTAATGGAAGAAGAACCTATAATGGAACAGGTAGACGCACCAGAGGAAGGCTCGTGGGCTAGTATGTCTACAGGTAAAACAGATCTTTATTTTAAACTAGAAGACTCTGTAAATACTAAAGACGATATGCACATAGACATAGAACTACCACCTGATGGAACTATGTCAGAGGAGATGATACAATCTGAGGAGATTCCAATAGTGTTGGAAGAATCTTGGGTTAAAGATAAATATGGTGAAGAGTCAGCAATGGACCCTAAAAAGGAAGTTGACCTTCAGTGGTTAATAGATAAGAAAAAAGGAGGCGACAATGCCTAATGTAATAAATTTTGAACCTAGACGAAACGATGATGATTTTAGAAGAGAAACAGAAAATATTCTCAGAACTAATTATGGTAGGTTTACATTCCAAAAAGTAGATGGTAGTATCAGAGAAATGAACTGCACATTAAAACCAGATGTTTTACCAGAGGAATTTAAATCTGCAGAGACATCTAATGCTAAGCCAGGTTTGTTAGTAGTATGGGATATAGATAAAGAAGGATTTAGATCTGTTAAGTATGATAAAGTAATATCGTTCTTATCTTTAGGTCCTACACCCACACCTGTTGCACAAGAATCTACATTTACAGAAGACAATTCATAATAAATGGTCCTTTAGAGTCTTGACTCTAGGTTGTACTGCGCTTATAATTAGTAGTATGATTAATAAA
>ERZ802830.5213-NODE-5213-length-10100-cov-5.823_pt1 | contig 10100 bp, 11 predicted proteins | sample MGYA00345654_ERZ802830 | MGnify/ENA primary metagenome ERZ802830 (study PRJEB30503, sample SAMEA104212375) | marine metagenome | biome: Westerlies Biome; feature: [SRF] surface water layer (ENVO:00010504) within the epipelagic zone...; material: water...
AGTAGTATTTTCAAAAATACCCAAATGAACTTGATCAATCAAACTTTGTACTTGTTGTTTTTGACTAGTAATGGCGGTTGCAATACTGTCTTGGGTTTGGCGGTCTGCTATTAAATCACTAATACCAACACTATATGAACTTGTTGTCATATATTCCGTTATTATGTTTTGTATATCATCAATAAATTGAGCGGCTTTCAAGTGTCCGTAATCATTGAATATACGATGGATTATACCTTTTGTCGAACTACCTAATACGGATTTCTCCATTTGACCGCGTTTATATTTGCCGTTCACTATTTCCATAATATTATTTGTTGTTTCATTATCTTCGTTGTCTCCATAGAGCTTGGTTTTGTACTTCAATGAAATTGGGCTTAAGATTTGTGACAAAATATCAAAATTACTAATCTTTTTTCCGTTTTTCATCAATTCTTTTATATTTACATCATTATAATTCATTAATAAATTCATTGCTTGTCTTGGTGTAAAAGATACATCAGGTCGTGTAAACCTATAACAACCCAACATTGAATCTTGAAATATTCCTATAATTGGAGCACCTTTGGCAGGACTTACCATCTGATATGGAATAGCTGCTAACTGCTTCAATTCTGTTTCCGCAAGAATGTTTTGCGGGGCGTGCATGTTCATTTCCATGAATTCCCTCAAAGTCTCCTAAGGGGACGGACTATACCTTGTGCCTTATCTGGTTGATTAAACCGTCATTTAAGACCCGTAACCGTCTAGTCTCTGAACCTTCTCCATATCCTATCATAACGGACTTAGGAGCTTGGCTGCGGATTGTCTAATCCCAAGACTTTTTTACCATTGGGTACGGCGATTAACCGTGTTCCCTCATAATGTTTCCATTATAAGGTGGTAGTCTCAGGCTCTAAAGAGTTTCCCGCAATTTGGCTACGTTGCTATCAATTCTTAACAAACTGATAACTAGGTGATTATATTAATTAAAGCACCTATGCGGGGATACATTAATCAGTAGAACTTACATCGTTTTCCCCAACAAGTATATCTACAACTTGTTGGGCGATCACCTGTTTGGGACAAAATTTATCCCCATCGAAGTCAGCATTATATGGTGCTGTATCTGCGACGTTCATTCTAAAAGTGTCACCCTTTTTCATCACTTTTACAATATGACACATCATTGACATCCTATGAAGACTAGGCTGTCTATTAAACAGAACACCATCACCATCCATCATATGACGATGAACTACGTCACCGTTTTGTAATACGATGGATTCTCTATCCATATAGCGAAGAGAAATGTTTTCTCCATTAGCACGTTCCAATATTTTCGCACCAGGATATTCATCTGGACCGTTCTGTATCAACTTTGTTAAGAAGCTTTTATTACGGTCATTCACTTTTACTGGCTTGGTAATATTCATCGCAATTTTCATCGGAACACCTAATTGGCGAATTGATAGATTTGGGTCGCCCGTAATAACAGAACGAGCACTGAAATCCACACGTTTTCCCATCAAGTTTCCTCTAATACGACCATATTTACTATTCAAACGATCCATTATACATTGTAATGGACGTCCAGAACGCTGTTGCATTGGAGCAGAACCTTTCACCTTATTATTCGCTATCATGGCTACAAAATATTGAAGGACATTTGTTATCCCTTCGATTACATTTGGGTTTACATCACCCTTTTCCATTTTTTCTTTTAAATCTTTATTTGTTTTTATAATATTACTGTAAATGTGTGTCAAATCATCTTCACTACGTTGTTGGGCATCATGCTTTACAGAAGGAAGCATTGCTGGAGGAGCTACTGGTAATACTTGACATACCATCCATTCTGGACGAGACCATATTGGACTCAATCCCATAAAATGGATATCATCATCTGAAATACGACGGAAAATTTTGATAATGATTTCTGGACTTAACTTCATTTCAATTGGTTCTTCTTCCATTTCATATATTGCCTTCAAAGATGCAATACCAGATAATTCTATCTTTGGAGTTTTGTGCCCACACCCTTCACCAGATGAATCTCCACAATTTTTCACTTTGGATACCGCATTACATACGTATTGCCAACGTTCAGATGGACTATAATCTAAAATATGTTTATGATCATCTTTATTTATTAATAATTTACTACATTTCAAGCACACAACCTTACAAATTTTCATTATTTCTTTAATATGCTGAATGAAGAATACAGGTCGGGCTAGTTCAATATGACCAAAATAACCGGGACAATCTATATAAGTATAACCATCACTCGGACAAATATATCCTGGTTCCAAAACCCCCATCCGAGGATCAAATAACCCACCGACTTTTGGTTTATTATTAATGTATGTGTCTCTCGTCGTTATTTCCACTACTGAATTTTTACGAATCTCTTCCGGAGACAACATACTAAATTGGACACCAATAATTTTTGATTCCATGTTTGGTGATTGCATTGTATATTAATATATGTCTATATTATTTTATTTGCTTTCAATTTTTTGTAAAATTCTTTATCATTTTTTATAAAAAATTGATTCTATACCTATATAAAAATATATATCAAAATCAAATATAATGGCAGTTATTGAAAAAAAATCCACTTCCCACAAAAAGTCTTCCAAAGTCGCTGAGAAGGAAAAGCGTAAACACATCAATTCTGATGATGACGAGTCATATGATTCATCTTTCATTGACGAAGATGATTCCTACGAAGAAGAATCTATCGAAAGCGATGATACCGTTTCCGATGAAGAAGATACTGAGTCTGATGACGAAGATGAACAATCCAAATCTTATAAACAAAAACGAAATAGAAATAAAAATAAAAATAATAAAAACAAAAACAAAAAAATTAAAAAAAGGAACAAAAAATATGAATCAGACGAAGACGATTCCGAGTCTGACAGTGAAGAAGAACAGATTCAAATCAAACACAAAGACGTTCAACGTATTATTGGTGATATTTTCAAATCCAAATATATGGACAAAAAAATAGAAGAACTTGAAAAATCTGAAAAAAAGAAAAAACACAAAAAATATATTTCGGAAGATGAAGAAACTGATGAAGATGCTGACGTTAGCGATAATGAAGACAATAGTACTAAAGATGATTCTGATGATAGTGATGACGAAGACTATGATGAAAATGAAGATGAAGGTAATACCATAAGTATCATTCTTATGGGCGATGAAAATGCAGCAAATGAAGATTACGACGAAGAAGATGACAAATATGACTGTAATAGTGATGATGAACAAACGTTTATGAAAGAAAATTACCAGAAGATTGATTTACCTCCTCAATTCATAAAACGTAAAAATCAAAAACCTAAGAAAAAAAAGGAAAACGAGGAAGAAGATATTGTTTTTGAAAACGAACTTGTAGAAAAACAGTACATTGACCTCGTGGAAATGAAAAAGGACCTCACTAAAAAATTACAAAAAAAGCCAAAAGACCGTATGCTTATGAAAGTCATTCGTGATTATGACCGTGAAATTAAAAAACTCGTCAAAAAGAATCGTATTAAGAATGCCAAAACATATCATAAACTTATTCATAGTGACAACAAAAACACAAATGAAATTGAATATTTCAAAACTAAGTTATCTAATAAAGAACAAGTCAAAGTTATGAAAGACCTCAAAGAAATCAATAAACATATTAATGTTGACAAACCATATCGTCTGGCTTTACTTGAAGCACAAATTCCACCAAGATTCAAAGCCATTGCTATGCAAAAACTGAATACATTGAAAAATATGGAACCTGGAGACCCCGAATATTATAAAATGAAATATTGGGTTGATTCCTTTATGCGTATTCCATTTTCAAAATATAATGGTCTTACTATTACTATGAATGACGGTATTGATAAATGTCACGAATATATGCTGAATGCCAAAAATACTCTTGACTCTTGTGTATATGGTCTTAATGATGCCAAATTACAAATTATGCAAATGGTTGGTCAATGGATATCTAATCCACAATCTGTCGGCACTGCTATTGCTATCAAAGGGCCTATGGGTACTGGTAAAACTACTCTTGTCAAAGAAGGCATTAGTCAAATTCTTGGACGTGAATTTGCATTTATTGCTCTTGGCGGAAACAGCGATGCCAGTTTCTTAGAAGGTCATTCTTATACTTATGAAGGTAGTAGTTGGGGGAAAATTGTACAAATTATTCAAGATGCCAAATGTATGAATCCAGTTATATACTTTGATGAACTTGATAAAATTAGTGATACTCCTAAGGGTGAAGAAATTGTTGGTATTCTTACTCATCTTACAGATACTTCTCAAAATTCTGAGTTCCACGATAAATACTTCTCTGATATCTCATTTGATCTCAGCAAATGTCTATTCATATTCAGTTATAATGATGAATCCAAAGTTAATCCTATTCTTCGCGACCGTATGTATCGTATTCAAACCAAAGGTTACGAAATGAAAGAAAAACTCATTATTGCTCGTAAACATTTACTTCCGAAAATTCGCGAACAAGTCAACTTTAAAGAAGATGAAGTCATTATCCCCGATGAAACTATTCAACATATTGTCTCATCTGAAGGACTTACTCAAAAAGAAGATGGTGTCCGTAATCTTAAACGCTGTCTTGAAATCATTTACACGAAACTCAATCTATTCCGTCTTGTTAAAAATGACGACAATATCTTTAAAGATGATATTAAAATCAAGGTTGAATTCCCTTTCACAGTCACCAAAGAGCACGTTGACTTGCTCATTAAAAATAATGATAAATTTAATCCTAGCTTGTTTTCACTTTATATTTAATAATAATATAATCAAAAATCAATAATATTTAAATCTCTATCTTTCTTAAATATTATTTTTTTATATTTTACTTGGTTCTCCCTTAGCATTTCCTCCTCTACTTGTTAATAAAGCATAAGATTCTTTGCTTAGACGCATTGGACCTAATGAATTCGTTAATACACTTTGAGCTGCGCCTTCCTTTGCAGAATGGTCTTTTGAAAATACATCCAATGATTCCATTGTATCGTTTACTGATTTGAATTTCCCGGTACATCCGGGTTTTCCATTTACAGGTGCCGGGCTTGAAAATCCTTCATAAGCATATTCATTTCTAAATAACGGGTCTACTGAATAAGGAGCAAATCTTCTACACCCACCTACTAATGCCATTGACATTAAAATAAACATTAAAATAACAACAATCCAATATTCAACTTCTAACTTCATTTATATATATATTTTACATTTTTTTACATCTCTATGTCAATGTATTTGCTATAACTATCTATATCAGGTACATTCACTATATCTGCATAATTTTTATGGTCCCTTCCATAATCCATATAAAGTGTATCTCCTTTCGTTTTGAAATATACCCATTGGTCATTCACATAATCCCTCCATTTACGTTTCAAATTATTTGCTATACGATTGAACGACAATTCCATAAAATCTGTATACTTCCAATATAACGTAAATGCAATCAATAATGTTCCAAATAATATAATTAATTTCATATATATATATTGTGCTCCTAAAATTACATAAAGATATACTCTTTATTACAACTAATTATGAACGACGGAGAAAAACTCAAACTCAAAGAAATGATCAATCAAGCTGATTGTGATGATAACACTGGTCAAATTAGAAAGTTAAAACATAGTACTAACATTCGTGACGATATTCGCACTATTGAAAAAATCAAAATTGATAATCCCGGGGCTACTAAAGATGAATTACACGTATTATGTCTATCTAAAGCTTCATTTTTATACAACAACTATACTGATATATATCACAAAGTCATTGCTTCCGAATTGGATTTACATATTATGACGAATATTCTTGCAGTATTGAAAAAAATAGAAAACGAAGAGGTTGACCAACACGAAGGCTCTTTTTTAGTTGGTAAACTTCTTAAAGAACTCTATGTAGATAGTGCATTACGAAGAAGTGAACATCTTGACGAAAAAAATTCGGGAGATGCTCCTACTATCAACTCTGGCACTGCCTTATCATGGAAACAATATAAATCTATGAAAAACCTTTAATAAAACCCACTTAAATAAATCCATTATCTATATTATATAATGGATTTCATTGATAAAATTCCTCACGCCGTACTTTCTCTTCACGTTAATGGTGACGACGAACTCTACCAAAAGTATGCGAAACACGTTAAAGCACATAATGATAAAATAGTTACTTCTACATTTCCAGATTCCGGGTTTGATTTATTTATTCCAAACGAGACCACATTTGACCAAAATTTCAAAACACAGATGATTGACCTCAATATTATTTGTGAAATGCAGGAATACGATGTGAATACAGATTCTTACCGTAATTCCGCTTACTACGTTTATCCACGGTCTTCTTTATCTAAAACTCCATTAATGCTTTCTAATCATACGGGTATTATTGATTCTGGTTACAGAGGTAATATCAAAGCTGCATTTCGTTATCTCCCTTTCTCAGATGCCACGTCATTTTCTACTGAAAAACACCAAAGACTATTACAAATTTGCCATCCTTCATTATGTAAAGTTTATGTAAAATTAGTTGACTTTTCCACACTCTCTACCACTGAACGTGGACAAGGTGGTTTCGGTTCAACTGGGATCTAATTGTGTGGATTTTATTTTATCCTCTTATATTAACCAGAATGCAAGATGATATTCAAACTTATGTGGGAGTGGTTTACGAAAGAAAAACACGAAGAAAATTACAGAAGGTGGTGGCATTAGATTTGGATGAAACAATTGGTTCGTTTTCGCATTTACACATATTATGGAATGGTATTTTGAGAGCTCAGAAAAACAATTCTTTGTCTACTGTTCAACACTTCTTTAAGGTATTTGATCTTTTCCCAGAATTTCTCAGAGTGTATATTCTTAAAATACTTATGTACCTCTATAATAAACGAAAAACACTCAAACAAACCAAGCTATTTCTTTACACTAACAATCAATGTAATTATAATTGGACTCAATTTATTATTAAGTATCTTGAATACAAAATGAAAATCAAAGACCCATTATTTAATCATACCATTGGTGCGTTCAAAATCAAAAACTGTATTGTGGAACCTAAACGTACAAGTAATAAAAAATTATATTCGGATTTTGTTAACTGTACTTTATTACCTAAAAGTACTGAAATTTGTTTTATTGACAACTCTTATCATCAAGATATGGTACAAGATAAAATTTATTATATTCAACCTCGCTCTTATTATCACAACATCACCCTTTCAAGAATTATTGATCGTTTTTACAATTCTCCTATTGGTAAACAGTACAAAACAAATTCCTTTTTAAAGGATAATTATAAATCTTATCTTCTTGATTGGTTTGAGTTCAATTCAGCTGAGCGATATGTTCCTCGTAATTATAATCCATCTCAATCATATGCGATCACCAAAAAAATAATGTATCATATTAAAGAATTCTTTTATCATAGAAACAAGCAAAATACACGGAAATCTAAGCGCATTAAAGGTAACTTTACACGGAAATTACTGTAATAGCTCAATTATTCTATTATCTCTACGTCCGCATCTAAATATTCATTCGCCATTAATATTAACTCTTCTTGTTGCGATAGTTTTTGAAATGTTATACAGTCATCAAACTTGTATTGTGTAAAGCGACTACCGTTGTTGCATAATATATGTACTCCATTATCTAGGAATTTTATATTCATTATTATACCACCACCAGTTAATGTCTTTTTCTGTTTTGTTAAGTTCATCCACTTAACATGACGCCCTCGTAATAAATCACTTACTTCATCTATGTAGCGATATCCGATAAGTTTCTTTAATGATGTCTCTATATTTTCTATATTTGCTTGATACAGTTCTTGCTGTACTTCTTCTATTACCATACGTGTTGTTTTATTCTCAAAATATGGATCATAATCACCCTTTTCAATTAATTTTTGTATGTCATCTTCATCAAGGTCTCCTGCTTGTGTCTTGGCTTCTTCATATAAACTTTCCATATACACATATAAAACATAACCTCTATTATGTTTATGATTATACAAAATAAATATAGAATTGACGATCTTCTTGACCAAGGCTCATTCGGTGTCGTCTTCAAGGGAACCAAAATTAAAAATAATGCACCAGTTGCTATTAAAATCAATCATCACGATTTTAATACTATTAAACATGAAGCTACGATATTAAATTATTTACAAAGCAAAAAATGTCACTATATTCCTTTGGTACACTATTATGGATTTGTACAAAATAAATGTATTTTAGTTATGCCTTATTACGATTATAGTTTAACCGATATACTTGGACGTGACAACTCCAATTGTGACCCTAAATCACTCTTTTTTCAATCTCTACGTGCATTAGAAAATATACACCAACACGATATTATTCATAGAGATATCAAACCACAAAATATCCGTATTCATAATGATGAAATTGTATTTATTGACTTTGGTTTAGCTGTGTTCTATCAAGATGAAAATGGATTCCTACCTAATAAACCTAATTCTACTATTACTGGTTCCCCTACATACATATCTCATTTTATTCATCAAGGTCATACCCCTTCATTACGTGATGACTTAATATCTCTTTGTTATGTGTTTTCTGAATTGGCATTAGGTTCTCTTCCGTGGACAGTTCCTAGTAATATTGATATACATATTGCACATAATATTCACTCAGAAATCGCTGAGGATAAATCTAACTTTGTTGATTTTCTTCAATATAAAGATATGCCCATTATTACCAAAGCATTGACACACTTTTATTCTTTACAATACGATGAAACTGTTAATTATAATGCCTTATTGTTATCGCTGATAAATTTATCTGAAAAATGATATAAAAAGACTTCCTATATTATAGTATATAACATGTCTTCTCCCTCACCTGTTAACAAGCTCACTGGTCAAGTAAAATGGTTTAATAATAAAACTGGATATGGTTTTGTTACCGCACTCACCGAAGGTGAATATAAAAATAAAGATATTTTTGTACACTATTCTAATCTTATCATCTCAAATTCCCAATACAAATACCTTGTTCAAGGAGAATATGTAGAATTTGAAACTGTCAAACCTGATTCTGGTGATCACGAATTTCACGCAATTAAAGTTGGTGGTATTCTTGGTGGTAGCCTTATGTGTGAAGTACGTCAAGTTGCTTCACAAGAACGTGCTGCTAGAGGACCTCTTAACAATGATGACCAAAATTCCAATGATTGGCAATCTACAAATAGACGCCGTGTTAAACGTGGTCCTAATACTAGAGCATAAATCTTTAATTGTTGATAAAAATACATAAAACATATATTCTTAAATATTTTATATGTTTCAAGTTGTTATTGCCTTTACTGCGTATCTCCTATTACTCAAATTCTCAAAGCATTTACAAAATAAATATCCACATATTGTTCATCATAGTACATCCGAAAAATACTATTTATTAGATGGTGATAACTATTATGGTGTTATTATTTGAATTACTTAATGTACCTATGATTCACTATGTAATTATTTCACATACACTTCCTTGACTACATGTTTTATTATTATTTATATTGGTCACTTACTGAAGCTGAGAAATAAGGTCTTGAATCTGTTTATTATGTTGTTCTTGTTGCTCTTGAATTTGCTTTTGTTGCTCCTTAACCAGGTTTGTTAACTCTGTTGTTTGTTGTAATATTGCAATCATAGTCTCATCACTTACACCAGTAGATGTCGGTGGTTGACTCTCAGTTACTGGAGAAGCGCTGTCATTATTACTTACTACTTCTTGATTATGGTCATAATTACATTTCTTTTTATGACGATGTAGACCTTGACGAGACGAATAAATATTGCCACAATCACATTTGTGACGTGTATTCATATCATCATTATTGCCGTTTTTTGTCATCAGTTTTGTCATCTTATGATGTTTAGCTGTGGATATATGACGTTCATAATCGCTATTTTGCTGCGTTTTGAAAGCACAAATTTCACATACAAAATTTTTGGTATTACCGTTAGTAACCATTTCAGTATTTTCTTTGGCTTTTACTAAAGATTCATGTTTCTTTGTCTTCTTATGCCTCTCAAAAGATTTT
>ERZ802830.5215-NODE-5215-length-10099-cov-11.3016_pt1 | contig 10099 bp, 12 predicted proteins | sample MGYA00345654_ERZ802830 | MGnify/ENA primary metagenome ERZ802830 (study PRJEB30503, sample SAMEA104212375) | marine metagenome | biome: Westerlies Biome; feature: [SRF] surface water layer (ENVO:00010504) within the epipelagic zone...; material: water...
AAAATGGCGCACCGAGGAGGATTCGAACCCCCGACCCCTTGATTCGTAGTCAAGTACTCTATCCAGCTGAGCTATCGGTCCACACCGAAGGGATTAAGGTCTGCAATGCCCTAATGCAAGAGCAAATATAACTCACAATAAATGAAATAAACGGTAAGAAGTAACGAATTTGAGTTTAAGATGTCTTTTAGGGTAAAAACCTTTGGGTCAGCCGAACCACAAATCGTACCCAGGGATTATTAAAAAACTTTGGGCCAATATAATTTGTTACTAGTTTTTTATTTACTTCTCCCAGCGTTGGATATGCAAAACTAGTGCTTGAAACTTTATATATTGAGATACGATTGGAAATTATAAAGGACCAAAAGTTTAATAATTCCCCGGCACCTATACCAATAACCGATGCCCCAACCACTAGGTTTCTGTAAATATATATTTCTATCCACCCAAGTTTCTTATTATCTGTAATTGCTCTATCATTTTCAGAAAAATTAACGCGACTAATTTTTAATTTACTTCCATATTTTCTTTCGGCTTGAGTTTTTGAAAGACCAACTGAACCAATTTCTGGTGTCGTATAAATCACTCGTGGTTGAGTTTCTTTTTGCACTCTAGTTTTTAACCCAGTGGTAATTGACTTGAGAACAATTCCAGCATGATAACTTGCTACGTTTGTGAAGTTCTCAAATTGAGCAACGTCACCGATTGCATAAATTTTTTTATTGTTTGTGCGCAGGTATTGATCCGTTTCAATTCCAATATCTGAAAAATTTATTCCAGCCGCCTGCAAGTTGAGATTTTGTAAATTTGGCTTTTTTCCCGTCGCGACTAGAAGATGACTACCCGTTATTTTGTCACTATTTTCAAGCTGAATAGTTAATTTATTGCCAACTTGAGAAATGTCTTTAATGGAAGCTTCTTCTTTCAAATTGACCCCATCATTTTCTAAGTTGCTTCTTAGAAGTTCGACGTGTTCACGATTAAAGTTTGACAATATCTTTTGTTTTTCAAAAACTGTTACTTTTATTCCAAGTCGAGTAAAAGCTTGCGCCAGCTCGACACCGACGGGACCACCGCCCAAAATAAGCAAGTGTTCAGGCTTCTGTTCTAAATCAAAGATAGATTGATTTGTGTAATAATGAACGTCCGATAATCCGTTGATTTCAGGAACTGGTGTGTAAACACCTGTGGCTATTACTATGCGGCGAGACTGAATTTCATAAGCTCCAGCAGCCACCGTTTTTTCGTCCACAAAACGTCCATACTCTCGGATGACATTCACTCCTAAAGAGCGAAACCTTTCTTCACTATCGTGAGGTTCAATTTCTTTAATTGCTTGTTTTACAAAACTCATAGCCTCACCAAACTGCTTTGGTTTTTTCTGGCTACTAAAGGAAATTAAAGCTTTGGAAGGAACGCAGCCATAATTGAGGCAGTCACCACCCATCTTATCACCCTCGAGCAATATTACCTTAATCCCAAGTTGAGCAGCGCCAGCGGCAACTGATAAACCTCCGGCTCCAGCTCCTATTACTAACAAATCAGTTTTAATTTTCTTAGTCATGGTTGTATCTTGCAATCCTGACAAACATTGGAAATGCGACAAGAATTATAAGGCATATTAATGGACCCAGAAATTCCAAAGACCAAAAAATTGTTAAGTCAGGAGCCTCACCTCGATCAAAGAATTTACCAGCATTAGAACCAATTAACGCAAAAACAAATCCTCCTGGAATAATTCCAAAAAATGTTGTCCACAAAAAGTTTTTTAAACCGACACCTGCGATCGCAGGCAAAATATTAGCAATAAAAAAGGGAACAACAGGCATTAACCGTAAAAGTAAAAGAATATTTACTTCATTAACTTTAAGCTGTTCAACTAAAATACTGAACCTAGCAGAACTTGTTTCGAACCTCCTAAAAAAATTTTTGAAGCCTAACCTAACAGCTAAAAATAGAAATGTGGCACCCAGAGTAGCAGACACAATATTTAATATTAAGCCCAATTTGAGCCCAAACAGAAATCCTCCGGTTATAGAAAGAACCGTAGCACCAGGAATGGAAAAGGTTACTACTGAAATATAAATGAGTACGAAAGTCACGACTGCTATAAAAAAATTACTATCACGAAACATTGAGATTTGATCTCGGTTTGAGATGAAGTCTTCAAATGTGATATTTTGAGCACTCCAAAGAAACGCTGGTAAAAAGACCAAAGCAATTAGCATGATTGGAATAAATTTTTTCATCAATATCTACTAATTTTATTCAAATGTCTGGACCTCTATAGGAAACACTATAAATCGCTATCAAAAATATAGCCCAAAACTATGAAAAATCAGATCAATAAGATCATTTAAATAAAATAAATCGTTTCGAAAACAAATTGAAATTAATTCTTAACATCGATTTGACTTATCGGCTTGATCGGCTTATTAGCTGAGCTTCGAGATTAATCCAGTACGAATCTGGATATCACTATCTGAATTTAACGGAGTTGAAGCGATGAAGCGCACATTTCAACCATCTAATCTAGTTAGAAAACGCCGTCACGGTTTTCGTGCTCGTATGGCGACAAAAGCTGGTCGTAAAATTTTAAACGCAAGACGCGTTCGCGGCCGCAAATCTTTAAGCGCTTAAATTCACTCCTTCAGGAATGAAGACAGCAAATTATGGCCCAGCAGTTAGATAACGCTGATAATATATTAGACGACTGCGAAAGTCCTGAAGCCAACATACAAACATTAAAAAAAAGACGAGAGTTCATTTTGGCCTCTAGAGGCTTAAGGCATTCTTGCAAAACAATGATTGTTCAACTTAATCAAAATGATTTGGGGGCAATTAGGCTTGGTATCACTTGTTCAAAGAAAGTTGGAAATGCAGTCGTTAGAAACCGTGCCAAACGGCGTTTGAGAGCGATAGCACGCGAGGCACTGCCAGTTTTGGGCCGAGTTGGGTTTGACTATGTCTTAATTGGTCGCCATGACTTGACAGTCTCATCAGAGTTTAAAATCTTAAAAAATGATTTCATATTAGCTTTGGAAGCGTTACATCTTAAGGCAGACGGAGAGGCTTAATGCGACCAACAGCATATATTGTTTCAATTCCAGTACGCTTTTACCGTTTAGTTATCTCCCCTCTAATCGGATCCAACTGTCGATATCATCCAACGTGCAGCTCATATGCATTAGAAGCACTTGAAAAACATGGTGCTTTAAAGGGTGGCCGCCTTGCTATAAAACGTATCTTCAAATGCCATCCTCTAGGAGGTTCTGGAATTGACAATGTGCCAGACTAATATCGGAAATTATATAACGACACCAAATGTTCAAATAACTCTAATTGTTAGAATAATAAGCGGTAATTAAAATATAATGTTTGATGAAATAAATGAAATACATCCCTTGTTTAAAAATGCTCCATCAACAACAGAGTTTAAAAAACTTAGGAAACGAGTAATAAAAAATACTCGCGAGGCTATTGAGCAATATGGAATGATCGAACGTGGTGCACGTTGGCTTGTTTGTATGTCAGGTGGCAAGGATAGTTACACACTCTTGGCCGCCTTGTACGAACTGAAGTGGCGAGGATTATTACCGGTAGAGATACTAGCCTGCAATTTAGATCAAGGTCAGCCTGGTTTTCCAGCAACTACTCTTCCAGATTTTTTGACAAAAATGGAAATACCACATCGCATTGAATTTCAAGATACTTATTCTGTGGTAAAAGACAAAGTGCCTGCCGGTCGAACATACTGTTCGCTATGCTCGAGGTTACGAAGAGGACACCTTTACAGGATTGCTCGTGAAGAAAATTGCAGTGCAGTGGTACTTGGGCACCACAGAGACGATATTTTAGAAACTTTTTTTATGAACCTCTTTCACGGTGGGCGGTTGGCGACGATGCCACCCAAGCTAGTGAATGAAGAAGGTGACTTATTTGTTTACCGTCCTTTGGCGCATGTAGCAGAGAAGGATTGTTACAAATTTTCACGCGCGCTCAACTATCCAATCATACCTTGTGACTTGTGTGGTTCACAAGATGGATTACAACGCCAGCAAGTCAAACAAATCATAGATGGGTGGGAAAAAAATTATCCTGGGAGAAGGCAGGTCATGTTCAAAGCACTTATGAATACAAGGCCATCACATTTACTAGACCCTCAACTTTTTAATTTCGAGGACTTAGCGATAAACAAATAAGAAATGGCAACTTGAAGTAACTAAAAATACCAAATAAAAATACAATGATTTATACTTGACCTTTTGCCCCATACTCTGTTGAACCCTGATAAGAATTTTGAATAGGTAGCTTACTTAATGGACGATCAAAATAAAAACCTGATTTTGGCCTCTGTGCTGAGTTTTATAGTTATAATCACATGGTTTATTTTATTTCCACCACCTGAGCCAGTTAGAAACGATATCGAAAACACTCAGGAGCAATCTGAGGATAGTGACTTAGCACCTATTACAGACTCTGACAAAGTAACTCTAGTTGATACCGGAGAGACCAAAATTGCTGTTGAGGCCGAGCGCATTCAGATCGAAAATGAACTTTTAAGTGGCGCTATTTCCACGCAGGGTGGTCGGATTGACCAGCTTTCCTTGAAAAAGTATCGAAATACTATTGCAGAAGAGTCAGAGATCGTTACATTATTGAGCCCCGTGGGCCAACCTGAAGCCTACTACGCAGCTTTTGGATGGGCACCAGCGGTAGGTATAAAACCAGACCAGGTACCCAACCCCAATACGATTTGGACGGTTGTCGGCAATAATTTTTTAACACCTTCATCCCCTGTATCATTGATATGGGATAACGGAAATGGCGTGAAATTTATGCGTAAAATATCTGTTGATGAAAAATATATGTTTACTGTTGAACAAGGTATTGAAAATAATTCTGGTGCTGAAATTTCTTTAAGACCATATGGCCTATTACGCCGTCATGGCGAACCAAAGGATATGAAAAACTTTTTCATCTTACATGAAGGTATTATCCGTATGTCTGATGGCGAATTGTCCGAGGAGGATTATGACGATATAGCTGATTTGCCGATTTTAGAAAAAGAAGGGACCCACGCTGAGCGCGTCGAGGTTCAAAACAGCGGGTGGACAGGTTTCACTGACCATTACTGGATGACTACGCTTATCCCGGATCAGTCTTCGTCTTTTAGATCAACAACCAAATATTTTTCTTCTCAGAATATTTACCAGGTCGAAGCAGTAATGCCCTCAACAGTAATCGCTAACGGAGCCACAACATCTGTTAGCACCCAACTCTTCGCTGGGGCAAAAGAATGGGATACTATACGAAAGTACGAGCAGGCCGGTGTTACCGGCTTTCTTGATAGTATAGACTGGGGTTGGTTTTTCTTTCTAACAAAGCCCATGTTTGCGGTACTTCATTGGTTAAATTTAATCATTGGAAACATGGGCTGGTCCATAATTGGCCTAACATTGATAATAAAAGCCGTCCTTTTTCCATTAGCGTATAAATCCTACGCTTCGATGGCTAAGATGAAAGAGTTACAACCCGAAATGGAGAAAATTAAAGAGCGGGTTGGTGATGATCGCCAAAAACTTCAACAAGAAATGATGGGGTTATACAAGAAAGAAAAAGTCAATCCAGCAAGCGGTTGCTTACCGATCTTGATCCAGATCCCAATTTTCTTTTCTCTCTATAAGGTGATATTTGTAACACTTGAACTGAGACATGAGCCATGGTTTGGATGGATAAGAGATTTATCTGCCCCAGATCCATCAACTATCTTAAACTTATTCGGTTTGTTGCCTTGGGCAAACCCAACGACTCCTGGTTCTATTTTAGCAATTATTTCACTCGGGATTCTTCCAATATTATTGGGTATTTCCATGTGGCTTCAACAAAAGCTTAATCCAGCCCCTACTGATAAAACTCAAGCCATGATTTTTGCCTGGATGCCCTGGGTATTCATGTTCATGCTTGGTACTTTTGCTAGTGGCCTTGTAATCTATTGGATCGCAAACAACACGATAACATTTATCCAGCAATATTTGATTATGCGGCGGCAAGGATACAAGCCGGATGTATTTGGTAATATTTTACAAAGTTTCAAGAAGAAAAAAGGTGCAGAGTGAAGTTAGCCCAGATTTGGAGATACCCTATCAAATCTCACGGCTCCGAACATCTTGAAACTATCAATATTTACAACGGCAAAACATTACCCCTAGACCGCAACTGGGCGGTGGTTCACGAGCAAAGCGACGTAGACGGCTCTAATTGGGTTCCATGTAGGAATTTTTCACGTGTCGCCAAAGCACCGCAATTGGCTGCTATCTCTACAACCTGGACACCTGACAAAAAGTTAAAATTAAGTCATCCGTCGCTTGGAACAATATGCATTAACCCCGACAGTGACTCTGATGATTTTATAAATTGGGTTAGCCCTTTAATGCCAGAAGGTCGAGCCGCATCAAGAAAGTTGGTGCGATCAACTCAAACCGGAATGACTGATACTAACTTTCCTTCAATAAGCATCGGAAACCTTGCTAGCCATCGAGAAGTTGAAAAACAAGTTGGCGAAAAACTATCATTGCTACGTTGGAGGTGCAATCTCTGGATAGACGGCTGCAAACCATGGGATGAAAACAAGTGGATTGGGAAAAATCTAAAGATCGGTGATGCTACTTTTAAAATAGAAGAGAAGATCGTTAGGTGCCGTGCCACAACTGCAAATCCAAAGTCAGGATTGCGGGATGTAGATACCTTAAGGGCTTTAGACAGTTTGGGGCAAGAAGACTTCACAGTGGCCGCAACAGCTACTTCTATGGGACAAATAAAATCTGGTGACCCAGTAGAGGTCTTAAGTTGAAGCTTTCATTTCCTATATATGAGGAGTTGGACGAGAAAAAAAAAGAACTCGGCCGCCTATTATTTTCCAAAGAGACAAGCTTTGTTAAAGGGGTTGTTGATATGCCAGGATTGCCAAACCCAGATAAAATTGAAGTTTGCTTTTCAGGTCGCTCTAATGTTGGAAAATCCAGTTTAATTAATGCTTTAACTGGAAGAAAAGGTCTAGCAAGAGCCTCAAATACCCCTGGGCGTACCCAGGAAATAAATTTTTTTTCTATTCCAGACAATCATTACCTAGTTGACCTCCCAGGGTATGGATATGCAAACGCACCAATCAAGGTTGTTGAAAAATGGCAAAACCTACTGAAACGATATCTAGCCGGTCGGCAATCTCTTCGCAGAGCGTTTGTGTTGGTGGATAGTAGGCATGGTGTAAAAAAAGTTGATACAGAAATAATGTCAATGCTCGACAGCTCTGCTGTCACCTTCCAAGTAGTTTTAACTAAGTTGGACAAAGTCAAAGAAAAGGATCGCGAAAACATTCTGAAACAGGTTAGAGCTAGTCTACAAAAACATCCAGCCGCATTCCCAGAAATCATTTTAACATCTTCAGAGAGAGGGTGGGGAATTCCAACTCTCAGATCTATTATTGCCATGTTAGTCTAGTTTTAACTTGCGCCCTTTTATAGTATGGACGAAATAGTGATGGGCTTTAGGAAGTGAAAATGAAGAAACAAGATATGAACCGAGACTGGATTGCTACTGCGCGCACTCTTTCTGAAGCACTTCCTTACTTACAGAGATATACTGAAGCCATAGTCGTTATTAAGTTAGGTGGACATGCTATGACCAGTGATCAAGGTATGGAAACTTTCGCTAGGGATGTGGCACTTATGCGCCAAGTGGGGATTAATCCGATCATTGTTCATGGTGGTGGCCCTATGATCAATGCAATGCTGGAAAAGCTAAATATAGAATCTAATTTCATAAATGGTAAAAGGGTTACAGACCAGGCAACTATGGAAGTTGTTGAAATGGTGCTCAGCGGTAACGTTAATAAAAAAATTGTTCAAGCCATTAACGATCAAGGGGGACGCGCCGTCGGGCTATCTGGAAAAGACGCCAAACTAATTGAATGCAAGCAAACAGATAAAGATTTAGGAATGGTTGGCTCACCTTCAAAAATCAATCCATATGTTATAAACACGCTGATCGAAAATGACACCATTCCAGTCATTGCACCCTTGGGATATGGGCCAAATGGTGAAACATTTAACATAAATGCTGATACAGCAGCTGGAGCCATTGCTGCAGCATTGAAAGCTGACCGATTACTACTGTTGACCGACGTATCTGGAGTAAAAAATAGCAATCAAGAAGTGATAACAGAACTCTCTGCTCAACAAATTAAAGATATGATTAAAGAAGGAGTTATTTCTGACGGTATGATACCGAAAACCGAAACAGCTCTTTATGCTTTAAATGATGGTGTGCGGGCAGTTGTTATATTAGATGGCCGCGTACCTAATGCATGCCTGTTAGAGCTATTTACTGAACATGGTGCTGGCTCTTTAATTAGAAATTAACAAACTTCATTGCCAATTGAGAATTCCTAGCTAACTATTTTGTAAAGGAGACGAAATGGAGCAAGAAGGAATAATACGTTTATCTATATTCTTCGGGCTGTTTTTCGTTTTTGCAGCAACAGAATATATATTCCCACGCAGGATCGTCACCAAAAGTAAAGCACGCCGATGGATTACCAACTGGTCGGTAAGCTTTTTAAATGTTTTGACTTTGAGATTATTTTCATTTGCTTTGCCTCTACTCGCAATTGGTGCCGCATTCGACGCTCAAAATTTGGGTATTGGCTTATTTAACCGAATTGAATTTCCCTTTTGGATTGAGTTGATATTGGTTATCCTATTATTGGATTTCTTTATATGGCTACAGCATTTACTCACTCACAAGATTGGTTTTTTATGGCGTATTCATAGAGTTCACCACTCTGATACCGAAATGGATATTTCGACTGCCATTCGATTTCATCCCATCGAAATAGCTCTATCAATGGCCTTAAAAATTGGCTTAGTTTATGCCTTAGGCGCAGACCCACTGCTCGTTTTAACTTTTGAAATCTTACTAAACGGAAGTTCCATGTTTAATCATGCTAACATTAAGATTCCAAACCAAATTGATAAATTTTTGAGACTACTGATAGTGACCCCTGATATGCACCGAATACACCATTCAAGTGATCGTATTGAACATGATACCAATTTTGGCTTTGCTCTTTCTATTTGGGATCATATTTTTCAAACCTATAAATCCTATCCGAAAAATAGCCATAAAGACATGGAAGTTGGACTCAATTGGCAAGATGAAAAGCCAGAAAAATTAGGCTGGAGCCTTGGTCTTCCTTTCAAGAAAAATGGATAAATTAGCGTTAGAGAAAGATATTCACTCAGCTGGGATGATTATTTTGGGCGAACTAGAGGTTTTTGATGGTGACCCAGTTCCGAAAGAAGCACAGTCAATTTTGCTGCTTGGCCCTGATGAGCCAAATTTTTGGACAATTTTTAAAGCTAGCAAGGAATTTAGTGACGAAGAAGCTAATCCTTTAGATCGGTGGTCAAAAAGAATAATTGATAATATTGCAGCACAAAATGAATGCACTGCGCTCTATCCTTTTGGTGAAGAGCCCTATAAGCCATTTTTTTCTTGGGCACTTAGATCCGGTGCTGTCTGGTCATCACCAATTCATTTAGCTGTCCATAAAGATAGGGGCCTATTTGTTTCGTTTCGGGGAGCTCTGGCAATTAATGAGGCAAAAACAAATGACTATGATTTTGAAAACCCATGCGCAAAGTGTCCCGCGCCCTGCTTAAGCGCTTGTCCAGTAGATGCGTTTACTGAAGCCGGTTATGATGTAATTCAATGCAAAGATCACATAACCAGTTTAGACAGCAGTAACTGCAAAAGTTTGGGATGTAATGCTCGCCGTGCTTGCCCAGTTGGAGCCAATTTGCGTGAATTTGAACAGTCCTCATTCCATATGGAGAATTTTTTAAGATGAGAACCTTGATACTAATGCGGCATGCAAAAGCAACTTGGTCTGGAGACTTGTCTGACTTTGACCGTCCCTTAAATGCGCGTGGTACTAGGTCAGCCAGTGCGTTAGGAAGCTGGTTAAGGACAAATAATTTACTTCCAGATTTTGCTATAATTTCTGCAGCCAAACGCACGGTGGAAACATTTGATGAGT
>ERZ802830.5221-NODE-5221-length-10086-cov-6.44711_pt1 | contig 10086 bp, 12 predicted proteins | sample MGYA00345654_ERZ802830 | MGnify/ENA primary metagenome ERZ802830 (study PRJEB30503, sample SAMEA104212375) | marine metagenome | biome: Westerlies Biome; feature: [SRF] surface water layer (ENVO:00010504) within the epipelagic zone...; material: water...
AATATCGTTATCCTTTCCATAGGATTGAGCTTCATTTATTCCAATAGGATAATGTAATGCATCATATCTAATAAATGATAATCCAGAATGGATATATGGTGTGAGTTCAAAGTTATTAGAACTTGTTTCAAAGTCAAGAAAATTAAAATCTAATCCAATATGAAATTCATTTAAATTATTTTTAAAATACTTTCCCCTTTCAACTCTGTAATTAGCAGATCTTTTCCATAAATCACTAGATTGTATTTTAGCGTAATTAAATCCTAATCTTATTCCAAATCTGTTAGATAGGTTTTTTCTATATAATATACCTAAAACATTATTTGATGAGTTTTCAGAATTAATGGGATTAATATACGTTGTTGGACCTATATCACCAATATAATTTGTTCCTCCAAAAAATAAACCAATTTCGTTATCTTGAGATTGCAAATGATTAAATATAAAAATCATTAAAAGAGAACAGTATATATAATTTTTTTTTCTATTTAATTTAATTTCTTTTGTCTTTTCCCCACAGTAATTTTTCTTTTAAAGTTTTATAAAAATTATGATTAGAAAAATGTGCAATTTTAAATTCAAAATCAGATTTTTCAATATTAATTTTTGTATTATTTTTTAATGTAAAAATTTTTGAATCAATTGAAAGTAAATGATTTTCTTCTCTACCAGAAACACTCAATTCAATTTTTGTTTCGTCTGAAATTACAAGTGGTCTAGCATTTAAGTTGTGAGGAGATATGGGTGTTAACACAAAAGAACCACTTGTCGGAGAAATTACTGGACCACCACAACTTAAAGAATAACCAGTAGATCCAGTTGGCGTTGAAACAATTAATCCGTCAGCCCAATACGAGTTTAAGTGATTCCCATCTAAACTAGTATTAATATTTATCATAGATGTAGTATCTTTTCTTACAACACTTATTTCATTTAATGCATAAGGAAATACAGATTTTGGTAAGCCTATTTCCTTATGATTAACCTTTATAATTGATCTATTTTCTGTTTTAAATTTTTGGTTATATATTTTTTCAATTGATTGTTCGATATTTTCTTTTTTAATTGTGGCTAAAAACCCAAGATTACCAGTATTAATCCCCATTACAGGAATATCAAGATCTCTTATAAACTCAATAGATCTTAAAAAAGTTCCATCCCCTCCGATGCTAACCATTATGTCAATAGAAGAATCTAAATCTTCAGATTTACTAAATGAAATTAACTCTAAATTATTATCACTATTAAAATTATTGAATATTTTATTTTCTAGAAAAAATTTAGAGTGCTTTGCATGTTTTGATGAAAAAAATGATTCAATAACATTACTTACTGATTCATTAATTTCCTGAGAAAACAAAGCAATTACCATCTTAAAAATATATTAGTACAAATTAAATAAAAAATTGTAGACAAGCAGACTTTAAACTTTGTATTTTTGAGATGAATTATATGGTAAAATTAAGTGTAAATATTAATAAGATTGCAACCCTTCGAAATTCAAGGGGAGGCAATAACCCTGATTTATTAAAAATGGCTAATGATATACAAAGTTTTGGAGCGCATGGCATCACTATTCATCCAAGGCCAGATCAACGCCATATTAAATATTCAGATGCACTAAATCTTAAAGATGTTGTTCATACTGAATTAAATATTGAAGGTAATCCAATTGAAAAATTTATAGATTTAGTTTTAAAAGTTAATCCTACTCAAGTTACTTTAGTTCCAGATGATGAAAATGCTTTAACTTCAAATGCTGGATGGAACACAAAAAAGGAATATCTGTATTTAAAAAAAATTATTAGAATTTTTAAAAAAAAAGGAATTAGAACATCAATTTTTATTGATCCAAATCCTGAATTAATAAAATATGCCAAAAAAACAGAATGTGATAGAATTGAATTATATACTGAATTATTTGCTAAAAATTTTGATTCAAAAAGAAAAGAAACAACACAATTGTATGCTGAATGTTCAAGGTTAGCAAATAATCTTGGTATGAAAGTTAATGCTGGTCATGACTTAAACTTAAAAAATATTGAATATTTTTCAGCTAACATGCCTTTCCTTGATGAAGTTTCAATTGGACATGCATTAATAAGCGAATCCATTTATCTTGGAATTGATAATGTAATAAATCTTTATTTAAATAAATTAAATAAATGATTCTTAATAGTAAAATATTAGGAGCTGATGAAAAAAAAATTATTATTCTACATGGTTTTCTTGGCTCATTAGATAATTGGGTAACATTTGCTAAAAAACTTTCTAATAATGGTTACGAGGTTCATTTAATTGATCAAAGAAATCATGGAAAAAGTTTTCACTCTGATGACTTTAATTATGAATTAATGGCAAATGACTTGTACAAATATCTTTATGAAAAAAATATTAATAAAACTTCAATTTTAGGACATTCAATGGGTGGAAAAACTGCTATGCTATACAGTTTAATGTACCCAGATACAATTAATAAATTAATTGTGGTAGATATATTGCCTGTCAATTATAATACTAATTATGATGAAATATTTCGAGCACTTTTAGAGATAGATTTGAAAGAAATTAAAAGCAGAAACGATTTTAATATACATTTAAATAAACACTTTGATGATCCAAACTTTATTCTATTTCTGTCAAAAAACTTGCAAAGGACAAATGATAGAGGATTTAATTTTAAAAGTAATATCAAAGTTCTTTATAAAAAATACAAAAATATAACTGCTGGCTTTAAATTTATTAATCAATTTAAAAATGAAGTTTTATTTATAAAGGGAGAAAAATCTAAATATATTGATCCCTATAAACTTAAATTAAGTGAGATGTTTTTCCCTAATTATAAACTTCAAAAAATTAGAAATGCAGGACACTGGGTTCATTATGAAAATCCTAATGATTTTTTTTTAGTATGCTCTGATTATCTGAACAACTAAAATTGTTGTTATAGAATTCAAAAAAGACTACTTTTGAGCACAATTTTTTCAAATGAATATAGATTTAAAGAAAAAAAATAAAGAAATTTCTGTCATTACTCTTGAAATAAAAGGCAAAGATTACAATGAAAATGTTCAAAAGGTTTTGAACGACTACAGAAAAAAGGCTAATATTCCTGGTTTTAGAAAAGGTTTTGTTCCAATGGGAATGATAAAGAAACAATATGAAATTCCTGTTAAAGTTGATGAAATAAATAAGATTGTTCAGAATGAACTCTCAAAGTATATTTCTGAAAATAAAATTTCTATTCTAGGAAATCCAATCCCTTTAAAGAATGAGTCATTAAATTGGAAGGATGAAGATCTTGACTTAAGTTTTGAAATAGCAAATAAGCCTGAATTTAAAATTAATTTTAAAGCGAAAAAACCTATAACGTATTATGAAATAACTGCAGATGATTCAATGGTAAAAAATCAAATTGAATCTTATCAAAATCAATACGGAAAACTTATTTCTGTTAATAAAATTGAAGATGGAATAAATATCATAGGAGAATTTTTTTCAGAAAAAATAAGTTTTTCTAAACAAGCTAATTTTAAAACGGATCAGGTAATTAAATCAACTTTCAAAAATTATTTTTTAAAATCAAAAGTTGGGGATGTTCTTAACTTAAAACCAAAACAAATATTTAATCAAGAAAATGATATCAATAAAATTATCGGTTTAGATGAAAATGGATTGAATGAACTTGAAAGTATAAATTTTAAAATCAGTGAATTAAATAAGAACGAAAAAGCAAAAGCTGATAAAGATTTTTTTAAAAAAATCTTCCCCAAAGAATCTTTTAAAAATTTAAAAGAATTTAAGAACAGGATTAAGTCTGATATTGAAATACAATTTATTAATCAATCAGATCAAAAGTTTTTAAATGATGCCACTGAATCAATTATTGAAAACACAAAAATTAAATTGCCAAAAGATTTTTTAAAAAAACTAATAAGTATTAATTCAAAGGATGAAATATCCTTAGATAATTTAGAAAAAGAATATTCAAATTCTGAAAATGGAATAAAATATCAATTAATTGAAGAGAAGATAATTGAAAATAATAATATTGAAATTAATTCTGATTCAATTAAAGATTTTGCTACAAAAATGATTAAAAATCAGATGGCTGCGTATGGTCAAAAAGACCCAGATGAAAAAGAACTAAATTCCATTCTTCAAAGAATTTTATCTAACCAGGAAGAAGTAAAAAGAATAAGCAATCAAATCATAAGTGAAAAACTACTTAATATTTACAAGGAGAAAGTAAGTAAGAAGAAACAAAAAATATCTTATGAAAAATATATTGAGATTGCTTACAAGAAAAAATAATTAACTTTATATTATGAATTACTCAGAAGAATTTAAAAAATATGCAACCAAGCATCACGGTGTTAATTCTATGTATTATGACAAAATAGTAAGCAGCATGACACCATATATAATCGAAGAAAGACAACTAAATGTTGCTCAAATGGATGTTTTTTCAAGATTGATGATGGATAGAATAATTTTTTTAGGTACTGCAATTAATGATTCTGTTGCAAATATAATCCAAGCACAACTACTTTTTTTAGAAAGTACTGACAAAGAAAAAGATATTCAAATTTATATAAACTCACCTGGAGGTTCAGTTTATGCTGGTCTTGGTATATATGATACTATGCAGTTTATTGGTCCTAATGTAGCTACTATTTGTACTGGAATTGCAGCTTCAATGTCAGCAGTACTTTTGTGTGCTGGTGAAAAAGGTAAAAGATCTGGTTTAACTCACTCAAGAGTAATGATTCACCAACCTTTAGGTGGTGCTCAGGGACAAGCATCTGATATTGAAATTACTGCAAGAGAAATTGTAAAATTGAAGAAGGAATTATATGAAATAATTGCAAATCATACTGGCCAAAAATATGATAAAGTTTATGAAGATTCTGATAGAGATTATTGGATGAAAGCTCCTGAAGCTAAAAAGTATGGAATGATTGACGAAGTTCTTTCAAAAAAATAATTTATAATGTCAGAAGAAAGATTATCCTGTTCTTTTTGTGGATTAAACAAATTACAAACAAAAATCCTAGTTGCTGGACAAGATGCTCACATATGTGATCAGTGTATAGAACAAGCTTTTTCTATTTTAAATCACCAAAACAAGTCTGAGGAAGTATCTATTTCAACTGAAACAAGTAATAATTTAACTCCTAAGTCAATAAAAAGTTTTTTAGACGACTATGTTATTGGTCAAGATTATTCAAAAAAAGTTATTTCTGTTTGTGTTTATAATCACTATAAAAGAATTTCTCAGAAAATTGATCTTAATGACAATATTGAAATTGAAAAAAGTAATGTTATTATGGTTGGTCCTACTGGTACTGGTAAAACACTAATTGCAAAAACAATTGCAAAAATGTTGGATGTCCCCCTTGCAATTGTAGATGCTACAGTTTTAACTGAAGCTGGATATGTTGGAGAAGATGTAGAAAATATATTAACTAGACTTCTACAAGCATCTGATTATAATATTGAAAAAGCTGAACGAGGTATAATATTTATTGACGAAATTGATAAAATATCTAGAAAAAATGATAACCCATCTATTACTAGGGATGTTTCCGGAGAAGGTGTTCAACAAGCCTTACTAAAATTGATGGAAGGAGCTGTTGTTAATGTTCCACCAAAGGGCGGTAGAAAACATCCAGATCAAAACTTTATAAAATTAAATACATCTAATATTTTATTTATAGCTGGTGGTGCATTTGATGGTATAGAAAAAATTATCTCTAAGAGGCTAAATATGAATGCTGTTGGTTTTAAAAATTCTAAATTAAAATCTGTTGTTAATTCTGATCAAATTGTAAAAAATATTATTCCAAATGATTTAAAAGACTTTGGTTTAATCCCAGAAATTCTTGGTAGACTACCAATTCTTACATACATGTTAGATCTAGATTCAAAAAATTTAAGAAAAATTCTAACTCAACCTAAAAATGCATTAGTCAAGCAATATGTAAAGTTATTCGAAATTGATGGTATAAAATTAACATTTGATGACCACGCACTTGATTATATTGTGAAAAAAGCATTAGATTTCAAGTTAGGTGCAAGAGGATTACGATCAATTTGTGAATCTATTCTAATTGACGATATGTTTCATCTACCAGGAACGAAAACCAAGAGTTTACACGTAGATAAAAGCTATATTAAAAATAAACTTGACGGTTTAAATTTTTCAGGATTAAAAGAAGCTTCTTAAACTAAACATTATTTAGGTTTTCTGACTCTATAAAATTTTCTGTAAAGAATATAAATTGTTAATCCAGCCAAAATATATGGGATTGCTGCTAAATAAGCTATTCCATCATTAAGACTTTCCGCAACTTGCTGGTCTGCTCCTGATTCCAGAACAGCTTTACACATAGAACATTGAATATTATGAAAAATCATATGTAATAAGGTGATATCATTAAATACACAATTACACCTGTAACTGCAACATATAACCAAACTGGAAAGGTAATTTTTGCTATTTTTTTATGTGATTTAAATTTTGATTGAAAAGCTCTTGAATAGCTCACCAAAACCATAGGAATAACAATTATCGACAGTAAAATATGTGTAATTAAAATGAAAAAATATAAGTATGCAATTGTACCAGTTCCTCCAAATGGAGTTGGATCTGATGTTATGTGATAAGCGATGTACATTACTAAAAAAGATAAAGAAAGAGCAATACAAACTTTAATTAGATTTTCGTGAATTTTTCTTTTTCCATTTTTTATATAATAAACTGCAATAATTAATAGTATGGCTGTCAATCCATTAATCGATGCATAAATCGGAGGGAGAAAAGTTAACGGTTTAGCAACTGGTAAATTATCTATTAAAACTATTGGATCATAGTTTGGAATACGCATATTAAAAATTAATTTATCAAATTCCCATTTAATGAAAAGTAATAATGCTACAACTAAGGGAACAATGATAGAAACAGCCCAAATTAATATATTATAAATAGTATTTTTTTTATCCATTTTTTAATAACTTAATAATGTCCTCCTTTATCATATCGATACCTTGTTCTTTCTTACCTTTTGATGTAATTCCTAAGTAATAAACAATTGGATTTCCATTTTCATCTTTTCTAGATCTAATGTATCCATTCTTGTCTATTAAAGCAAAGAAACCCTGGTGTTCAAAACCTCCAGCTACAGCTGGATTTACTCCAGAAAAAATATTAAAACCACTATTTGATAATTCATAAACACTATCAATTTCCCCAGTTAAAAAATGCCAGTTTTTAGATTTAACATTTAATCTTTCAGAATATTCTTTTAATATTTGAGGAGTATCATTAATAGGGTCAATTGTAAATGAGGCGATTCCAAAATCATCTCTGTTACCAAACTCATCATCTAAAATTTTCATGTTTTGATTCATTTCAATACAAATTGATGGACATGATGTAAAGAAGAATTCTGCAACATAAACTTTGCCTAAAAAATCTTCATTACCTATATATATGTTATCTTGATTTAAAAAAATAAAATCAGGTACTTTTCTAGAGGAACCATTTAATTTTATAAATGAAAGTTTAGAAGATTGATCAATAGATTTTGTTCTATTAGAGTCAACTGTTTTATTGTCGCTTATAGTGTGAAATATTTTTGGTAAAAACCAAAAACTAAAAACTAAAATAATGACACCTAGGCCTATATATGACTTATTTTTCATAAATCTTTTCTTGTTATTCCGTTCTTTTTTAATGCTAATCTATATTCAGCAAGAATTACCTTAATATCGTCTAACATAAAATTATTAATATCTGCAACAGATCTAGAATCATAACCAAATTTAATGCCGTTATTATCGTTTCTTCCCCTTTGAGATAATTTTTTGTCAATTATATAAACATAAGGTGACCCATAATTATAATCTAAGTTATTATCTGTCTTTAAACTCTTGAAAAGTTTGACAATAAGTTTAGGATTAAGAAAAATAAAATTCCAATTTATCATATCAGTATTAGTTCCTGAAGCAAGCTTATTTTTTAAATTTTCAGCCAATTGCTCTGAACCCAACGGACAAATAACAACAAATTGAAAATCATTAAATTGATAAAACCTTTTGTATATCTTTTGATTAAGGTTTAAAGCATCGCCTTGACGATCATTAATATTATTTCCTAAAAAAATTAAAACTGATATTTTATTATCAAATCCTATTTTAGAGTAATTAGAAATGTTATCCACATTTTGCTTTATGACAGGTAATTTGGCAAAATTATTTACCCCAGATGCAAAAAAAAGATAAGCAACTAAAGGCAGTATAAATAGTATAGTAAGTACTATATATTTTTTCAAAATATAAAATTAAAAATTCCAGCTTACAAAGCCTTCATACATGATATCATATATATAATTTCCCTCGACTAGAAAAATAAAAACAGCATATGCCATTAAAAAGAGAAGGGTAATTACAACTGATACTTGTAATCCAAATTTTTCATCTCTCATATGCATAAAATCCCAAGTAATATAATAAGCTTTTACCAAAGTTAAAATGATAAAAATCCAATTAATTAATTTCATGGATAAGAAATAAGACATTAGAATTTCAGGTTTAATTATCCCTAATGCAACCTCAATCGCAGTTACAATTGATAAGAAAATTAAAACTCCCCAAATCTTTTGAACATTAGATTTAAATTTTATTAAACCTCTAAATATTTCTAATTTATGTTCTGTATTTTGTTCCATAATAATACTACACTAGATAAAAGAAGGTGAAAACAAAAACCCAGACTAAGTCAACAAAGTGCCAATATAATCCAACTTTTTCAACCATTTCATAGTGTCCTCTTCTTTCATATGTACCCAATAAAACATTAATGAAAATAATAAGATTAATTATTACACCTGAAAAAACATGAAAACCATGAAAACCTGTTATAAAAAAGAAAAAATCAGCAAATAATCTATTTCCATACTCGTTCCTTATTAGATTAGCACCTTCAACAACATAGACGCCCTGCATAACTTTTTCAATTGATTGATCTCTATTTAAAATAATTTTATGTCCTTTTTCATCAATTTTTTCTATTCTAACGACAATAGATGGGTCAGCTAAAAACCCAGTTTTAACTTCCTCCAAAGAATAATTTGGCAAAGCAGATTCACTTTGAAACCATAGCCCATTACTACTTTTATGTTGTTCACGATATTCAGGATTATAAGATGCAAAGTCTTTCAAGGCTAATCTCTTATTGTTTTCTGAATCAACGAATTGAATTATCATTCCTCCTCTAGTTTCTAAAGCTCCATATTCTCCTTTAATAAAGTTTTTCCACTCCCAAGCTTGCGATCCAACAAATACAGCCCCTCCTATTATTGTTAAAAACATGTAAAAGGCAACTCTATCTTTTTGATTATGATGACCGGCATCAACAGCTAAAACCATTGTTACAGATGAGAAAATTAAAATAAATGTCATTAACGCTACATAGTACATTGGAGCATCAATCCCGTGTAGACCAGGAAAGTGAGTAAAAACTTCATCAGCAATTGGCCATGAATCAATATTTTTAAATCTAGAAAATCCATAAGAAATTAAAAATCCTGTAAATGTTAATGCATCTGATACGATAAAAAACCACATCATTAATTTGCCATAACTAGCGTCTAAAGGTTTGGGTTCAGTATTTAATTCCGATTGAATTTGAGTAGAGGAAATTGTTGAACTCATTAACTAGAAAACTTTTGATAAAGTTAAGTAATTTTTATCCAAAGAAATAGAAAAATAAAAACAAATAAATCCATAAAATATCAAGAAAATGCCAAAAAGTAACTCCGAGATGAAAACCAAGTTTATTTAATTGATATTTATTATTAAGTGTATTAAACAATAAAACTATTAAAACTACTAATCCAGCAATCAAATGAACTGCATGTAGAAAAGTTAAAACATAAATAAATGAGGTTGTTATTGTACTTTGAGCACCAGCAAAATAGTATCCCTTATCAATCAAACTTTTAAATGAATAAAATTGAAAAACACAAAACAAAATCCCTAATAAAAGTGTTGTAAACAGCCAAATCAAAACATCGGATTTAG
>ERZ802830.5222-NODE-5222-length-10085-cov-5.41326_pt1 | contig 10085 bp, 10 predicted proteins | sample MGYA00345654_ERZ802830 | MGnify/ENA primary metagenome ERZ802830 (study PRJEB30503, sample SAMEA104212375) | marine metagenome | biome: Westerlies Biome; feature: [SRF] surface water layer (ENVO:00010504) within the epipelagic zone...; material: water...
TCCTCCACGTATCCGTGCTTCGGAGCATTTTTGAATATTTCTACTTTAGACATCGGTCTCCTTTTTTATTATTGGGTAACCTGAAAATAATTTTTTATCGATATTATAAACCTTTAATCTTTTATCTAAGTTGGACTTTTTTACTGTGATGACTTCATAATCAATTTTGAGTACGTTTCTAATGGAGTAGTTTATATTATGTAGAATTTCCTTGACCAATCTAGTTCTATATGAATAGTCCAATTGAGGTTTATTTATCCAATCCAAAATTTGGCTGGAACTTACAGAATTGTCTGATAGAATGAATTGGTTCAAAATTCTAATGGATAAAGGATCCATTTCAATTTTTTTACCTTTAAAAAACAGCTCTCCTTTGCTAAGTTTGATCTTTTTTCTATTTATTCTTTGTTGATCTGTCTGATAAATGATAAATATTATTAGAATAAGAAAGGGGAAAAAAAAGATTAAACTCTTGAAATAATGGTCCTCATTTTTATAAAACTTTTTCTCAGAAATAAGATTAGCAAATATTTCATCTGAATTTCTCGTTACTAAATCTATTTGGTCTAATTCATTATTGCTTTTAAAAAACCCATAAAACTTATTTTGAAAGTAGAACATTTTAAAATTTTGATTCCTATTCATTCCAAATATTTTTCTTAAAAATGAATTTCTTTCATAGGTACTGATCTTATTGGCTTTCAAGTCGATTTTCCAGATAATGTCTTCAACTCCATTGGAAATCAAAATACTCTCTTCAAAATCAACTAATGGATACAACGATAATCCCTCTGATTCAATATTTATTTTACCAAGTTCAGTCCAAATTCCTTTTTTTAAATCAAATTTCCAAATATCGTTCATAGGATATTTAACCATGCCATTGGCTTCATCCATAGCATTTCCACCAAACATGTAGAGAAAGTTATCAATAACTTTCACAATTGCATCTTGTCTTCCAATTGGATATGAATCGCTTTCGCTAAATGGAACAAATTCCCATTCACGCGTTTCAGGTTCAAATACAGTTATGAAGTTTCGATGAGACCAAAAACCATAACCACCGTATTTATACACCTTATCATTATAACAAAATATAGAACTATTTATTTGCATTTTATGCTTAAAAGAATTATCGACTCTGAAAAGACTATCATTCTCAAAAAGCAAGACACCACCTCCCTGGTTGTCTAAAAAATAGTTACGAACACCAGCGTTTACACTTATGTATTTATGAATATCAAATAATTGTATATCAAAAGAAATATTTTCCTTTTTAAAAGTATTTAAGTCAAGACCTATGACTTTATGATCGTAGAAAACGTATAACTTTTCTTCGTGCTTTGATAATAAAATTTGTTGAACTCCATCTAAATTCTTAATGATTGGACTAACACCGAAAACGATATTCGTTTGAAGAAATAATAAAACAATTAAAAAAAATAGTTGCTTCATAATACAAGTATACGATTCATAAAAGCAATTACCCTAAATTTGCACAAGCTAAAATGTCTAGTGTTTATTTATTTTCCCTTTGGAAAGTGACAACAGGCCTTGCGTTTCGAAATGAGAATAATTGCGTTTTTCTTAATTTTTACTCTGATTGTCTTCACCGCGGGGAATCTTTTAAACATTGAAACTTATCTTCTTTATCATTTCATGGTTGTAATGCTGAGTGTGGCTGGCCTAACAAAACTATCAATCATTTATGCTCGAAAGCATGGGATTGTGGACAAGCCATCCGTAAGGAAAATTCATAAGAATCCCACTCCTAGCATTGGCGGAATGGTTTTTATTCCCATTGCACTTATTAGCTGGCTAATAAAAATGTCAAATTCAATCGATGAAAAAGTTCTTAGCCTTTCAATTTCAATACTTTTAATGTTCATTTTAGGTCTAATTGATGATAGGAAACCCATAAGTCATAAAATAAAACTCCCCTTACAAATATTAGCGAGCATAATCGTAATCCACTATTGGAACTTTATTCCTTTGGATTTTGGAGGAGCTTTTGGAATAAATACAGTAGGTAATATTTGGGGATGGATTTTAATGATTGCTTTCTTTCAATTCACTATCAATGCCATAAACTACATGGATGGTATTAATGGTTTGCTTGGTGGTTACTTAGTTCTCGTATTTTCTTTTCTCTACCTTTGGTCTGGAGCGATTGAATTATTTGAAATAAAAAATATTCTTGCAAGTATGACTGCAGGAATTATTGCATTCCTTTATTTTAATTTTCGTAGCACAGCTGAAACATTTATGGGAGATTCTGGCTCTACCGCTCTTGGGCTCATTGCTGCAACGTCCACTACAAGAATCATTCAAATTGTTCCTAGATCCTCTTTATCACTTGGAAACATTGATTATACAATTCCTGCTTTTTTCATTTTTGTTATCATTTTTTGGTATCCATTATTTGACTCACTCCAGGTATACACCCGAAGATTAATTCGAGGGAATAGCCCATTTATTGCGGATAGACTTCATGTTCACCATTGGCTTATGCTTAAAACTAATAAAAATCATCTTTTAAGTTCTCTATACATAATAGGAATAACTGCAGCAGTTTTATTTGGTATGTCACTGAGTCTTTGAACAACTAACCGTCTTCAATGAGAATTCAAGGCATTATTTAGATATATCCATTTTATCAAAGCAACTTCATTAAATAATCTCCATAACCACTTTTCAAAAGAGGTTTTGCAATTCGCTTAATTTGCTCTTCATCAATAAACCCTTGTTTAAATGCTACTTCTTCAATGCAACCAATTTTTATACCTTGACGTTGCTCGATGACTTCTACAAATTGGCCAGCTTGCTGAAGACTTGAAAAAGTACCCGTATCTAACCAAGCTGTTCCTCGATTTAACATACTTACTTCAAGTTCACCTCTCTCGAGATACTTTTTATTGACATCAGTAATTTCAAGCTCTCCCCTTGGTGAAGGTTCTAAATTCTTTGCGATATCTACAACCCGATTGTCATAAAAATATAAGCCAGGAACGGCGTAATTACTTTTTGGATTTTCTGGCTTTTCTTCGATAGAAAGAGCTTTCATTTTTTCATCAAACTCGACAATACCATAACGTTCAGGATCACTAACTCGGTAGGCAAAAACAACTCCACCTGCAGGATCTTTATTTACCTGAAGTACTTTAGACATTGAAGAACCGTAAAATATATTATCGCCTAATATCAATGCCACACTCTCATTCCCGATAAATTCCTCACCCAAAATAAATGCTTGAGCTAAACCCTCTGGACGTTCTTGAATGATGTAATGAAATTTGCAGCCTAAACGTGATCCGTCACCTAATAAATTTTGAAACAGCAAAGAATCATTTGGTGTTGTGATAATTAAAATTTCTTTAATACCTACTTGCATTAAAGTACTTAATGGATAATAAATCATAGGCTTATCATAAACAGGCATCAATTGTTTACTAAAAGCAAGTGTCATGGGGTGTAATCTCGTTCCCGCACCCCCAGCCAAAATAATTCCTTTCATATTCTCATGTAATTACCAAACATTTGTTTTTATGCTTAATAAAATTTACATAAATAAAATTAGTTCGAATATCGTTCAGATAAAAATCTATTTCCTCTTAATCAATTAAATTATCAGTGATTTAATGAATACATTGGTTTATTTTTGCAGAAAAGAAATAAGCATGCTAAATCTGAATGAACAAAAAATTGCAATCATCGGACTCGGTTATGTTGGTCTTCCCTTGGCTATAGAATTCTCAAAAAAATGTTTAACTGTTGGTTTTGACATTAATAAAAGTCGTGTTAATGAGTTGAATAATTCTAATGACTCTACTCTCGAAGTTGATGACAAGTCCTTAAAATCAGCTTTAGATAATGGTCTTACTCTCACCGATAATATAGAGCTCATATCACCTTCCAACGTATATATTTTAACAGTACCTACTCCTATTGACGCAAATAAGGAACCAGATTTACAGCCACTTAAAAAAGCAAGTGAAATGTTGGGGGCTATTTTAGAAAAAGGAGATGTTGTAATTTATGAAAGCACGACGTATCCAGGATGTACAGAAGAATTTTGTGTACCAATTTTGGAATCATCAAGTCATTTAAAATACAATAAAGACTTTTTTTGCGGATATAGTCCCGAAAGAATCAATCCTGGAGACAAAAAAAATACGCTAACTAAAATTGTCAAGGTAACCTCTGGTTCCAACGCAAAAACGGCTTTATTTGTTGATGAGCTTTATAAAAGTATTATTGAGGCAGGGACATACCCAGCCACTTCAATGGCAGTAGCGGAGGCTTCGAAAGCAATAGAAAACGCGCAGCGGGATGTAAACATAAGCTTCGTTAATGAATTATCCCTAATTTTCGATCGCCTGGATCTAGACACCCGTGAGGTTTTAGATGCTGCATCGACAAAATGGAATTTTCTAAATTATACTCCTGGTTTAGTTGGTGGGCATTGTATTGGAGTGGACCCATATTACCTATCACACAAAGCTCAAGCCGTTGGCTATATCCCGCAAGTAATTCTATCTGGAAGGAAGATAAATGATTCGATGGGTGTTCATGTAGCGAATACTTACGTAAAACTTCTAGTTTCTAAAAGTATTCTTGTAAAAAAAAGCAAAACATTAATTCTAGGAATAACATTTAAACAAGATTGCCCAGACATAAGAAATACTAAAGTCATTGATGTCGTCAATGAACTCAAAGAATTTGGAGTTGATGTAGATGTTTTTGATCCAAATGCAGATCATAGTGAAGTTAAAAAAGTATTGGGTATAAACCTTTTAGACAATATCAATAATTTAGAGAAATATGATGGAATTATCTTAGCTGTAGCACATAAAGAATTCTCATCTTTAAATCTTAAATCCACCTCAAATCAAGTGATTTATGACCTCAAGGGAATTTACCCGAAACAAAATGTGGATAAACGACTGTAAACATCAAGTAGTATGCATCTCACTTTTAAACAAAACACACTGATCCGCCTGAAAAATAATGATTTGCAAAAAAAAAAATTTCAAATTATATGCTTTTAAGATTTTTATATTCAGCTTCAAACGTCACGCTAACAAAAAAACCTTAAATAATCTTAATTATTGTTTATCAAAATTATTATTATCGTTTGTTTTACAATTCTCAATAATCATATTTTCTGGCCATTAAATGCTATCTAAATACCAATTAAATATTTTTTATTTTTTCAATACAATCTTTTAAAGAATCTCTCCAATTAGGAATTAAAATGTCAAAATCTTTTTTAATTTTTGATTTATTCAAAACTGAAAAATGTGGTCTTCGAGCAAGAGTTGGATAATCCTTTGTTTCAATTGGTTTTAATTTACAATCTAAATCACCCAATTTCATAATATCAAATGCAAAATCATACCAAGAAGCAATACCTTCATTTGAGTAATGATAGATAGCGCCATTGCTATTTAAATTAAAGTCTTTTTTCTCTAAAAGAATATCGAGACATGCTTTTGCTAAATCTCGAGCATTAGTTGGGGTCCCTACTTGATCAAAAATAATTTCTAATTCATCCCTATCATTTCCAAGGCTCAGCATTTTTTTTACAAAATTATTCCCATAAGCCGAGTATAACCATGATGTTCGAATCACAATTCCATCAATGTCGGAATTAGTTACTGCCAATTCTCCAGATCTTTTTGTTTTACCATATACTCCTATTGGGCTAACTGAATCTCTTTCGGTGTAGGGCATATTATGATTTCCATCAAAAACATAATCTGTTGAAATATGAATCAACTTTCCATCTACTTTTTTCAAGGCATCCAAAATATTTATAACACCTTTAAAATTTATTTTATCAGCAATTTCAGGATTAACCTCCGCCTTATCTACCGCAGTATATGCTGCACAATTAATAACCGTATTTATATTATTTTCTTTAAAAAACGCATCTAGCTGTATCGTGTTGCAAATATCCAATGCCGGTAAATCTCTAAAAAAGAAATGACAACTATCGTAATTTGCTGATAAATCTTTTATTTCTGAACCCAATTGGCCATTAGATCCTGTTACTAATATATTCACACATTTAGAATTTAAAAGGTTAGTGCCCGCAGCTTTTAGTTAAAAACTTCGCTTGGGCAAATCTTTAAACCATTTTTCATAAATTTTGCTTTCCGAATCAATAACTACGCAGGCTGTTATAATTATAATCTGAAAATCTAAGATCAGAGATTTATTCTTTTGATACCAAAGTTCTAATTTTCCCTTGTGAGGATAAATTTTATTTTCATAAAAGTCACCTACGTCTCCCCCTCTATTATTTACATCTGTTATTAATTCTTCTTCATCTCTAAATATAATTGAACCTATTCCTGTGAGGCCTGGTTTTACATCATAAATTACTTTTTTAACATTATCCGGATAAGCCTCAAAACTAACTTTCATTACTGGTCGTGGGCCTACAACACTCATTTGACCCGTAAAAATATTGAATAACTGAGGTAACTCGTTGATTTTCGATTTTCTCAAGAAGCCTCCCATGGGAGTAAGTCTAGGATCATTTTTTAAAGTGAGATAGCCACCTGGCATATTCGCACTATTTTTTAACATGGTTGCAAACTTCCAAATAAAAAATGGTTTATTAAGATACCCCAAGCGTTCCTGTCGATACCAAACCTGCCCTTCACCGGTCAGACTTAAACCGATTATCACAGGAATTAGTAAAGGACTTAGGATCAAAATAGCAACACCTGAGGAAAGTATATCAAAAATTCTTTTGAAAGTATTATACATGATTTACATTTTTTGATCTAAACTCTTACCGGTCTCAATATGATTAAAACTAGGTAAAATTTTATCCATTATTACTATAACATCTTCCTTGTTATATGAATCCCGTTTGAAAATAGTTTCCATCTTTTGAATAGTTTGTTGCATTTCCAAAAATGAGGGTTTTTGGGAATTAGTGATAACCCCAATTGATTCGTATTGATCTAAACTCACTTCATCTTCAGAAGTGTAAAATTCTTCAAATAATTTTTCTCCACTTGTATCTGTTTTAAAAAAATAAACTGGATATGAGGTTTTATCCGATAGTTTTAACGCAATTTCTTTTGCTTCTTTTTCACTTTTGCAAATCTTAATATCTCTATTTATATATTTAAAAAAATCTTCTGTAATTGTTTTGAAATTGACAAGTTGATTTTCATTTAATTTTGGAAAGTAAATATCCCCACTATTACCAAGTATACTCGTTAACAAACAAATTTCTCCACTTTCCTCTGGCGAAACAAAAAAACGTTTTACATCGGATGGACATGAAATTGGTTGTCTTTGGAGTAGTCTTTCTATATAACCATTTAATAATGAACCATTTGAAAAAGCTACATTGGCAAATCTAGCTGTTGTGATTTTTAGATCTCGAGAATAAGACATGATCATATTCTCCATCATTTTTTTTGAGCCTCCCATTACATTAACAGGATTTGCAGCCTTATCGGTTGAGACACAGAAAAAATGTGAAGGTTTGTTTAATTTCAAATAATCTAAAAATCTTTTTGCATCCAAGACATTATTTTTGATCATTGCCTCAATAGAAAATGAATCTTTTTCACTCCTAACATGCTTGTGCGCAGCAAAATTAGCAACAACATCAAAAACCCCATGACTCGCCAGCATTTTATAAAAAACTTCAGAATTAAATGACATGGGATACGTCAAATAATTTTCTGGAACAATTATATTAGAATCACTCCTCAATGTTCTTGTTAGCTCGGTTAAACCATTTTCATTCACATCTACAACAATTAATTCTGAGGGATAATATTTCAGTGCTGCCTTGATATAAGAAGACCCAATAGTTCCCGCTCCTCCGATTACTAAGATTGATTTCCCTTTAATTTCTGTAGCTAATTTTTCCTGATTATTTATTAGATCGTTTTTAAAAAAGCTATTTTCTCTTTTCGTCACATAATCCTTAATAAAATTGGAGATATTTGGTAACATCATCGCGTATAAAATTTTTTTATTTCTGATATAACTTTATGTTGATCATCTATTGTTAGATTTGAGGATGATGGAATGCTTATGCACTCTTTAAAGATTTTATTTGAAACATCATTTTCATTAACATATAAAAAATTCTTGTACATGGGAAGATTATTCATTGGGGTCCAAAATGGTCGACTTTGGATACTGTTCTTGATTAAGTGATTTAATAAGTCTCTCATTTTTTTTGTTCGAAAGGTGAACAACCAGCAATTAGGGGAAGAACTGGAATCACTCTCCTGGAATATGATATCTCCAACTCCGAATAATTCTCTTTTATAAAGGGCATCAATTTCTTTTTTTCTTGCCAAAATGCTTTCAAATTTTTCCATTTGGGCAACTCCAATTGCAGCTAAAACATTTACTAAACGGTAATTATATCCTACTTCATCATGAACATAATCTAAAGGATCTGTTTTAGCAGTTGTGGTAATATGTTTTGCCCTATTGGCAATATCCTTATCGTTAGTTAGAATCATGCCACCACCACCAGTGGATATTATTTTATTTCCATTAAAACTTAAAACGCCAGTGAAACCAAAAGTTCCTGCGTGCTTCCCTTGTTTAAAACTTCCCAAAGCTTCCGTGCTATCTTCAATTAATGGGATACCATAATTCGAACTTATTTCTACTAACTTGTTAATGTCTACAAATCCCCCTAATACATATACTGGCATTATTGCGCCAATTTTTTTACCAGAAGCTTTATCTCTAGTTATTGGCTTATTATCCAAAAAAATAGTTGTAGTGTTATTTTGCAACCATTTTTCAAGTAAACCTGCATTCATTTGCCAAGAGTCCTCGTGAACATCTATTAGAACAATTTCAGCACCAGAATAGGAAATAGCATTTAAGGTGGCTACAAATGTTAAGTTTGGTGCAATAACAATGTCATCAGAAGATACTCCAGCAAGGTTTAAAGAAACTTCAAGTCCAGATGTTCCATTCATACATGCAACTGCATATTTTACGCCAGTATAATTTTTAATAGATTCCTCAAATTTATTTACATATTCTCCTGCAGATGAAATCCATCCGGTATCAAGACAATTTTTCACATATTGCCACTCATTTCCAGTAATGTTTGGAACAGACAATGGTATCATTTCGCTTTGCTTAAGATAATTTTTAATGCTTCACTAATTTTATAATGATCTCCTAAAAAAAAATATGAATTCAATAAACTATTATCGTAATTAAAATATTGATCACTTTTTGGAATATAAAAAGATATTTTAGAATCAATTGTTGTTCTCATTGATAATAAAAAATTATCCACTGAGGTTAATTTATTCTTCACTGAAGTTTTGGATTTCTTCATGTTGCCATTAATATCATTAATAAACATTTCCGAGTTTATTCTTTTAGCAATGTAAACAGGACAAATTTCAAAAGACAAAAATTCTAACTTTTGACTTAAAAAATTTGAAATAACTGTACCGAGTGAATGTGAAATTATAATCGAATTATTTCTTGGATAAGGCAGACTAAGTAAATCTGATCGAAGTCGATCTAATGAATTATCCAAATGTATATATTTATCGTAGTTAATGTTTAAAATAAATAACTTATAGTTTTTAAATAATTTGAGATATTCGAGCCAATAACCTGATGATGCGTAGAGACCATGAATTAAAATAATAGTATCCGGTTTTGATTTGTTAATAATAGTATACTCAATATTAGGAATCATCAAGTTTTTTCTCATTCGAGAAACTTTAGAATATCATCAACAGTTTTAAAATTTTTAATAATATTTCCGTCTAAATCAGTTCTATTAAAATGCTCTTCACATACGCTAATCAGAACTAAGGCAGCCATAGAATCCCAATTATCAATTGAAGATAACTCGGTATTTATGTCAAATTTTTCTGTATGAATTTCAAAAACTTCTTCCTTTATTAATTGTAATTTTTCGCTTTGTGTCATTATCCGATTGTTTTAGCTGGATTCCCTAGTAGTTTTGATTTTTTATTTACGCTTTTAAAAATTACAGCGCCAGCGCAAATATAGCATTCGCTTGCCAAAATTAACCCGGGAATTATTTTAACACC
>ERZ802830.5224-NODE-5224-length-10082-cov-10.5589_pt1 | contig 10082 bp, 9 predicted proteins | sample MGYA00345654_ERZ802830 | MGnify/ENA primary metagenome ERZ802830 (study PRJEB30503, sample SAMEA104212375) | marine metagenome | biome: Westerlies Biome; feature: [SRF] surface water layer (ENVO:00010504) within the epipelagic zone...; material: water...
ATTATAAAGCCAGAGCCTCTGAAGAAAAAAAATAAAGTTGTCTCTTCGACAGTTATAAGAAAATTATTAGAAAATGGAAATTTAAAACTTGCTAATAAATTTCTTAATAGAAATTGGTCTGTAGAAGGTATCGTTAAGAAGGGAAGGCAGATGGGAAAAAAAATTGGTTTTCCCACATGTAATATTGATATGGATAATTATGTTATTTCAAAACCTGGCGTGTACGCTGTTAAGATTTATATACAAAAAAGTAAAAAACCTCTTAAAGGTATTGCTAACTTAGGTTATAGACCTACTTTTAATCAAAAGAAAATTTTATTAGAGGTAAATATTTTTAATTTTAGTAGAAATCTTTATAATAAGAAATTAACAGTAGAATTTATAAAATTTATAAGAGGTGAAAGAAAATTTAATGGAATTAATCAGCTTAGAAAGCAAATTCAATCAGATATAAAGATTGCAAAAAAAAACTAAAAATTTATGAGCAAAGAAAATATCAATTTACCAAAAACATCGTTTTCGATGAAAGCAAACTTACCATTAAAGGAGCCAACTTTAGTAGAGTATTGGTCAAAGATTGGTTTATATAAAAAATTAAGAGAGAGTAGAACGGGGAAAGAAAAATTTGTTCTTCATGATGGTCCCCCATATGCAAATGGAAATATACATATGGGGACAGCGTTAAATAAAATATTAAAAGACATTATAATTAAATTTCATCAGATGGATGGAAAAGATTCTGTTTATGTACCAGGTTGGGACTGTCATGGTTTACCTATTGAATGGAAAATTGAAGAACAATATAAAAAGAACAAAAAAAATAAAAGTGATGTTCCTATCGTTGAATTCAGAAAAGAATGTAGAGATTTTGCAAGTAAATGGATAAAAACTCATAAGGATCAATTTAAAAGACTTGGAGTAGTAGGCGATTGGGAGAATTATTATTCCACAATGAGTTATGATGCGGAAGCCCAAATAGTTCGAGAACTAGGAAAGTTTTTAAAAGAAGGAAGTCTTTATAGAGGCTTTAAACCTGTACTCTGGTCTACAGTAGAAAAGACTGCTTTAGCAGATGCAGAGGTAGAGTACATGGATCATACTTCTGATACTATATACGCATCTTTTCCTGTAAAAAAAACGCAATATACTCAGCTAGAAGGATGTGAAATCATCATTTGGACAACTACACCTTGGACCATACCCGCTAATAAAGCTTTAGCTTTTAATAAATCACTAAAATATTTAATTATTAAAATAGAGGATAATGGAGATTTCCATAATAAAAAGATCGTAGTAGCGAAGGATTTATTAGAAAATTTAATTAATGATTGTGGAATTAAAAAATTTGAAAAATTAAATGAATTTTCTGGTGAAAAATTTATTAAAACAATTTGTAGTCATCCATTTTATAGTATGGGATACGATCATGACATTCCAATGTTAGAAGCAAGATTTGTTACAACGGAACAGGGATCCGGAATCGTTCATTGCGCTCCAAGTCATGGACCTGATGATTTTAATCTATGTTTAAATAATGGTATTAAAGCTTTAGAAACTGTAGACGATGATGGAAAATATACGAACAATATACCTTTGTTTGAAGGAACACATATTTTTAAAGCAAATAAAGTTATTATAGAAAAACTAAGTGATAATAAAAAACTTTTAGCAAGTGGAAAATTAAATCATTCATACCCACATTCTTGGAGATCTAAAGCGCCATTAGTACATAGAGCAACACCACAATGGTTTATATCTATGGAAAGTCATGGTTTAAGAAAAAAAGCACTTGAAGCAATAGATAAAACAGATTTTTTCCCAAGTAAAGGTAAAGAGAGATTAAGATCAATGATAGAAACAAGACCAGATTGGTGTGTTTCTAGACAAAGAGTTTGGGGAGTTCCATTACCGATTTTTATCTCTAAAAAAGATGGAAAAGTTTTGGTTGATGATGAGGTTTTTGAAAATATTGCAAAAATTTATGAAAAAGAAGGTTCTGATTGTTGGTTTTCTGACGACCCTCAAAGATTTTTAGGAAAAAAATATAATGTTAAAGATTATGAAAAGTTAAAAGATATCGTTGAGGTTTGGTTTGATAGTGGTTCAACACATTCCTTTGTTTTAGAAAAAAGGGATGATTTAAAATGGCCTGCTTCCATGTATCTTGAAGGCTCAGATCAACATAGAGGATGGTTTCATTCATCATTATTAGAGTCATGTGGAACAAGGGGTGAGGCACCATTTGAGAAAATTCTTTCTCATGGATTTGTAGTCGATGGGAAAGGTCTTAAAATGTCCAAATCTACTGGAAATGTTATTTCTCCAGATGATATATTAAAAAAATATGGAGCAGACATCCTAAGAGTTTGGGTAGCCTCATCTGATTATGCAGAAGATCTAAGAATTGATTATTCTATATTGGAACAACATGCTGAGGCATATAGAAAAATAAGAAATACGTTTCGATATTTATTGGGGAATTTGAACGATAACTTTTCTGAGAGCAACTCTAAAAATCTAAATGTAAGAAAACTACCAGAACTAGAGCAGTATATGCTTCATAAAATGTTCGAATTGAATAAAAATTTTATGAATAACTTTGAATCTTATAATTTTCATTCATTATATAAAGAGCTTTTAAATTTTTGTACAGTTGACTTATCTTCTTTTTATTTTGATATAAGAAAAGACACACTTTATTGTGATAGTGTAGATTCTCAAAGAAGAAAAGATTGTATTTTGGTTTTGAATACAGTTTTAGATTGTTTACTAAAATGGTTCGCGCCTATTCTATCTTTTACAACAGAAGAAATATTTAAACTATTAAATAAGAGTTCTGAAGAAAGTATTCATTTAAAAAAATTTCCTTCGATCAAAGAAGATTGGAAAAATGAAACAATTAAAGAAAATTGGAACAAAATTATTAAAATAAGAGATGAAACAAACTCGAGTATAGAAAAAAAGAGAGAAGAAAAATTAATTGGCTCTAGTTTGGAAGCATCAGTAAAAATATATTTAGGAAAAAGCATGTTTAACTTTGCCAAAGATTATGATTTTTCAGAGATTTGCATAACTTCATCAGCAGAAGTAATACAAGATGAAAAATTAAATGAAGATATTAAAGTTGTGACTGAAAAAGCGTTAGGGGAAAAATGTAAAATTTGTTGGAAGATAGCTGAGAAAAAATGCAAAAGGCATGGTCCTTGTCCTTTTAATAAATGAGCAAAATCAATATAAAAAAATTTATTTTTTATTTTTTAATAATATCAATTGTATTTGTTTTAGACAGAGTATCAAAAATTTATGTAATAAACTATTTTGAAAATACTTTAGATACTGAAATATATTTAAGTAATTTTTTAAATATAATATTAGTTTGGAATGAAGGCATAGGATTTGGCTTATTATCTTTTCAAGATGGCAGTATATATAACTTTATTACATTAATAATTATTTTAATTAATTTGATTATTATTTATTTTATTTATAAATACAAAGACATAAGGGGTTTTCTCCTAACTTTGGTCTTGGGTGGATCATTAGGTAATTTGTTTGATAGAATAGCTTTTTCAGCTGTTCCAGATTTTATTGACTTTAATTATAATAATTTTCATTGGTTTATATTTAATATAGCTGATATTTTTATAACTATAGGTGTGATATGCCTTATTTTTGTTGAATTAATTTTAAATAACAAGAAGCTAAAAAATGAAGATGAATAAAAAAATTATTATATACTTTTCATGTCTTCTACTTTTATTTTCATGTAAATCTATTAAAGATGGTTTGACAGGAAAAAAACGGGAGAATAGTGATGAATTTTTAGTCATAAAAAAAAATCCTCTTGAAATTCCTCCAGAATTTAACGAGTTACCAGTTCCACAGAGCGAAAAAAGAGATGATGAAGCTAATTCTGTAGATGAAGAAATAGAAAATTTAGTAAAATCGATTAATAAAGGTGAAAAAGCTAAGTCAAATAATACCTCTGCTGAAGAATTTGTAATTAAAGAGATTAACAAAAATTAATGTTAAAAAAAAATATCGAATTTAAATCATTTTTAAATATAAAAAAAAATAAAACGCTAGAGAAGTGGTTACAAAAAAAAATTAATTATTATACACAACAAAAATTAGTTAAAAGTTTTTCAAATAATTATTTATATGCCTTTCAAAAAATAAATTTAAATAAATATAAAAATTATAAAAATTTTAATATTATTGGAATGGGTGGATCTTCTTTAGGTATTAAAGCTATATATAGTTTCCTTAAACCAAAAATAAAAAAAAATTTTTTTTTTATTGATAATATAAATACGAAAAAAAATCATAATAAAAAAAACAAAATACTGAATATAATAATATCAAAATCAGGAAACACTTTAGAAACGATTTCAAATTTTGAGAACTTGAAGAATAAAAAAAACAATTTATTTATTTGCGAAAACTCTAATAATTATATTAGAAGACTCGCAAATAAACTTAAAAATGAAATTGTAGAGCATAGAAATTATATAGGTGGTAGATATTCTGTTTTGTCAGAAGTTGGCATGTTACCTGCAACATTAATGGGACTAAATCCAAAAAAATTTAAAAAATTTGATTATCTGATAAAAAATAAAAAATTTATCAATTCACTTGTTGAGAATGTTAGCTCTACAGTTTCTTTAATAAATAAAAAAAAATTAAATTCAATAATATTAAACTTTGATGAAAACTCTGAGGATCTATTTAAATGGTATCAACAATTAATATCTGAAAGTTTAGGAAAAAAATCAAAAGGATTATTACCCGTAGTTTCAAATTTACCAAGAGATAATCATAGCATGATGCAGCTATATTTAGATGGACCAAAAAATAGTTTTTATACATTTTTCGATGTCTTAGACAATCCTAAAAAAAATTATTTGGCTAATATTAAATTGGCTCAAAAAAAGGCTACACAAATAGTATTTAAAAAAAAACAAATTCCATTTAGAACTTTTGATTTGATTAACCGTTCTGAAGACTCCTTAGGTGAAATGTTCACTTTTTTTATGCTTGAAACTATATTATTAGGAGAAGCGATAAAGGTAAATCCTTTTGATCAACCTTCTGTAGAACTCATTAAAACTGAAACGAAAAAAATTCTTAAGAATTTATAGTTTAATAAAAAATATTTTCGACAATCCATAACTTTTTTCCAGAAGAATATTATAATTTTGATTAATATTGTCGTTGTCTTTTTTATTTCTGTGCATAATAATGATCCCATCCTCAGTTAAAATATCTGATTCATTAATTAATGTTAATAACTCATTTATTTTAAGTTCTTTGAATGGTGGATCACAAAAAATCAAATTAAAATTAACTTCAAAATCTTTTTTTTTTAACTTTTTAAATATATCATCATTAATTATCTCTATTTTTTTTTCTTCGTTTAAAGATTTAATATTTTTTTTTAAGATATTTAGTGCAGGAGTATAGTTTTCACAAAAAATAACTTTTTTTGCTCCTCTTGAAATACACTCCAAACCAAAAGACCCTGATCCTGAAAAAAGATCAAGAACATTTGATTCTTCCATATTAATTTTTACACTTTTTGAATGATTTAAAAGGTTAAATAAAGATTCTTTTACAATATCTTTTAAAGGTCTGGTTAAATTATCAGTTGGTTGAGCTAGCTTCTTTCCTCTAAATTTTCCTGAGATAATTCTCATACACTTGTAACTTTGTATCCAATATCTTTTCTGTAAAAACCTTCTTTCCAATTAATTTTATTAAGAATTTTCAAAGCTTGGTTTTTACTATTTTCAAATGAGTTAGATGTTACAACTATATTTAATACTCTTCCACCAGTAGCAAATAATTCTTTATTTTCATATTTGGTTCCAGCATGAATAACATATTGTCCATTTTCAATTTCTAAATCGCTAACATTATTTAATTTAACCTTTTTCGCATAAACTCCTGGGTAGCCATTAGAACATAATACAATACATAAACTTTTTTTATCAAACCATTCTATATTTTCAGAACTTAAATTTCCATCACAACAAGAAACAATTATTTTGCCAAAATCTGATTTAAGCAATGGAAGAATAGTTTGACATTCTGGATCTCCCATTCTCACATTGTATTCAATTAAATAAGGTTCATTATCAATAATCATTAGACCAACATATAAAAATCCTACATACTCTGTAGATAATTTTCTTAAGCCTTTCAAAGTTGGTTCAATTATTTTTTTTTTAATTTTATTTTCTAAATCAGGATTATTTAATCTAGATGGAGAATAAGCACCCATACCCCCAGTATTTGGACCAGTGTCGGCTTCTCCAACTCTCTTATGATCTTGAGCAGTCTGAAATGATTTATATTCTTTTCCATCGCAAATTATAAAATAGCTCATTTCTTCACCAATCAAAAATTCCTCAACTAAAATAACCTCTGCTTTTCCAAACTTCCCATCAAATATTTCGTTAACAGCGTTTATTGCATCTAGTTTTGATTTACATATGTAAACACCTTTTCCAGAGGCAAGGCCATCTGCCTTTACCACAATTGGATATTTTGAATTTTCTAAATAGCTAATTGAATCTTTTTTATTTTCAAATATTTCAAAATTTGAAGTTGGTATATTGAATTCTTTACAAATTTTCTTTGTAAAAATTTTTGATCCTTCCAGTTGTGATGCTATTTTATTTGGTCCAAATATTTTTATTTGAGTATTTTTAAAAAAATCTACAATTCCATTTACAAGTTGTTTTTCAGGACCTACAACTAATAACTTTATATTTTTTTCGATCGATTTTTTTTTAATCTCATCAAAATTATCAATGTCTATTTCAATATTTTCAGCTATTAAACTCGTGCCCGCGTTTCCTGGAAAGCAATATATTTTTTCAATTAAACTAGATTGTTTTAGTTTTATACATAGCGCATGCTCTCGGCCACCGCTTCCAATAATTCCAATATTCATATATATATTTTATATATCTAAAATATGAAAAATAAATTAGCTAAATTAAAATATTTACCCAACAATTATGAAATTCTTGAATCTGGTGATCATGTAATATGTGCAGTATCTAATAAAAAAATACCCTTGGAAAATCTAACTTATTGGAATGTTAAATTACAGGAGGCATATTATTCTTATATTGAAGTATCAAAAAAAAAGGAGGAAAAGTCTTAGATTATAGCTTCCACCTATTATGAGTTAAAATCCATTGTTCTGGATTCTTTAAAACCATTTTTTCAAGAATATAATTTAATTTTTCTGTTATTTGCTCTAGACTTTCATCTTTAGCAAAATAAATAGGTTTATTAATTATTAATCTAAAATTATATTTCTCAATTCTTTCGATATAAATGCTTACCACAGGACAATTAAATTTTTTAACCAACTGTGCTGGAATTGTCGTTGTAAAAGCTTCTCTGTTAAAAAAATTTGATTTAATACCCTCAGTTACTCTTTGATCAATCATCAATGCTATAGAAACATTTTTTTTAAATAAATTTAAAATTTCTCTTATACCGGACAACCCCTTTTTAATTTGAATTTTACATATATGTTTTATTCTTATCTTTTCCATTGTCTTATTTAAAAAGAAATTATTTAAAGGTCTATAAATCGCCCCAAGGTTTACACCTTCTTTTTGAATTACCATAGCCATTAATTCAAAATTATTAAAATGACCAGAAACAAAAACTACAGGTATATTTTTTTTTCTAATGTCATTTAAGTACTCTGATCCAATTACATTTACATATTTTTCAAGATTTCCTTCTTTAAAGTCTTTTATAAAAACATATTCAGATAGTATCCTTCCATAGTTACCCCACATTTTTTTTACAATTAAATTTACATCTTCTTTAGTCGCGTTTGGCAAAATACGATTAATATTATTTTTAATTACCTTTTTTGATTTTAAATATGGCCCAACCTTTTCACCAACTAATTTTCCTAAATTTGAAGCTTTTTTATAGCCAATAATTTTGCAAATTAAAAAAAATAATTTAATTAATAAATATTGTAAAAAATAATTAATTATTTTCATTTTTTGATTTGATAAATTTTAAAAAATTATTTTGATCATAAATTTTAAGATCTAACTTTAAAAACATTATTTCGTTTAAATATTTTTGATCTAATTTATAATAATCTTTTTCAGTTGTTATTATTTTTGCATTATTTTCTTTTGCGTAGCTAATAATTTTTTCTAATTCATTATTTGAGTAAGTATGATGATCGGGATAAACAAATTCTTTGTTAATTTTAAAATTATTTTGTTTTAAGATTTTTAAAAAATTACCCGAATTTGCAATACCCGAAAATATAACATAATTAAAATTTTTATTGAATTTTTCTAAATTAGATATTGTATAAGATATTTCAAATATTTTTAAATTTTTATTAATTTCCTTAAGCTTCTCAATTATAAATTTATTTAAACTTGGATCACCATTAAGAACAACTGCATCATACTTTTTAACCGAGTTTACTTTCTCCCTTAAAGGTCCTGCTGGAATTAAAAAACCATTACCAATCCATTGTAAATTATTAAAACATACAATTTTTAAATCATAATTTATTGATTTATCCTGTAGTCCATCATCGAATATTACAAAGTTAAATTTATTTTCTTCAGCTTCTTTTAGAGCATTTAATCGATTTTTATTCAAAATTATATTAGTGTATTTTTCTATAAGTCTTTGTTCATCAATTTGGTTTTTATAAAATTTTTTTACGATTACTGATTTCATGTTTTCGTAATTTAACAGATTATTTAACCTAATTGCCAAGGGAGTTTTTCCCGTTCCTCCAATATAAATATTACCTATACAAATTTTAGTAACATTAGATATTTTCTTAGGTTTTATTATATTCCTTAATAAATTATTAATTAGTACTGGAAATGTAAGTGGGAGCAACAAATAAGCAAATAAATTAGGTTTTTTATAATCCCAAAATTTTGGTTTATAAAATTTCATTTTATAATTATTTTTAATTCCTTTGTTATGGCCTTAAGTATATCAATACCTATATCGTCTATCTTTTTAACAATCAAATTTGATCTTTTACCAGATTTTAAACACTGCTTAACTTGTTTTATTAAACTTTTTTTAGATTTTATTTTTTTTGAAATATTCTTTTCATTTAGCAATTTATAAATATCCCGAAAATTTTCAACATTTGGTCCGTGTATTATTTTACATCCATGTCTAACTGCCTCCAAAGGGTTTTGGCCACCATGTTTAATCATTGATCCACCCATAAAGACAACTTTATTTAAATTGTAAAACACCTCTGTTTCACCGTACGTATCAACTAAATATACTTCCGTATCATTAGGAATTGGTTTACTCGAACTATGACAATAGAACTTTAAATTGTTAATTTTTAGAATATCAATAATTTCCTCTTTTCTATTTACATGTCTAGGAATTATAATACTTACAAAATTTTTATAATTTTTTTTTAATTCTTGATGAGAATTTATACAAATTTCTTCCTCGCCATTGTGCGTACTAGATGCACACCAAAAGTCTCTATTTTTAAAAAATTTACTTAATTTATAGGGTATTTTATTATTTGTAATTTTTTTCTGTGTAAATTTTAGGTTATTGATTAAATTAATATTTTTTACACCAAAAAATTTTAAAAAGTCTTGAGTTTCTTTATTACAGGGATAGGTATTTGAAAAACATTGAAAAATATTATCTGCAAAATTTTTTAAAATTTTCCATCTTTTAAAAGATTTTTTTGTAATTCTAGCATTCAAAAGAATTATAGGTGTTTTCTCTTTATTTAAATTTAAAATCATATTAGGCCAGATCTCAGAATCTATAAAAATTGAAATTGAGGGCTTCCAAAAATTTATAAATTTTTTTGAAATTATATTTGAATCTATAGGAAAAAATTGGTGAATTGTTTTTTTAAATTTAAATTTACTAAATACTTTGGCTGAACTTATAGTTGAGCTTGTTAATAAAATTTGATTAATATTTTTATCTTTTTCTAAGTTTTCGATCAATGGAATAACACTTAATAACTCTCCTACACTGGCTCCATGAAACCAAATAAGTTTTTTACCAACTTT
>ERZ802830.5230-NODE-5230-length-10078-cov-10.4634_pt1 | contig 10078 bp, 9 predicted proteins | sample MGYA00345654_ERZ802830 | MGnify/ENA primary metagenome ERZ802830 (study PRJEB30503, sample SAMEA104212375) | marine metagenome | biome: Westerlies Biome; feature: [SRF] surface water layer (ENVO:00010504) within the epipelagic zone...; material: water...
TCCGTTCGAAGGAGGCACGCATGTTACCAAGCATTCCTTGCACTATACCGACCATTGAAACAAGCGCCGCCACGCCGAGGATGATACCACTCATAGAAAGTAGAGTGCGCACCTTATTCGACCAAACTTCACGCAGTCCGTTAGATGCACCTGCGTAAATATCAACTATCAAATTCATTTAAAGCATCCTTTCACTACAAGACTGCAGCGGAAAGAGGAGCTACAATTACGCTCTTTTCTTACGAGACAGTACGATCGTAAGGAGTGACTTATTTCGCTACACGATGAAGTTGTGAATTCCATCTTCCTCATCGACCGTCATCCTCCACTATTTTGCCATCTTGCATGCAGATGCGGCGTTGAGCGTATTGAGCAACTACGTCGTCGTGCGTGACAAGTGCTAAAGTGATCCCCTCGTCAAGCAAGGAGCCGAACAGATCCATGATACGACCTCTATTTTTTGTATCGAGATTACCCGTCGGTTCGTCAGCAAGAATTAGCCGCGGTTTGTTCACTAAGGAACGAGCGATGGCAACGCGTTGACGCTCGCCACCAGAGAGTTGACTCGGGCGATGACTGGCTCGGTGTTCCATCCCGACGCGTTTTAGTACAGAGTATCCAAGCTCTTTTTTATTAGTGGAATTCTGACGTCCATAAATCAAAGGCAGCAGAACGTTATCCAATACGGAAAGCTTCGGTAATAAGTTATAAGATTGAAAAACGAAACCGATACGCGTAGAACGAAGCCGTGCGCGATCGCCCCGTCCAATGCTGGAAACGTCCTCTCCCTCAAAGGACATCTGACCAGAGGTCGGACTGTCCATGAAGCCGAGTGTGTGCATAAGGGTCGATTTCCCAGAGCCAGAAGTACCGATGACCGCGATGAATTCACCATCCTGAATCTGAAGGTCGAGCCCGTCGATGGCATGCACGAACTCGCTACCTACCTGGTAAGTGCGGCGAATGTCCTGTAGTTCAAAGACGGTGCGAGAATCACTCATCGTTATTACGAAACTCGGGCGGTCGACTAAGCGCGATGACATCTTTGGCATTAAGGCCATTTTTGATCTCTACATGCTGCAGATCGTTAATACCAACTTCGACTTTCTGTTTTCCCCAGCCCGTGGCGGTTTTCAAATAAACATGGCTACTCTGTTCTTCAGTAAAAACACCTGAGATCAGGACACTGACCACACCTTCGACCGAGGCGATCGGCACCTCAACAGTGGCGCTAATACCTGGGCGTACACGATTGTCTGAAACTTCGAAGACGACTTCGATGGGAAAAACGCGAACATTCCCGTCACGCCGCGCTGAGGGGGCAATCACGTCTATGCGGCCTTCGACCTCAAAATCGGGTATGGCGTCGAAGCGTAAGTAGGCAGACTGACCAACAAAAAGCCGCTCGACATCGACTTCGTTGATTTTTGCCTCCATGTAAAGCTCGCTGAGCTGGGCTATCGTGAGAAGATCTGTGCCGTTGGAAACGGAAGTCGCTCCGGAGATGACTTGCCCATCTGTCACATTGATCAATGTAAGGATACCCTCGTGTGGCGCAGTTATAACAGTTTTTGAGAGATCCTCTTCGGCATCTTCGAGACGGGCTTGTGCGATCTCAAGGTTGAGTTCGGAAAGTTTAAAATCGGTCTTGGCGTCTAGGAATTCTTTTTCACCGACGAATTTTTTAGTGTGAAGTTCTTTCAGTCGCTCGTAGTTACGCTTCGAGCGTTCGAGGCGGAGACGATCAGCTTCGAAACTACGTTCGGCTTCACGTACTCGCGTTTGAAGGCTGATACGATCTAGCTCTACGAGCACTTCACCCCGCTGAACAGAGTCACCCTCCTCGACCAAAATGCGCGTAATACGACCACTTATCTCGGACTTCACGATCGAACTAAGAAGAGGTAACACCTCCCCCGTGGCGGGGACAACAGATTTAAGATCGCGAAGTGCAGCGATGTCTGTTTGGACCACACCTGAATCTCTAGCGTTACCGTCGGGGACGACTTGAATCAAGCCGTAGATGCCCGCAACAATCAGGACTGAAACAAAAATAATTATGGTGCTACGTTTCATGGTATTTATTTGGCAGATACTGAATCGAGATCGACAGTTGGCGCGGTCAATTGTGTGTAGGGTTCGACGGCATTCCAATCAAGACCGTTGCGGGCGAGTAATGTGCCATCGACACGGCTGAGTCGAACTGTGGCACGGAGAGTTTCTATAATTGATTGTAGGTAATTGCTCTTCGCACGGTCGTAGTCACGCTGTGCTTCGAGTAAACTGCGATATGGCACGAGGCCAGAGCCATAGCGAGCACGTTCTTGCTCGAAGGCTTCTTCGTTGAGTAAGACTGAGGCGCGAGTGACTTCAATACGCTTAAAACCGGCGCTGGCGGAGCGCCAAGCCTTACGAGCAGCAAGCGCTTTTTCCTGCTTAATATTATAGAGCTGGAGAGTCGCTGACTCCACGGCTCGCTTGGCTTTACGAGCGCGGGCGCGGGCATCACGAAAGCCCCAAGGCATACGCACTTCAAGACCGAATGACCAATCATAGCCATCGGCATTGTAGGCCCCACGGTAGGCGGTCTTACCGTCTTGATCACGGCCGAGATAAGTGACGCCAGTCGTCAGATCGAGATTTGGACGCGTCTCATCTTGGGCGAGGATACGATTAATCCGTTCCACTTCGACTCGGTGCTCCTGCACCTTAGCATCAACATCAGTAAGTACGGTGTCCTTGACTACATCGCCAATGGAGCGGAGCGGCTCCATGCTATCTGGTAAACTCATGACAAGGATCTCCCCACTAGTCGTTTCCATAAAATTGGTTTGGCCCATGGCGTGCCGAAGCACATCTTGGGCGTCTTCAATCGCACGGTCGGCTTGAATAATGGCTTCTTGCTGGTTGAGAAATTCAGCCTCGGCTTGTAGCACTTCGAGTGAGGTGACAAGGCCAAGACGTTCGCGCTCGCCGTTCTCTTCGAGAAGATTTTCCGCAAGAGCGAGACTTGAAGCGATCAAGGCCTTATCGGCGCGAGTGTAGGCGAGATTCCAATAAGCGATCTCGGTATTAAGTACTAGGTCGAGCACTTCGGAACGCAGCTCGAATAAGGAGCGCTCGGCTGTGACTTTAGCCCGAGCTAGTGGGGCGAGATTGACGGTCGACCACGCGTCCTTCAATAGTGGCTGGCGAATTAATAGACCCACATCGCTGCCGTAGTCCGGGTTACGTTCGGCGTTATTATTAGAATATCTTCGGCTTGTAGAAGAATCTAAGGTAACGGTCGCACCGGTTGAAAAGCGCTTATTAGCACCCGCTTGCGCGCGACGGTTTTCGTTCTCAGGGACAACACCTATTTGATCCAATGCACTACTTCGAGCCGCTGATTTTCGTTCTTGTAGAGAAGCGCTAGCAAAGAGTGATGGGTCGAACTGAGCTTCTTCGATCGCAACCAAATCAAGCGCATTGACAGGTGCGTAAGTAGCAATTCGTAGGTCCAGATTATGCTCTAGCGCGGAAGCGATAGCTGCTCGCAAAGGCAATTCTGTATCTTCGGCAGACAGAATTCCTGTGATAATAAATAAGGGCAGTAAAAAATTGTAATGGCGATCAAGCATGGACGTAGATGGTTTAAGAAGCCAGAACGCGGCAAAAGTTCAAAAAAATGTTCTAAGTAGAGCGTGAATCAACCATCAATTATGACTAATTGATTGATTAAGATTTTAACCCATATCGCTTGGTCAGGTGTGAAGCATTCAAGCTTAGCATCCACGCCATTGGTATACTCGTGCAAGTCCAAGGTAAATATATACTAATCGGAAAAGCCATCGGGCTTGGCCTGATGCCAGCGCCAAGCGGTCTCGATGATCTCTTTGACTTCAGTGAATTTAATTTCCCATCCCAATTCATTCTGCGCCTTACTAGAGTCGGCGTAGAGTGCGGGTGGGTCTCCCGCGCGACGATCATCTTCAATCACAGGCACCTTTAGGCCAGTCACGGCTTCGACTGCATCGATGATCTCGCGCACAGAGTTGGGGCGACCTGTGCCAAGATTGTAGAAATGACTCGCGCCAGGAGTCTCTAGCTTTTCAAAAGCGGCAATGTGCGCACGCGAAAGATCGTCCACATGCACGTAGTCGCGCAAGCAAGTGCCATCAGGCGTATCGTAATCCGTGCCGAATATTTTGATATGATCGCGACGACCCGTGGCCGCATCGAACACGAGCGGGATGAGGTGCGTCTCTGGTTGGTGGTCTTCACCGATTGTGCCGTCCTCTGCTGCGCCAGCGGCGTTAAAGTAACGAAAAGCAGCGAAGCTGAGGCCGTAAGCATGAGCAAAAGATTTGAGGCAATTTTCCACATCGAGCTTGGTCTGTCCGTAGGGGTTGATCGGCGCTTGTGCTAGCGTCTCTACGATGGGAAGCGATTGCGGTTCGCCATAAGTCGCGCAGGTTGAAGAGAAGACAAATTTTTTGACCCCGTTATCCAGCATCGTCTCTAAGAGGCGGAGCGTAGCGACAAAATTATTATTGTAGTATTTTCGCGGCTCGGTGACCGACTCGCCGACATAGGCGAAGGCAGCGAAATGCATGACTAGCTCGATCGACTCATCACGCAGGATTTGGCCCACGATTTCCTGGTTGCCCAAATCCGCATCATAAAAAGGTATTTCCGCGCAGACCGCGGATCGATGGCCGAATACCAGATTATCCAACACAACTGGGCGATGCCCCGCTGCGACGAGTTGACGCACACAATGGCTACCAATGTAACCTGCTCCTCCGACGACTAATACGTTCATATTTCAGAATATTGTGCTTAGCGATCCAGATTCCAATCACAAAGGCAGCGATTGGCCAAAATTTCGAATCCGCATTTGCCCCAAAGCAAAACTTTTCCACTATTGACAGTATCACTGCTTCACGTGGTATCCCTTACCGCTTTCCCATGCACCAATCACGCATTGTCATAACAGGTGTCGGCCTGACCTCGCCCAACGGCAACTCACTTGAAGAATATCGTAAGAACCTTCTCGATGGGGTCGCACGTATACAAATGATCGACATGCGCTACATGGGGCCAAAAGGAGCCATCGGCCAAGTGCCCGCAGGCGTTTGCGACTTCGATCCTAAAAAACACCAGACCCGCAAGGAACTTCGAGTCGGCACCCGCGCTGGCAGCATCGCGATCTTCGCAGCTCGCGAAGCGATCGCGAGCAGTGGACTTGACTTTGAAAACTATGACAAGAGCCGGATCGGCGTCTACGTAGGCACGACTGAGCATGGAAATGTAGAAACGGAGAACGAGGTCTATAATATCTCGAAGTTCGACTACGACACCAAGTTTTGGACGCACCATCACAATCCCCGCACCGTGGCCAACAACCCCGCGGGTGAGATCACAATTAATACAGGCATCACGGGCCCCCACTACACCATAGGCGCGGCCTGCGCTGCAGGTAACGCCGGCCTGATCCAAGCCCTGCAAATGCTGCGCCTCGGTGAAGTTGATTTTGCTTTGGCCGGTGGCGTATCCGAAAGTATCCAGTCCTTCGGTATCTTCGCGGGCTTCAAAAGCCAAGGCGCACTCGGCACCCACGAGACTGATCCAAATAAAGTCAGCCGTCCCTTTGATAAGACTCGCAACGGTATCGTCGTCTCCGAAGGCGGCTGCATTTACACACTGGAACGCCTCGAGGACGCGCAAGCTCGAGGCGCCAACATCATGGCTGAGATCATCGGCTACCGCATTAATTCAGACGCCTCCGACTACGTCCTACCCAATCCCGAGCGACAGGCCGAGTGTATGCACCAAGCTCTGGCCGTGGCTGGCATCGAGGCGGGCGAGGTCGACATCGTCAACACTCACGCAACATCGACCCCGATGGGCGATATTCAGGAGATGAAAGCCATCGCCGAGGTTTTTGGCGATTGCCCCACTACCTACGTGAACAACACTAAGAGCTACATCGGTCACTGCATGGGCGCCGCTGGAGCCCTCGAGTTGGCAGGCAACCTACCCTCTTTCCAGGATAACATCATCCACCCCACCATTAACGTCGAAGACCTAGACCCCGAGTGCGCCCTTGCAAATCTCGTCATAAACGAGCCCCGCAAGGTTGACGCCGTCAAAGTTATCCTCAACAACTCTTTTGGCATGTTAGGAATCAACTCTGCACTCATTCTAAAGAAATTTGAAGATTAGTCGCTTTTTCTAGCATCATACATTACTTATCAGCCATCTCATTACCATGACCGAAGACCAAGTACAACAGATCGTAATCGACATTATTAACGAAATCGCGCCCGACGAGGACACCACTGGCTTAAAGCCTGAAGTGAATCTTCGCGACCAAATGGACCTCGATTCCATGGACTTCCTCGACATTGTAATGGAACTGCGCAAGCAGCATGGGATCGAAGTCCCTGAAGAGGACTATCCCGAACTCGCCTCACTCAAGAGCTGCTCGGATTACCTTACACCCAAGTTCAACGCAAAGTAAATTTCCGCTATTCAAATAGTATTACCCACGTAGCACAGGCATCATGTCTGTGTTTCGTTGTATCTGGATGGAAGTTCCGTCAATAATGCCATCTCGGTAGTGACAACGTACTGCCCTTCATTCCATCACATTCTCTGATGCCAAGCTCACTCGATCAGCAACATTACGAAACCGTCATCATCGGCGCCGGTATGGCTGGCCTCGCTGCGGGCATCCGCCTCGCACTTGCCGGCAAGAATGTCATTGTCCTAGAACGCCACAATGCCTCAGGTGGACTCAATTCTTTTTACAGCCAGACAGGGCGTAAGTTCGATGTAGGCCTCCACGCCATGACTAACTATGTGCCCAAAGGCACCAAGGGCACCCCTCTGACCAAGCTGCTACGACAACTCCGCATCCCTTATGATGCCCTTGACCTCAGCCCACAGAATTGTTCACGCATTCACTTCCCCGACTGCCAACTCGGCTTCAACAACGAATTCGCTTTTTTCGAAGCCGAAGTCGCCCGCGCCTTCCCCAAGCAAATCGACGGTTTCCTCGCCCTTGCTGAAGAAGTCCGCACCCTCGACGCCTTTAATCTCGGCTCTATACCCTCCTCCGCCCGTACAGCCGTACAGCGTCACATCTCTGACCCGTTGCTGGAGGACATGATTTTTTGCCCCGTTATGTATTATGGTAGCGCGCAAGAGCACGATATGGACTATGGCCAATTCGCCATTATGTTTCGCTCCCTCTTTTTCGAAGGTTTCGCCCGACCACTCGACGGCGTACGCGTGATCGTGAAACTCCTTCAAGATAAGTATCGCAGCCTCGGCGGCATCCGCAAAATGAAATGTGGTATCCAAAAGATCCATACGAGCGGGGGTAGAGCCACCACCATCGAACTCGACAACGGCGCCTCGATCTCTGCAGACAAAATCATCTCCACAGCCGGAGCCGTTGAGACCGCCCGCCTCTGCACTGATCAACTCGTCGACGCCGAATCCGACAACATCGGCCAACTCAGCTTCACCGAAACCATTACCGTGTTGGATAAACAACCCACCGACTTCGGTTGGGATGATACCATTATCTTTTTCAACACCGCTGAACGTTTTCGCTACGCTCGCGTCAAAGACGATCTCGTTGATCCAAGCAGCGGCGTCATTTGCTTTCCCAACAACTACCAATATGGCGAAGATCGCCAACTCAAGGAAGGCTTTCTCCGCGTCACCGCCATGGCCAACCACGACAAATGGTGCGCTCTCAACGAGGATGACTATTTAGCACAGAAGTCCCACTGGTATGACGAATTACAAAAAGTCACTCTTGGTCTACTACCTAAGCCCAAAAACAATCTAAATTTCGAAGATCACCGTCTAGCTAAAGACATGTTCACCCCCCGCACCGTCCGTAAATATACGGGTCACCTAAACGGCGCAATCTACGGTGCACCTAACAAAATCAAAGACGGCCGTACCCACCTAGAGAATCTCTACCTGGCTGGCACTGACCAAGGCTTCCTCGGCATCGTCGGCGCCATGCTTAGCGGCATCTCGATGGCTAATCTGCACGTGCTGCAAGGTGACTAACGCTATTGCTCTATCAATATCTTCTCTCATCAAGTATTGAACAAGCGGTCTCCGAAGTCACCTAGCCCAGGGAGGATGTATTTCTGATCGTTAAGTTCCCTGTCAATTTTCCCTGCGACGATGCTAACATCCGGGTGAGCTTCTTCGAAGGCGGCAATACCTTCGGGGGCGGCGATGATACAGACCATGTTCACATTTTTAGCACCTTTGGCTTTAATCTGCTCGACGCACTGCGCTGCAGAGCCGCCGGTGGCGAGCATGGGATCTAAGACGAACACCTGTGTGCTGGCGCTGAGGTCGGGCATCTTAGCGTAGTAGCACTTTGCTTCGGCCGTAGCTTCGTCACGCTCCATCCCGATGTAACCGACACTAGAACCAGGGATAATCCCCATGGCAGGATCGAGCATACCCAGACCCGCGCGAAGTATCGGAACAAAAACGACGCCCGGGGAAAGCCTTGCTCCATCCGCAATCTCGAGTGGCGTTTGCACTTGCATTAGGTCTAAACATAACTGCTTAGCTGCTTCGACCATGATTACTTCGGTGATGCGTTTACTGCATCTACGAAACTCAGAAGCTTGGGTTGAACGATCCCGAAGGATCGTTAAGTAGTGCTGGACAAGTGGATGAGTCGATAGATCAGTAGTCATGATGTAGATGGCTTATGTGTGTGAATTTTAATTACTAAACACACAAAAATGACAACAACGGAAACTATGAGAATATGTGATTTATAGCTTTCGTGCTTTGCGTATTTAAAATAATTTTTATTTGAATTTAAGCAAGTTGCACCCCAGCGGCGAGCAAATCTGCAAACTGTGGTCGAACACGATCGGCAGTCTCAGTGACTTCTTCATGAGTCAGTTTAGTTTTAGAAATACCGGCTGCGGCGTTGGTGATACAGGAAATACCAATAACACGCATGCCAAACTTACGAGCGACGATAGCTTCGGGCACAGTGGACATACCGACTGCATCCGCTCCAAGTATACCAAAGGCCTGCACCTCAGCGGGCGTTTCATAACTAGGACCTGTTGTGGCGAGATAGATGCCCTCTTTAAGATCGACTGAGTGAGCCTTCGCCCAGTCGCGGATCTTTGCACGAAGCTCGCCATCGTAGACCTCACTCATATCAGGAAATTGAACGCCCTCGCTCCCCTGCCATGCAATTAGGGGATTTGTTCCAAGTGCGTTGATGTGATCGCTAAGTAACATAAAGTTACCTGGCACGTAGTCTAGATTGATGCCACCTGCGGCATTGGTCACAATGAGCGTGTGGACGCCCACCTGATGCATCGTATGGATAGGTAAGGTAATCTGAGCCATGGTGTAGCCTTCGTAGAAGTGAAAGCGACCTTGCATACAGATCACACGCTTACCTTCAATTGTGCCGTAGACAAATTGGCCAACATGCCCCTCCACCGTAGAGACAGGGAAGCCTTCAATATCACCGTAAGGCAAGCGGCCGACAACATCGATGCGGTCGTCAGCAAAAAAGCCAAGGCCGGAGCCAAGAATGAGGCCGATCTCTGGTTTAAAATCTGTGAGCTCTTGTGGTAGTTTTGAGATTATCATAGTGTAATCTTTATTTTACTTTCATTACTTAAATCGGACAACAGGCACCGTGAAGCCTTCTCAAATTGCAAGGAGGCTTGGCTGGTTTGCCAAGACGACACGTTGATTGAACACTTAGTAATTCTCATGGCTAATTCGATCGATAATAAGCGAGCTCACAATTGGCTTTTTCGAGGAAAGTTTAATTGCTTTCTCAAGCCGAGCTTCTGCGGCCTCTAGCGGGTCTAAACCCTGATAATGGATACGCGCAATCGCCTCATTGGGTTGGACGGCCTGGCCAACTTTTTTCAGGAGTTCGATCCCAACGGAGGGGTCGATAATCGAATCGGTGCTCACGCGACCAGCACCAAGTATGCATGCGGCATCACCAAAGCTACGAGCATCGAGGCCTTCAACATACATCTGCGAATCATTGTTTAGAACGATG
>ERZ802830.5236-NODE-5236-length-10067-cov-34.046_pt1 | contig 10067 bp, 4 predicted proteins | sample MGYA00345654_ERZ802830 | MGnify/ENA primary metagenome ERZ802830 (study PRJEB30503, sample SAMEA104212375) | marine metagenome | biome: Westerlies Biome; feature: [SRF] surface water layer (ENVO:00010504) within the epipelagic zone...; material: water...
TTGGTGGACAAATAGGAAGAGATTTAAAAGCAGGAAAGGCTCTTTCAGGACAACAAATTGGTAATCTCAAATCTCAACTTACAGGAAGAGGTGGTAACCCTATAGGTGTATTTAAAGATATGACTAAGGCTCAACAAGCAACTGTAAAAAAGGCATTAAATCAAATGAAAGCAGATGGCGGTAAAATGTCAAAAAGTATGAAATTAAATTTAAAATCTGCGGGTGTCAGTATGCAAACATTTGGAACAGCTGTAAGTTCTACTAGTACAAAAGTGCAAGGCGCCATGTCAAGAATGTCAGCAGCTGTTGTTAGTGGAGTTGGTAAAATGATGACTGCTTTAGCCGTTATTTCGATAATCTACATGGTAGGAAAAGCATTATTAAACTTTTTTACTAAACCTTCAAAAGCACAAGAAGCTTTCAATGAAAGAATGCAAGAATCTACACATAGTATAAAAACTTTTAATGGAGAACTTTCAAAAATGAGAGAAGTAAGAGCACAAGGTCTTATAGAAGGGGTTGCTGAAGGAGCAAGGCATACTGCTGAAGCTTTTGCAAGTGCAGACTTACAAGGAAAATTAAAAGAGTTTGAAATTTTAAGACAAAGTGCTCATCTAAATCGAGAAGCCTTTAATGAGTTTAGCGATGAGTTGGCATTTACTTTTAATAGTTTAGGAGAAATATCAGGAGACCAAAGATTTATAGACGCAGCAAATGATATAAGAAATGGTATACAAGTAAATACACGAGAGTTACTTAAACAAGCAGACGCAATCAAAGGATTAGGAGCTGCTTTTACTAGTTTAACTCAATTACAAGGCGAATTTATAAAAGCAAATAATAGAATTGCACAAAGTTTACCAAAAGTTCCTTTTCAAGATATAATTTTATTACTACAACAACAGTCAAAAGAATTAAAAGTTATTTCAGAACAAATACCATCATATCTAGCTGATTTAGCATTAGTAAATGCACAATTAGAACAATTTACAATGTATAGACAACTGTCTTTAACAGCTAAACTTGAAGAAACTGATATAAAAAGACAAAAGCAACTTTCGTTTCTAATGACTAGAACTGAAAAAGCAAATCTAGCTATGAGAGATGTGCAAAATAAACTATTAAAAAAAGAAGTAGATTTTGCCGTAGCATTACAAACAATAAATCAAGCTACACAAAAAGATAAAACAATCGCAATGCAAGACAATCTAGTACTAGCAGAAAAAGAACTTGCTATGGCAGAAGAAGCATTTAGAATAGAAAGAATAAAACAGAGTCTTATTGCACAAACATCTATTAAAGTTGCAAAAGATATGACAGCAGACCTCGGTAAAGCATTTGGTGCTGCATTGAGAGGAGATAGTTCTCTTTTTGAAAAGATTGGTGAGAATATGGTAAAAACTATTACCGATGCAATTGGTCAGAAACTATCAGAACAGTTTATGGATGCTATGTTACCTGAAGCTTTAAAAGGAAAAACTGTTGGTGACCAGATACTATCAGCAGGAGAACAGCACGCCAAAGATGTTAAAGAAGGTATAGAAGATGGCGCATTTTATCATGCTAGTGAATTGGCAAGAGTTGCTGATGGACAAGCTTTAACTTTAAGAACACTTACAGAAAAAATACTTACAGCACAGATGGGAGTAGAAACCAGAAAACGTGGAGAGTTAGTCACAAGAAAAGGAAAATTAGAAACTGAAGCTGAAGATTTGAAAAAGAAAAGCACCGCTGGTAGTTTATTAGAGTTTAAGGATACTCCTGAATTTAAAACACAAGCAGATGCTTACCTTCAAAGAACAATGTCTACAACAGAACTTCAAGTAATTCAAAAATATCAGGATAGCAAGAAAAAATCTGATGCGGTGATTATGGGTTTCCTAAGAGGAGAGAATGACCTCTTAGACGGTGCGGGAGGTGGATTCTTTACATCTAATGTAGGTAGCTATGAGGAAGCTTTGGCTCAGTATGAGAAAACAAACCCAAGAGTAACAGACCCAACTGGTGCCAACAAACCTAGCCATTATAACAGGTATCAAGACGCATCTGCAATGACCTATGCCGAAAGAGTAGCAATGTTGGAGGAAGCGGGATATAGCTTAAGTAAAGGTAAGATGGGCAATGTTACTGGAGTTAATAATGTTGTTGGTGGGTTTGAAGGTGGAAACGCAGATCGTGCAAACGCAATATTAGACCAAGCAGGACAAAGATTCTTTACTTACTTAGAAACTAATATGCTAGATAATCAAGAGCGTTTACATGATTTAACAGGTGGTACAGATGGCAATGGAATAATAGATGCTGTAGGTACTCAAATAGACGGAATTGACACTATAATCGGAAACGCAGAAGATGGAACTGGTATAGCGGGAGCTTTGAAAAACCTTGAGGTTCCATTAGGTGATTTAAGTAAAAAAGTTGAGAAACCAGTACGTACAGAACCAGTAGAAGGCGAAGATGATGAAAACGGCCCTTTCAAAGTCCAAACTGAATTTCAGAAAAATTTAACTAGATTTGGTGGAACTATCGGATTATTAGGAGCAGTAGCAGGACAAGAAGAAAAAACAGCAAAAGTTATGGCAACAGTTGCAAAAATGCAAATGATACTTACAACAATGCAAATGGCAAGAGAAGCACTAGATGCTGGTAAAGGTAAAATAGGTAAAACTTTATTACACTTCTTTGGATTTGGTGGAGCAAGACAAGGTGGAATCATGTCTAAGCATGGTCGTTCTTACTCTGATGGTGGTATAGCAAGTGGACCTAATGCAGGTTATGGTGCTATACTTCATGGCAGAGAAGCAGTAATTCCTTTACCAAATGGAAGAAGCATACCTGTCGATATGGGTAAAGGCAGTGGAATGACAAATAACACAAACATTACTGTAAATATAGATGATACCGGAAGTTCTAGTACTGTGGATTCAGATGCAGGAGCACAATTAGGTAATGTTATTAATGCAGTCGTTCAAGATAGATTAGAAAAAGAAATGAGACCAGGCGGAATATTAGGAGGATAAGATGGCATTAGGATTTAGTACAGGAGGAACATACGGAAATAGAACTATAGTTCCAGATAAAGGTATGTCTAAAAAGAATACTCCTGTCCTGTTTCAGGCAAAGTATGGGGATGGCTATGAGCAAAGAGTAGCTTCTGGTATAAACAATCTAAAACAAGAATTTGGAGTTAGTTTTGCAACTAGACCAAAAGAAGAAATAGATGATATCATTGGATTCTTTGAAAGTACAAATGGAGTAACTGCATTTAATTTTACTTTTGCAGATACAAATGCAAGTGGAAATGAAGAGACAGTAAAAGTATATGTAAAATCTTTTGACCAAAAATGGGATTATGATGATTACTATACATGTTCTGCAACTTTTATTAGAGTATATGAGGCATAATGGCAGAGAACTTAGTCACAAAAGATTTACAGAAACTTGATCCTGGCTCCGAGCTAGTATGTTTATATGAATTAGAATATTCTAAAGGACAGTTCATATATTTTACAAGTGGTCTTGATAGTGATTTAACAACTGTTCAAATGAGAGATTATAATGATAATTCTCAAATTAATACTTATGTTGCTATACCTGCACAAGTAAAAGGCATAGAATATAAAAACGATGGGGCTATAGCAAGACCAACTGTAACTATCGCTAATGCAACTACAGCTTTTTCAGGTGCAATAGGTACTATTGATTATCAGAGTTTTTTAGGACTAAAGTTTATAAAGAGAACTACATTGAAAAAATATCTTTATGGAGAAAGTGGAGACGCAAGTCCTCCACAAGAATTTCCAAGAGATATTTACACAATGGATAGAATAAAACAAAAAACAAAACAACAGGTAACTATAGAGTGTGTTGCTCCTTTTGATTTAGAGGGAGTAAAGATACCAGCTAGAAATATTTTGCCAGATAGATGTCCTTTTTTATATCAAGGAGCAGGCGATCATTTATCAGAATATCAAAAAGCACAAAGTGGGTGTACTTGGCATTTAGAAGGAAAATATAATCCACAACATACAAGTTTAACAGGAACAGAATATACTGTCTATGTAAATACAGATGACGAATATATCATTCCAAGTTCAACTAGTTTTACTACTTATTCAAGTGGTGCAATAACTATAAATAGTTACTATAAAACTACTTCAACAAAAACAAAGTATGCCGCGGATGGTACTTCATCAAGTGTTACGATAAATAATTACTGGCAAGCAACAAAATCAACAAGTTCGCCAGGAACACCAAGTGATACTAATTCAAATTTTAATAGAGTAAGGGTGTTTGGTGCATATTCACATGGCACTGAATATTTTACTTATAGTGACGATAGATGTAATGACTATGTAACATTTACAGATAATGTAGCAACCTCATCTACACATAACAAAGTACAGCTGTGGAAAGCAAAAGCACCAAATAAAAGTGTAGCACCAACAGCAAATGAATATTGGGAAAGAGGAGACGGATGTAGTAAACGTACAGAAGGCTGTAAAAGACGATTTGGTTTCAAACCAATTAATGCAGGAACTGCAAGTTCGACTGGAATAGCAAATCCAAGTACAGATGCAAAACTTCCGTTTGGGGGATTCCCTGCAGCTAAGGCGTTCTCATGATGGAAGAAATTTATACTCATGCTAGTAAAGAAGCGCCTCGTGAATGTTGTGGACTTGTTGTACAGGATGGAAACAATGAAAAATATATTCCACTTGAAAATATTTCCGAAAACGAGAGAGACTTTAAAATTGACCCAAAAACTTTTGTGATGTATCAACTCATTTCGAAAATAAAATATGTAGTCCATAGTCACTATAACCAAGATTGTCACCCAAGCGAAGTAGACAAAAAACAATGTCGCGAGGTAGGAATCCCGTACTTAATCGTTTCCTATCCCGACAAAGAATACACAATATTACAACCATGACGAGAAATATTATACTAAAAGGACGAATGGGAGAACTATTCGGAGAAGTACATAGACTGAATGTAAAAACTGTTCAAGAAGCTATGCGTGCCATCGATACTATGAAAGGTGGACTTCGTACTTACCTTATGGATTGCACAGAAAATGGTGTAGAGTTTACAGTACAAAAAGGCGAAGACTTTATGGATTATGATAATATCGCAATGGAACTAGGGAAAGACGATATTATAATATCCCCTGTACCAGCAGGTAGTGGAGATGGTATAATAAAAACAATTATTGGAGTAATACTTATCGTGGCTTCTATAATGATGGGAACAGGATTAGAAGGTGCTGCTTACTTTCTTCAAACAGCAATGTTTACAGTCGGTGTAAATTTAGCACTTATGGGTATAATAGAAATGACAACGGATGACCCCGAAGAATTAAACGAAGAAGATTCAACACTATTTAACGGGCCAACAAATAATACAAAATCAGGAGTACCTGTGCCTTTAGCTTACGGAGAAATGGAAGTGGGCGGGGCAGTAGTAAACTTTGGTTTTACAAATACAAGAATTAGAGGCAATCAAGGATACACTTTTGTTTCTAAAGGAACTAACAGCGGTCAAGGACAAGGTGGTAGTAGTGGTGGCGCTGGTGGTGCTATCAGCACAGGAAGCAGCACTACCTGGCAACAATTTGAGGCAGAGGCATAATGCAAAAAAATACAGCAGAAGGTAGTGGCGGCGGTAACGCACCCTTAGATTCAGCAGGAGTACAAAGCACATCAACGCGTGCTCAAACTGCTGTCATTTATGATGTACTATCCGAAGGCCCGATTGAAGGATTAAAAGATGGTGTATCTAGTATACGATTAAATGACAATCCTGTTGCAAATAATGCTAATGCCAGAACTATATCTCCACAACTATCTTATGATGCAACTTATGTAGCCTCTACAGGAGTACTAACAGACAATACAGATTTAAATATGTTTAATGGAGCTTCTACAAGTGATGGTACTAGACAACTACTAGTTCTTGGAGGCAAAAAGAAAACTTCTTCATCTATAAACACTACGGCAGGAAATAATATAGTCGTATCAACAAACTTATCTAATATGACATTTGCAGCAGGAGATGTTTGGAATGGTCAGGGCATGGAGCCAATGATTCGTATTGATGGAGCAGGTCGTGATGGTGGTCAACTTATAGCAGGTGTAACTGAATTTATTAATACTGCTGCTGTAAGAGTAGACACTACTCCAATGACAACAATTACTAATACCGCACTTTCTATAGATTTAGTAAAAGATATAACTAGTTTTAGTGGCAATACAGCAACTATAGCCGCTAGTGGTGTAAATATCGCCAATACTATGGCTATTATGTCTAGCCCAGCAAGGACTTCAACAGACCAACCAACTTATAATTATCAAAACTTTGGATTTGCTTTCAGAACAGGAACAAGAGAACAAGAATTCTTACCTACACCAAATGGAATAGGAAGTGCTTCAGTAGCTCATAATGTATCTGGAGGTAATATTAGTACTACTTCAGGAACAGGGTACCCTTCAGCAAGTACTTTTGGATTTGAAAACACAGATTCATACACAGGCTCAGCTTTAACAATTACTTCTTCTACTATGGGAGTTGGTAATCCTGCCGAAGTAGATATGTTAAAATGTACACTTCAATTTAATCAATTAATATCTCAAAAAGAAAATGGAAAATTAGGACCAGGCTTTGCTGAATATAGAATTACTTTTGGATATTCTAGAGATGGCGGAAGCACTTTCCAAGATGTAACAAAAGTAGGTAGATCTTCAATATCTTCTGTAAGAAAGGACTATCATGCAAATGGAGCTATTAGGACAGCTTCTTCAGGTGTAATTAGAAAGAAAACTAAACAGCCTTTTGCTCATGTATTTAGCTTTGATATAAGTAAGTATCAACCATTTGATGCATATAGAGTTAAATTTGAAAGAATATCAGCAGTCAATCAAAAAGAAAATAGTTGGCAACAAAGTAATTCAGGTGTAATAAAACAAATAGAAAATATTATTACAGATAAATTAACTTATCCTTATACATCATACGCAGCGGTAGTTGTAGATGCAGAAGATTTTCAACAGATACCAAAACGTGGCTATTTAATTCGTGGACTAAAAGTAAAAGTTCCAACAAATTACTTTCCAAAAGATGAACTGAATATAACTACAGGAGTAAGGAGAACTGCCGCTGCCTACACTAGACATGTAACTAATGGTACTGACACAGGTTCAGTTACGGATTGGGATGGAAACTTTAGAGGGGATAAAAAAATATTTACCTCTCCTACTAATGCAAACTATGAACCAGTTTATACAAGTAATCCAGTATGGGTGTTCTATGACTTATTAACAAATCAAAGATACGGACTAGGTAAATACCTCGATGAAGATTTTGATTTTAGTAGCATAGATAAGTATACATTATTTCAATTAGCAAAATATTGTGACGAATTAGTCCCAGACGGAAAAGGCGGTACAGAACCAAGATTTACTTGTAATTTATACATATCAAAAGATATGAACGCAATTAAGATGTTAAAGAATATGGCATCAATGATTCGTTCAATGTTACTTTGGTATGATGGACAGGTTAGTTTAGGGTCTAATATACAAAAAGGCCCTGTGTATGCATTTAATAAATCTAATGTTATTGGGGGAGAGTTCGCATATTCAGGAACTGCAGCAAGACACAGACATAATCAAATAGCTGTTAGCTGGAACGACCCTGAGAACGGATATAAAAAAGCAGTAGAAGTTGTAGAAGACCATGACGAAATAGCAAGAACAGGTAAAATTAGAAGAAAAAACATTACAGCGTATGGTTGTACATCTCAAGGACAAGCAATAAGACACGGTAAATATCAATTATACACAGAAAAATTAGAAGAAGAAGTAATTACTTTTTCAACTGGACTTAATGGTTCAATGTTAAAACCAGGGGATGTTATATCAGTTCAAGACTCTGACTTAACAAATACTACTGCTAGTGGTCGTGTTACTACTTCAAGCGCTTCATCTACTACGGTCATAAAAACTGATAGAGATGTTAGTTCTTATCTAAATAATGATGATGCCTTTACTTTAAATTTAATATATCCTAGTGGTGGTGCATACTTATCACAACCAACTGCAACAATTAATAGTGTTGTTTATAATCAAGGAGATTTAATACTTGTAGATGAAGATGGTGGAGCTATAGATACTCATGCAAAAACTTCTAATTTAAAAGATGATGCAGGAAATGTAGTTCAAACCATATGGTCAGATGATGTTAGAGTGGAGAGTAAAACAATATCTTCCTTTGATTCTAGTTCTGTAACTGTATCTAGCGCTTTTAGTTCTGCTCCAAATGGAGAAGTTATATTTACTATAACAGGAATTAAAGAAGAAGGTGGAGATGTAACAGGAAGTACAAGACAGTTTATAATTACAAATATTAGTCATCAAGATGATATGAATTATAGTATTAACGCAGCAGAGTATCATGTTGAAAAATATGACGCAGTTGATAGAGGATGGGTAATTCCTACTTATGCAGATATAGCTCAGACACCAAAAAGAACAGATATAATACCTATACCAATCGGAGTAACTTCTCAAATAGTACCAGGAGACGCAGCGGGAGGAGATACTGTAGGAGAGGGAGATACTACCAATGATTTCTCAGTTGTAATAAACTGGTCACACCCAACAACAGAAAGAACAGATTCAGAAGGAACTGCACTGACAGATGTATATGAACATCTAGCAGGATATAATATTCAACATAATTTTTTAACTGCAAATAATGACCAAGATGCAAATAGAGAGTTTACTACAGTTAGACTAAATTCAAATGACAAAACAGACTTTACAGTCAATCAAGTAGTTCCAGGGAACTATACAATTCGTGTACAGACTGTAGCAACAAATGGTCAAACCTCTGGCTGGGTACAAAAACTATGTGTTTTCAATGAAGCACTTTATACTATATTCGGAGCTGGTACATTAAATACAGGATTAAATGGCGGTATACAAAAAGGTGGTATATTAACTACTGTACCTGTAGTAACAGAAGCAAATGGAACAGTAACTTTTGCTAATAATACCTATGTATTCTCTCCACCAAATGGTGTAAGTTCTATTATTATAAATGGTGCAAATACAAACTTTACAACACAAACTTTCTCAGGTATGGCAGATGGAGATGAAGCATACTTACTCTATGACTACGATGGTAATACTGCTAGAGGCACAACAAGAACTGACCCACTACAAGCTGTAAAAATAGTAACAGATACTACAGCTGCTGATGCAGACACTTCTGCAAAATATAATTATCAGTTCTTAGCAAGACTCGGAGAATCAAATAATGACTTAGTACAAGTTTCAGGAACTATATCATCAACCGCAGGACTTCCAGAAATAACAGGGTCAAGCACTTCATTTACAGACTTCCAAGAAGGAGATGTTGTAGCACTCGGAGAGAACGCTGCTAGATTCATGGCAAAAATTATAGATATTACTAGTGATACTGTTATGACTTTAGATAGTAGTCCTACTACTTCATATAGTGGTGCAAAAATATTTAAACAAGGTCTACCTATAGACCATATGAAAGATACTATTATTGGTGCAGTCAAAAGAAGTGGCAGTACTTATAGTTATCAACCTTTTACAAATAAACAATCAGTAGATAATTCTGCAGAGATTGGTAGCAATACGATTACAAGTGTTCAACTAGGCAACAATGCAATTACCTCGGTACATATTACAGCTAATTCAATAGGAGCGGCAGCAATAGTAGCAGGGGAGATTGACAACTCACACATAGCAGCAAACAGTATTAATGCTGCAAATATTATAGCAGGAGAAATAGATTCTTCTCACATTTCAGCAAACTCAATAGGCAGTGCAGCTATAACAGCTAATGCAATTGGCAGTTCAGAAATATCTGCAAACTCAATAGGTAGTGTAGCCGTTACAGCAAATGCTATAGGTAGCTCAGAAATCGCAGCTAATTCAATTGGAACAGTAGCGATTGCAGCTAATAGTATTACATCCTCACAGTTAACATCAAATGCAGTAGGCTCTTTTACAGTCACAGCTAATAGTATTACA
>ERZ802830.5237-NODE-5237-length-10066-cov-34.075_pt1 | contig 10066 bp, 10 predicted proteins | sample MGYA00345654_ERZ802830 | MGnify/ENA primary metagenome ERZ802830 (study PRJEB30503, sample SAMEA104212375) | marine metagenome | biome: Westerlies Biome; feature: [SRF] surface water layer (ENVO:00010504) within the epipelagic zone...; material: water...
GTGCAACCAATTCAGTTGAAAAGACAATTTCATCATTGCTAACAATTTCAAGTGTTCCTATTGTTTGACCAATTTCAATCGGGGCTTGGATGTTATTGGTATAGTTATAGTTAACTGTTAAATCTTTAAAACTTGTTCTAGGCAATGTGATAGAGACATCTTCTAGCACCCCTAGTCCAAGTGATTTCTTAACACCGCCCCATATATTAATATTTTTATATTCTTGATTAGCATTAAGAACTTTTTGTGTAGCAAAAAATCTAAAGCCGTACTCTAATAACCTTTGACTAGCTAAAAATCTATTATTATCAGAATCACTTCCTGCCACCACAGTAATTAACCTCATATCGCCTCTTTTTGCAGATCCCACCAAACAATAACCTGCTGCTTGAGTATGACCTGTTTTGACTCCATCAGAAGAGTCATCTCTCCAAAGAAGCTTATTTCTGTTAAGTTGTTTAATGTTATTAAATGTGAATTGCTTTTCTTTGTATAAAGAATAGATATCAGGAAACTTTTTAATAAAGTCTGATGTAAGAGTAGCTAAGTCTTTAGCGGAAGAAAAATGATTATCATCTGGCAGTCCAGTTGAATTTTGAAAAATTGTATTATTCATATCCAAAGATCCAGCATATGCGTTCATTAAATCAACAAATCCTCTTTCTGTGCCACCTGCGTATTCAGCTATTGCAACAGATGCATCATTTCCTGATTGAATAATTATTCCTTTAAGTAAATCAGATACGCTTACCTTCTTACCAGCTTCAATAAACATTTTAGATCCTTTCATTTTCCAAGCTTTCTCGCTAATTAAAACTTGGTCATCAAGAGATATTAAATCGTTAGCAATCTGATCTGCAACAACATAACTTGTCATTATTTTTGTCATGCTTGCAGGCTCAATCTCAGAATCACTATTAAATTCTGCAATAACAGTATTTGTATTTGGTTCAATTAAAATATAACTCTTTAAATCAAGCTCAGGAGCGTCTGGTACAAAGCTTTGAGCATAAATAAAATTAGTTATTAATAAAGGGATTAGTAGTTTTTTCATATTTTTAGTTCTTCTGATAAGTAGTACACAGCCATGGCATAAAAATGGCTTATATTATATTTGGTAATTGCAATAAAGTTATCATCCCCAATAAAATTTATATCTTTTCCATTCTCATTAAAGCTTAGTGTTATAAATTTTGAAAGGCCATTATATGGCTTGAATACTTTTCTAACATTATTAGGGAAAGATTCATAAACTATATCACCCTCTCTTTTCCATCCATGGATGTATAAATAATTCGCAACACTCCCAATTGCATCTTCAACAGAATTAAATAAATCAACATTTCCATCCCCATCGTAATCTATAGCATAAGCTCTATAGCTTGAAGATATAAATTGGCCATACCCCATTGCACCGGCATATGAGCCTTTTATATCTAAAATATCTAGTTCATTTTCTCGGGTTAATAAGAAAAAATTAATAAGCTCTTTCCTAAAAAATTCTGATCTTCGCGGATAATCAAAACCAAGGGTTAAAAGACTATCTATTACACTATAACCTCCTTGAATTTTTCCGTATCTTGTCTCAACACCAATTATTGCTGTTACTACTTCTTTTGGTACACCAAAATCTTTTTCAGCTTTTTCTAAAACTTTTATATTTTCATTTATAAAAATTTTTCCATTTTTTATTCTTTTTTCTTCAATAAATAGTTTTTTGTACCTATCCCAAGTCCATGTGAACTCTGCAGGATTTGAAATTGAATCAATGATTTTTTGTTTTTTTTCAGCTTTGGATAGTACTTCTGCAACAAACTGTTCTTCAAAACCATATTTATTAACAAGCTCATTAATCAAAATATTAGCTTTTGGATGAGATAAATAATCTGATTGTAAGTATGAGGTTGTGAATATTAGTATGAGTAGTATTTTCTTCATTTTTGCATTAATTTTTTATGAGTAGCCATTGAGATAATAATTCCAAAAGCTATATAGAATGATAGCAAAGATGAGCCACCTTTGCTTATAAAAGGCATAGGCATGCCAACAACAGGAATAATTCCAACAACCATGCCAAGATTAATAAGTAAAGTTGAGGCAAAAACTAGGCTTAAACCTCCAATAGTAAGTCTACAAAACCTATCTCTTGCATTAAATGCGAGATATAAGCATCTTAATAAAATAAAAAAGAAAATTGATAGCAATATACATACTCCAACAAAACCAAATTCTTCTGCAATAACTGCAAAAATAAAATCTGTCTCTGCTTCTGGCAAAAAATTTAGATGAGCTTGAGATCCTTGTTGAAAACCTTTTCCACTCATTCCTCCAGATCCAATAGCAATTTTTGATTGGGTAATATTCCAGCTGCTTCCGTAAGGATCATTCGAAGGATCAAGGAAAGTTAAAATTCTTTGCCTTTGAAAGGGTTGTAGAAAGTTATTCCATAAAAATGGCAATGAAAGCACTATTAAGCCAAAAGATGTAAAAATAAATTTCCAACTAAGTCCTGCTAAGAAAAGAATATAAATACCCGCCATGAAAACTACTAAACCAGTGCCTAGATCTGGCTGTCTGTAAACTAGAAAGAAAATGAAGACTATCAAAATAAGCATTATAAAAGTATGCTTGGGGCTAATTGGAAGTGGTTTATTGTATAGATAAGATGCTAAAAAAATAGGTAAAGATATTTTTATAAGTTCCGAAGTTTGTAATGAAAATAGCCCTAAATCAAGCCACCTTTTTGCTCCATTAATTTCTTTACCAAAAACTATGGTAGCAAGTATTAATATTATTGACGTTAGCAGAAAGAATCCAGAAAATGTTTTGTAAAAATCTGGATCCAGCTGACTAACTACGAACATTAAAATCAAGCCAAAACCAACAAAAATTGATTGCTTCATAACCGTATTAAAATCTTCTTGAGAGGCGCTATATAAAAAAAATAATCCCATAATTGATAGCAAGGTTATGGAAATAAATAAATATTGATCAAAATAAATAGAAAAGTTTTTAAAGTCCAATTTCTTTTTCATTTTTCTATTAAGCTATTTAGTACCGCTATGGCAACTGGTCCTGCTACAGAGCCGCCACTTTCTCCATTTTCAATTATTACACTTACTGCATATTTCGGTTCAGGCATTGGTCCAAAAGCAATAATTATTGCGTGGTCTCTATTTCCTACATTTTCTCGAATAATTTTATAATCTTCTTTTGTTTCTGTACTCACAAGTTCAACAGTTCCTGACTTTGCTGCAACGGTGTAAGTCTTTAAACCTTTGAGTCTCTTTGCAGTCCCTTGCGGATCATCTATCACACCAATCATGCTTGAATGAAGTTTTTCCCAATCAGAATTCTGGATATTCTTTAAAGGAAGATTCTCTGATACTTTTACTGTTTGATTGTTAACAAGTGTTAATTTCTTATTAATACCTTTATTTGCTATAACTGAAGCATAGTATGCTAATTGCAAGGGTGTAGCACTTAGATAGCCCTGTCCAACTCCCAAATTTACAGTATCGCCTTTAAACCATCCAAAATTAAGATTATTAATTTTCCAATCAGGAGTAGGTAAAAGTCCTAAGTCAGGATTAAAACAATCCAAACATATATCCTTTCCAAACCCAAAATTAGATAAATGGTTGATCAAATTATCTATATTGGATTGATATGCTAGTGAAAAGAAAAAAGTATTAGAGCTAACAATCATAGCCTTCTTTAAATTAACATTGCCATGACCGCCCTTCCTCCAACCCCTATAAATTCTTTGATCTTCAGGGAGAATAAAGTACCCCGGATCATTGATTGAAAAATTCCAATCAATTAGATTCTCTTCAAGTCCATATAATCCTATTGCTGGCTTAATAGTTGATGCTGGAGAGTACCTACCCTGAGCAGCCCTATCAAAAAATGGTTTATTGGGATCTTTCAACAAGGCATTAAATGCTTTTGAAGATATGCCATTTGATATGTCATTTGAAGAAAAACTTGGTGTACTTAAGTAAGTAACAATAGAGCCTGACTCAATCTCAATAGCAACAACAGCACCACGTCTATTATTCATTTTATCATATGCTACTTTGTGAGAATTTAAATCTAAGGAAGTAAACAAACTGCCCCCGTTCTTTGGTTCGATATAATTTGTTTGTTTTAGAAACTTGCCTCTTGCATCAACTTCGTATATTTTTTTCCCAAAAAGTCCGCGTAATGTTTTGTCGTATTTATTTTCAATTCCAGTTTTTCCTATTAAAAAACCGTTTGAATAGCTAAAGATTGTTTCATCTTGATCAAGAGCTTGATCTTCTAAGATTGAATTTAGTTGTTCATTGCTTATTCCTCCAACATAGCCTATTGCATGAGAGAATAAATGTGGATAATTATTTTTTCTGCTATATCTTTTGTCTATAAAAGCATTAGGAAACTTAAAACTCCTTACTTCAAACCTAGCAATTTCAACTCTCGTAAGATCCTTTTTAAGTATCAGTTCACGATTATATCTAGCTTTTTGATTAAAGTTCTCAGTAACAAAATCTATTTCGTCTGGATTGAGCTCAATGACTAAAGAAATTTTTTCTATGAACTTGTTTAGATCTAGAATTTTCCAAGGTTTGATTATGAGGTCATACGAAGGGACGTTATTAACTATAATGGCTCCATTTCTATCGTAAATTACGCCACGAACAGGCTGAACTAAAACTTCTTTAGTTTTGTTTTCTAGAGCAGCAATTTCATAGTCACTAAATTCAGAAATCTGCAATGAATATGTTCTTTCTAGAAAAAATATAAATATGAGTCCAAAGAATAAATAAATAATTACCAATCTATTAAAAAAACTTTTCTTCTCAACAATTCTTTCTTCTAAATCAATCATTTGTGATATGGACTATTACTAATTATAGAAAATGCTCTATAAATTTGTTCAATTAGAATTATTCTAAAAAGCCTATGGGGGAAAGTAAAATTTGATGCAGATAGAACTTTCTGAGAATTGTTAAGTATATTTTTATCAAGACCAAAAGATCCTCCAATTACAAAACAAAGCTTTAGGTTATTGATCATTGAGTTTTCAAATATTTTACTGAATTCTTTGCTATCAACCATATCACCATTAGAATCCCATGAAATCAAGAAACTATCATCAGGTATTTTTTTTAAAATGTACTCTGATTCAAGTTTAAGGACTTCTTCGATTGATCTTTTGGGGTGTTGTTGGCCTTTAATATTTATAAAATTTATATCAATTTTATTTTTGAGCTGTTTTGTGTAGTAATTGATGCCTTCTAACTCCCATGGACTGAGCTTATTGCCAATGGAAATAATGGTTAAATTCATTTAATTCGAATTATTGAGCAGGGTATTTTCACCCCAAAGGCCCTCTAAATCATAGAACTCTCTGATATCACTCTTCATGATATTAATAACAACCTCTCCACAGTCTACTAATATCCATCCCGATTCAATTTTTCCTTCAACTCCTAGAATAGTTTTTCCATTTGCCTTAACTGATTCAACCAACCTTTCGGATAAGGATTTAGCATGCCTATTTGAATTAGCAGTTGCAATAATAATTGCATCAGCAAACGATGAAATGCCATTTATATCAAGGGTCAAAACATCCTCTGCTTTGTTGTCAACTAGGGTTTTACTGCAGATATCTTGGAGATTTTTTTTTGGCAAAATTATATTATTTTTTAATAATTTAAAATTAAATTATAGTCAGAGTTATACTAAATCATTATTTATAAAAAAGGTGATTAATTATGGAAATAACCTTACTTAATTCATTGCTTGAACTATTTGAAGCATATAGAAGTTTAATAATTTGGTTTGGTTCAGTATCTTTATTTATATTCTTATTTAGTCTTTTAACTATCAAATGGCTGGTTGCTTTAATACCCGAAGACTATTTTATCAATAAAAAGGTCTCAAGAATACGATCTACCAACCCTTTGCTGTGGTACATAATTTTAATTATTAAAAATGTAATTGGTTATTCTCTTATTCTTGGAGGAATTATGATGCTTGTTCTGCCAGGCCAAGGATTATTCACAATAATTATTGGTTTAATGCTATCAAATTATCCTGGTAAATATTCAATTGAAAGAAAATTTATTGCCATTCCCTCTGTCTTAAAATCAATCAATTGGTTGAGAAAGAAGTCTGATAAGCCTCCACTCAACCTAAACTAGATAGTTGAAATCTTTTCTATATATTTAGATAAAATTGAAAGCCTCTGCGAGGCATCAAACGCCTCAAGTAGATTTTGTCTTTGACTCATTGAAAGAGGAATAAGGCCGGCTAAATGATATGCTATTGAATCAGCTGAATTAAAATCAACCTTGATGGGAAGCTCATTGATCTTAGGATGCTTTATTAGTTGAGACAAAATATTAATAATCTCGGGATACTCTGCAATAAGTGCTTGATTGTCTACTTCAGGATCTATTTCAGGCTTAATTTCTGCAATATGAAGGCCGTCTTCAAGCTGATATATATTTTTTAATGAGACTTTATTTTCTGACTTTACAGTAATTCCGAGCAAGCCATTTGGAAGGTTATTAAAATCTATTATTTCAACATAGGTGCCCTTCTTAGATATCTCAAAATCTTTAATTTCATTATTTTGGAGAACTATAACAAAACCATGGTTCTCAGACATACATGATTTAATCATATTTACATATCTTGGCTCAAAGATTTGAAGAGATTGAATGCTTCCAGGCAAGGCCACCAAACCAAGTGGGAATATAGGTAAATTATTTTTCATTAAGATAATCGATTATGGGTTTTGTAATTTTTTGACTATCTTTATTAGTCATACATACAACAATATCATAGTCTTTAATAATGTTTTTAACTTTTTGGATGCAATCAGCTAAGTCATTCGAAATATTTATATCATTGTTTTTCTTGATGGCATTTTTGTGATCTAACCAAATTACTTCATCAAAAAAGCTAGACGATTCAATAAGAGAATTTCCGTGGACACCTTTAGACATTGTATTTGATGCTAGTTCTATTACTCCGAGTATTTTATTTGATGGAAACTGTTTTCTGATAGCTTTTGAAGAAGCCTCTATGGCTGTCGGATGGTGAGCAAAATCATCATATATTTGGACATCTGAATGCAAGCCCTTGAATTCAAGCCTTCTTTTTACTCCCTGAAATTTTAATAAAGAACTAATAGAATCTTCTATTGCAACTCCTGCTGTTTTTGCTGCAAGAATCGCACATATATAATTCTTAAAATTATGTTCACCAATTAAAGGCATATTTTTCAATGAAAAAGTTTTCTCTGATACCTGCATCTCTCTTAAGTCATAATTGATTTGTATTTTATCGTCATTAATTTTTATTAGATTGCTCCATTGGCCCATATTAATAACATCTAGAGTATTGGGGTCGTCGTTAAAATAAATAATATTTCCTGAGGTAGGAATAATTTTTAATAAATGATGGAACTGTTTTTTGATATCTTTAAGTCCGTCAAATATATCAGCATGATCATATTCGATATTATTAATAATTAAAGTACTTGGAGAGTAGTGAATAAATTTTGATCTCTTATCAAAGAAAGCAGAATCATATTCATCAGCCTCTATAACAAATATTTTATCTGTACCCAGAGATGCCGATCCAGAAATGTTATCTGAAATGCCTCCAACTAAGAATCCAATATCTTTACCCTGATCTAAAAATATGTGGGTTAGCATATATGAAGTTGTTGTCTTTCCGTGAGTTCCTGAAACTGCAAACACTCTTTTTTCTTCTAGAATATCACCTAGCATTTGAGGGCCTGATTTAAATGGCAATTTAGTATCTAAAATAAATTCTACACACTCATTTCCCCTTGAAAGAGCATTTCCAATTACATATAAATCAGCTTTTGGGAGTGTATCTTTAGAATAGCCTTTAATCATATCTATACCTAAATTATCTAAATGATCTGACATCGGTGGATAGAATTGTGCATCTGAACCAGATATGTCATGTCCAGATTCCTTGAGTATTTGTGCAAGACCTCCCATGAAGGTTCCACAGATACCTAAGATATGTATTCTCATATAATCTATAATACGTTAACAATTTTTGTTACGACATATTTGGGGAGAAATAAATGAAAAAAAATGCTCTTTATGCTCAATCAGGTGGAGTTACCGCGGTTATAAATGCTACTGCAGGGGCATTAATTTTGGAGGCCAGAAAAAATAAAAATATTGGCAAGGTCTATGCAGCAAATAATGGAATATTGGGAGTATTAAGAGAAGAACTAATAGATACCTCAAAAGAATCACTTTCTGCAATAGAATCTTTAAGCTATAGGCCTGGAGGTGTTTTTGGATCATGCAGATTTAAGCTTAAAGACCTTGAAACAAATGAAGCAGAATATAAGAGGCTGATTGAAGTTTTTAAAGCTCATAATATTGGTTACTTTTTTTATAATGGTGGTAACGATTCTGCCGATACAGCATTTAAAGTTTCTCAGATAGGGAAAAAACTTAATTATCCAATTCAATGCATTGCGATTCCTAAAACCGTAGATAATGATTTGGTTTTAACAGATTGTTGTCCTGGTTTTGGATCTGCAGCGAAATATATTGCAACTTCTACAATGGAAGCCTCCTTGGATGTTCAATCTATGTCAGAGACTTCAACTAAGGTATTTATTTTAGAGGTTATGGGAAGGCATGCAGGTTGGATGGCTGCCTCATCAGCTTTGGCTAGAACCAATAAGGAAGATGCTCCGCATGTCATTTTGTTGCCCGAAACTATTTTTAATCAAAAAGAGTTTTTATCCTTGGTTAAAAATAATGTGAATAAGCGGGGATATTGCGTTGTTGTTGTATCTGAAGGAGTAAAGAATAGCAAAGGTAAATTTTTAGCAGAATCAGATAAAAAAGATGCCTTTGGTCATTCTCAACTTGGTGGCGTAGCACCATTTATCTCCAATCTAATTAATAATAAATTAAAACTTAAGAATCATTGGGCTGTAGCGGATTATCTTCAAAGAAGTGCAAGGCATATTGCATCAAGAGTTGACCTCGAACATGCTCAAGCCGTGGGATCATTTGCGATAAAATATGCTATGGCAGGCATGAATGGAGTAATGCCTATAATTGTAAGGAAGAAGGGATCAAAATATAAATGGAGCATTGAGGCAGCGCCTTTATCAAAAATTGCAAATTTAGAAAAAAAATTACCTAAGAGTTTTATATCTAAAAATGGTATGAACGTAACACAAAAAGCTATAGATTATTTAATGCCTCTGATTCAGGGTGAATCGCATCCACCATACAAGAATGGCATACCGCTTATAAAGGAATTTAAGCTTATAAAAGCCAAGAAAAAACTACCGAATTGGAAATAATGTCTTAAGCATTTAGAGTATCAATTATGTTTGATACTTCTTCTTTTAAAACATTTTTGTCATCCTCGTTTAGAAAAGCTCCTACCTCAATATCTTCTCCTTTAGAGCGAAAACTTAATTTCAATACTTTGTTTATGTCTTTTGTAATATGAAAAGAGGTGAAAGTTCGAAACTCTTCCCAACGATACTCAGCTCTATGAATACCCTTTTCAATCGTAACCTTGTCTTGGGAAATAAATATTTTTTCTCTTTTGCTGCTCCATTTAAAATTCAAATAAAATGCAAAAATTAATATAGTTATTTCTAATCCTGCAAAGGGCAAAATTAAGGTTGCTCCAACAAAATAAAATACAGTTGCTATACCAAGACATATTAACGCAATGCTTAGAATAAAAAATATTCTATAATTACCTTTCAACGAGCTATTTGGCTGAATATAAATTGCATACTTATCTTCACTAATGTTTTGAATTGAAATCACGATACAAAAAATTAAAGGGCTTCTGCCATCTATACCTCGGACACTGGAGGAGCAGTTCCAACCTCTTCGATCATATTATCAACTTTTCTATAGCCTTGAGGAAGCATGTTACCCCTTTTGGCCCTTGAAGAAATATAATTTTCTAAATCTTTTAATTTAAGAATTAAAAACCTTTTTCCACTTTCTACTCTTAAAGAGCTCGAAGGAGATATTAGCTG
>ERZ802830.5239-NODE-5239-length-10064-cov-11.5205_pt1 | contig 10064 bp, 6 predicted proteins | sample MGYA00345654_ERZ802830 | MGnify/ENA primary metagenome ERZ802830 (study PRJEB30503, sample SAMEA104212375) | marine metagenome | biome: Westerlies Biome; feature: [SRF] surface water layer (ENVO:00010504) within the epipelagic zone...; material: water...
ACTCTATCGAGCAGGAAGCTTTTAGAGAAGATCATGACGAAGATGATGATGGAGATGATGATCATGAAAGTCATGGAGCCATTGATCATAATTTAACTAACTTATCTATTGGCTTAGCCAAAAAATTCGATGGCGGACTTTTATTTGGTGGTTCTTTATCTCATACAGAAAGAGCGCCTTCTCAGGTTGAATTGTTCGCAGGTGGTAAACATGTTGCAGCTCAACGAGAAGAATTTGGTGATGAAGACTTAAATAAAGAGAAAAGTCTTAGCACTGAAATATATCTTCGAAAAAAATGGGGAGACTCAAGTTTAAGACTCGCCATTTTTGATAATGATTATGAAGATTTTATTTATCTTCAAAAAAGAGCTGGATCAGAGGACGAATTCGACTTTCTTCAGCAAGATGCAGAAATCTCTGGTCTGGAGTTTTCTTATGATACTTCGGTTAATTTTTCTGAGTATAAATTATTAACTTCGTTAAGATATAGTTTGATTGAAGGAGAGCTGGATAATGGCAGCAATCTTCCACGAATACCTCCCGAAAAACTGATGCTTGGTCTGTCAAGTAAAGTTGGCGAGGTACTCTATAAAGTTGATTTTACTCATAATTCAAAACAAGATGATATTGGTCTAAATGAATTGCCCACTGATAGCTTCACGCAAGTTGATTTAGGTGCTGAGTGGACTCCTTCATCATTTAATGGATTAAAAGTGTCAGCTTTAATTCGTAACGCGACGGATGAAGAAATTAGACGGCATACTAGCGCTATTAAAGATCTAGTGCCAGAGGCAGGAAGAGATATCAGACTTTCTTTAGGATTTAGTTTCTAAATCTCATTACACTAAAATGGGCGAGGTAGTTTATCTATCTCGCCCAAATTTATTAATATAATTGATAAATTAAGTTGTTTATTTTTTCAGTATGAATATTTGATAAAATTAAAAAAAACAAAATTTCATATATACTCATAAAATAATTTATTCAAAAATAGAGTGCTTAAAATGACAATTAATGAAGGTACCCTTTATCAGGCACGCCATGATTGGGGATTAGGGATATTAAAAATCTCTGAGGCTTATGAAAACTCAGGTATTGATAAAGCCAAAATAGTAGCAAACGAATTTCTCGAAAATTTATACGGGTTTGAGTTTGGACCCATTCTTTTTAAACCCACATTGAGTGGGGGAAGTACAACTTTTAGGCCAAGTAAAGAGGGAGCATTATCATACTTTATTGCTGGGAACCCTGATTATCCAAATGATACAGGGTTTGGTTTAAAAAATTGGAGAAAAATTGAGTCAGATACCTCTGCAATTTTTATTGAACAAAATGTTGCTATGTGGATAGGCTGGGTCACATTTATTAATAATAATGGTGATGAAGTGAAGGTGGATAAAAGCTGGGGTTATCGGATAAATGATGAGGGTTCATTAAAAATTGTTCTCCACCACTCGTCTTTGCCATATGAAAAATAGTGAGTTTTAAAAAAGGCTATATGGAATTCAATCACAATTTTGCTGATATTAATGATCTAAGGATGCACTTCGTTGAACATAGCACGCCTTCTAAAAAAAATATTCCCGTGGTGCTTTGTCACGGTTTCCCTCATACATGGTTTAGTTGGCATAGACAACTACCTGCACTTTCAAATGCTGGTTGTAAAGTTCTTGCGCCTGATATGCGTGGAATGGGAGAGACGAGCGTACCCAAAGATATTAGTGCTTACGACGTAGACACAATTTGCAGAGATTTAACAGGACTATTAGATTACTTAGAAATTGATAAAGCAGTTTTCGTAGGCCTTGATTTTGGTGCTTTTGCAATTTACGACTTGGCATTGCGTTTTCCAGAGCGAGTAATTGCAGTTATTGGTCTAGAAAACCCAGCTGCCCCGCATAACCCAAATAAACCTCCTCTTGCAGAATATCGTGAAATGGGGGCAGATCATTTTCTTCACATCAATTATTTTTGCGAGAAAGTTGGACGAGCGGATGATGATTTACTTGTAAGGATAGATGAGTTTTTTCCAAAAGTTTTTTGGGCTCTAAGTGGAGAGGGAAATTATTTTGATACCTTCAAGTTTCCAAAAGAAACACATTATATTGACGCATTAAATGATCCTCCATCCCTACCATGGAATTGGCTTAATATTGAGGAGATGCAAGTTTTTATAGAGTCATATCGTAAATCAGGTTTTACTGGAGGGCTTAATTGGTATCGATCGATGGACATAAAATGGGAACAAAGAAAGCCTTATGAAAATGTTTCCAGTAATATTCCTGCATATTTTTTAGGAAGCGAAAATGATGTTGATTTGAAAGGTTTCCACGGTGACGATCCTATAAGTTTATTGCGTAAGCAATTTCCAAATTTAAGAGCTGTAGAGATGGTTTCAAGTGCAGGGCATCTAGTTCAGCTTGAAAAATCTGAGGAGGTGAATACTGCTTTGGTTCGTTTTATTGATGATATTAGGGAAGAACTGTAAATTTGGAAATTCTGAGAACATATTATCCGTAAGCATTAAATGATTGAGACAAACCTTGACTAGTCATATGAATAAGGCGGTGGCAATCTGTCAATATTTTTACAATTTCCCTAGAACTATCTGATGAGTTTTTGACATCGGTTTCCTCACGTGCTGGATAAATTGAGTTTAAAGTTGCAATAACATGCGACAAATCAAAATTACAAATGCGCTCCATGATTTCAGCCCGTGTCGCACCTGGAGGGGCGTTAATCGGCAATGATGCGCAGACAAGTTGAGTATGCATCAAAACAGCCAGCCTTATACCGTGAAATAAAATCTGGTTCTGGGTAGCGTGATTGGCTTGAGGTGATAAATTGACGCTTATGTCACTTTCGCTGGTCTCCATTATGCCGGACAACAAATCCCCGTCGGCACGTAGGCGATACAATAATTGCCTTAATCTTGGATTAGCGTTGCGTTGATAAAGCTGATGTGCAACATGCCTATATTGCCATCGGGTGGGTTTTTTACCCTGAGCAATGGCGCGTGAAATCCAAAAATTAGGATCCTGAAAATCACCATATGCGGCAAGCACCTGCAATTGCGTGTTCTGCCAACTCCCCAGAACCATATCCATGATGGTTCGTCCGCGGGGCGCGTTGCGGAAAATCATATTAAAGCGGTTGGGGTCAATACGACCTGCGCGGCCAATGCCAAAAATCACATTGGTCGGTATTGCCAATTGCTGTAAAATCGCATTATGCGGAATGGCACGAATTCGCCTTGGGGTGAAAGTTGATTGCGCCAGTGGCCCGCTGGCTTGACGAATTTCAGGTCGTGACCCTGACGGGATAAGAAAGTTACGGGCAAAGCCCGACAAAACATAACGGTAATCATCATCATGATAGAGGCTGTCCTGCTGGTTAATTACCTCATTGTAAAAATCCCAAACAAAATCGGCGTCATTATAAAACTCATCCTGCGTCGCCGTGTCAGTTGGCTTAAAACGTGCGCAGAGTAATTGCATTAAAGAGGCTTCACCCAGAAGGTCGTCCCCGAACCACAAAAATCCGTCTCCGCCCTGAAAGCTGAATTCATGGGTCAGTGCGATTTTATGACTGCGGAAACGTTCAAACACCCACGGGCTCATAATATAATCCATACGCTGAGTGAGTGTGCCGGGGTGACTACCGCGTCCATTGGACTCCCCATGCGTATTAAATATGAGTGCGCGCATATCTGTCAGCCCGCTTTCGGCAATGGCGGTGGCGAGATGGGATTGCAGACGTTCGACCGCCAGCACGGCAGCAATTTGCCCCATAAAACGCCCGGCATCTGAAAACCCTGTTTGCACGGCAATGACTCCACGTTTTTTCACATGGTTGCGATAGGCGGGTTGCTCCAGCATTTGTTCAACCACGCGCCCACCATTCCGAAGAGCATGTGGCGTTTCAAAAAGTGGTGAAATATCGAGTTGGTCTTCAACACCATAATATCGCGCCAACGCCAAAGCGCTCAGGACAATGCTTGCCTGATCGCATTCGGCAATCAGGAAACGTATAGGCATATCGCGGTCAATGGATTTAAGAATTTGTGCGGCGAGGAGCAGCTGGCGATTAACCGTGCTGTCTTGAGCATCCAGCATGGCGAAATCTGATTTAACTGGCTTCACCTTATCGGTAAATTTACTGACACGCCGTAAAAAGGTGCGAGAGTTAAGGCGGTCATCACCGGTAATAGGCACATGTGCCCCAATGGCGGTTAATACCTGTTGTGCGTTCACACGCAGATGCAACCGAGCCGTACCCATACCACAGCGTCTCATATGCGCGCGCAAAACCAAACAAGCTTGCTTTATTTTGCGATTTTGTGTCTGACGGATGGCGGCATTGAGATAAGCCAGCCCCGGCTCAATATCTATCCATCGATCAGCATGCGGGGCGGTGAGTAATTTTGCGGCTGCTGCAAGATTATCAGGATCACTTAAATCTTGAGCAAAAGCATTCTGTTCGTCGCGGGCAATCTCTACTGCTTTGCCAGCCGCGACGATAAAATCGACCAACCCTTTTGGGGGGCTTGTTGTATCTTTGGTTATCGCTTTCGCCATGTCACAATAATCTTGAAGCTTGGCGGCTTTCTCACCGAGTTTAAGGCGAATGGTGTCGCTCCATTGTATATCGCGACGTCCGTCCAGGTCATATCCAACCCAACTTGCAACAGTGACCAGTTGCGGTGTGAGCCGCGTCCATTGTTTGGGAAAACTTTTTGAGGCCTGTGCAAGTATCATCTCATTGGCGATATCGACAACTTTGTGCATGGTCTTTATGCACTTTTGCGCTTCAGCATGCTCATCGCTGAGGCTTGGCGGTTCATGGCGAATGATTGCATCAGCAGATAGTTTCTTGCGCGATGGTTTTCCGGTTGCCGCACCAAGCACATGACCGCGCATATCATCGGTCATAGCAAAGGTTGGATGGGCTGTAGCTACCAGACCAACAGCGTCACTTTCTACCCATTTGCGGAAATTTGTGAAACCGGATTTAGCTTTTTCCGCCAGTATTTTTTTGAACTGCCGCCGCCAAGTGTCAATGTCATCCAACCCAGCGCGCCGAGCCAATCGTGTGCCTCGTTCGCGGGCGGCAGATTTACATAAATCGGCTAATATGCCTTCAAGATGCGGGAGCGACATGTCCCCCGCAGCCAACTCGTCAGACAATCGATAGGCAAGTAATTTCGCGGCATTTGCATGCGGGTCATGTTCACGCATAGGCCAATACTGCATAAGCTGCTTACGTAATGAAGCAGCATTATTGAGAGGCAAGCTCATATCATTTCCTTAAAATCGACTTCGTTTTTCGGCATATCGCTAAGACCATATCGCCCGTCATATAACTCATTATTATTTTTTAGAGACAGGGTTTGTGTTCAGGATTAACCGAAGGGGGCTATAAGTTAATTAACCCCAAGATAGGTAGGAAGTCAAAGGGCCGCGCTATAAATATGCTAAAAAACTTTAATTTTTAGCGTCTATTTTGCAAAATAATATCCGAAGCCTTTTCGGCAATCATCATAGTCGGAGAATTTGTATTACCTGAGGTAATTTTTGGCATGATGGAAGCATCCACGACGCGGAGATTTTGCACGCCATAAACATTTAATTCGTTGTCGACAACAGCGTCTTTTCCCGTCCCCATTTTTGCAGTCCCAACAGGATGGAAAATACTGGTGCTGATGTTACCGGCTTGTTCAGCAAGAGCCTGAGGTGATTGATATTGAGCGCCAGGTAAAAATTCCGATGGTTCATATTTTCGCATGGCTTCGGTTGCAAAAATATTTCGTGTTAGGGTGATTGATTTTGCGGCAATGTCTTTGTCGGTCTGGCTTGATAAATAATTTGGTTTAATAATTGGGTTATCATCTGCATTGGGTGATCGGATGGTTACCTCGCCGCAGCTATCGGGTTGCAAATTACAAACTGAAGCCGTAATGGCACTAAATCTGTGAAGCGGTTCTCCGAAAGCATCAAGTGATAATGGCTGAATGTGATATTGCAAATTTGGATAGTCCAGACTTGGGTCTGATTTAGCAAACACACCAAGTTGGCTAGGTGCCATGGAAATCGGCCCGGAGCGATTGAATAGATATTCCAGCCCCATACCGATTTTACCGAAAAGACTTTTATAAGTGTCGTTCAGTGTCTTGGCATTTTTGAGTTTAAATACTGTACGAATTTGCAAATGATCTTGAAGATTCTGTCCGACGCCCTCAAGGGAATGAATAACATCTATTCCGAAACCCTTGAGGAGATTTGGAGAGCCGATACCGGAGAGCTGGAGAATTTTTGGTGTATTGATAGATCCCGCCGATAAAATTACTTCACATCGCGCCTTTACATAAAAGGGCACAGAGGTGGATTTTTTGTCTTTTTGAAAAATCACCCCTGTCGCTTTTTTACTTTCAAAAGTGATTTTCTCCACACTGGCATTGGTGATGATGGTTAGGTTTTTACGATGCCTTATGGGTTTTAAAAATGCCGAGTCGGCACTAACGCGCACGCCTTTACGTTGGTTCACCTCGAAATATCCTACACCAAAATTTGTGCCGCGATTAAAATCCTCGTTTGGTGGAATACCTGATTGCGTGCAAGCCTCGGCAAATGTGTCCAGCACTTCCCAAGAGAGTCTTTGCTGCTCTACACGCCACGCACCGCCCACTCCATGAAAGTCATCAGTCCCCTTAAAGTGGTCTTCAGATTTTTTAAAGTAAGGCAGGACATCATCCCAACCCCAGCCGGTATTGCCTTCGCTTTTCCAATGGTCGTAATTTTTCGCCTGACCACGCATATAAATCATGCCGTTAATTGCGGAACTGCCCCCAAGAACGCGACCACGCGGGTAATTTAGACTTCGGCCATTCAGACCGATTTCTTTTTCGGTAGTGTAGCACCAATCAGTTTTAGGGCTGCCCATTGAGAACAGATATCCGACAGGGATTTTTGTGCGAAGATATTTATCTTTACTGCCCGCTTCAAGTATCAAAACCTTATTGTCGGGGTTTTGTGACAGGCGATTAGCCAACAGACAACCTGCTGTCCCGGCGCCGATAATGACGTAATCGAAATCTCCAAAAGACTCCACGTTTTTAAGCCCCATCCCAGCTTTCGGCATTCTTCATGGAAAGGGCGTAATGTTTTCGCCCCAAATGCAAAAATAAAATGCCTATCAACCCAAAGAAACAGGTCATTGTAATCATTGAATAACGAACCCCGTCTGCACCGGGAAAAATAAACTCATTAAACGCACCGGCAAGCGGAGGGCCAAACATCATCCCGATAGCGCCGGTGAGCATATATACCGCCGCTACCCGTGCCCTGAGATGTGGTGGGGTAATTACAGGCAAAGCGCCCGCAGCAATGCCAAAGGGAGAGTTCACAGCGGCTAGAGCCGGGGCATAAAATATAAATGCCCAAAGTGGTGATGGCGCCATTTGAATAAGCAGAATGGTTGGGATGGTCACAATGCCTCCCAGCATACCTGCTGTCATATTTGCATCATAATGACCCTTTTGGCTTAGGTGTTTTGCAAGATAAGCAATGAGTAAAGGGCCAAGCGGTCCGAAAAAAATATAAATCCAACCAAAGGTTTGTGAGGCTTGGGCGGCGTCAACATCATGCACACGAACAAAAAAAGTAATGCTCCAAAATACAAAGGCGAAGCCCGTCATCAGGAGAGATAGATTGCCGATATGATGAAAAAGAATGGTTTTTGAATTGGCTTTATAAAACGCAATCAGTTCCTCGGTATTTGTTGCCCCTTCTATTTTACTTTCAGAAGGGCGGCGTACAGGCTCGCGAATAAGCAGCATGACAAAAGCCAGCAGAATACCCGGCACACCTAGATAGATGAATGTCTGTTGCCAAGGTACGAGTTCGCCAACAATTGGGAGGACAAGTGGAGAGGCTCCTTCAACTAATTGAAGAACAAAGCCGCCAATAATGAAAGCGATGCCCGTGCCTATGATAGGACCTGCTTGAAAGATACTCATTGCAAGGGGTACATCTTCACGAGGGAAATAATCGCCAATAAGTGATGTAGTCGATGGCGTCAGGGTTGCCTCACCAACACCAACTCCAATGCGGGCAAGAAATATCTGCGAATAGTTTTTGGTCAATCCGCAGATGACCGTCATTAACGACCAGAAAAATATTCCAACCGCGATGATGTGCTTTCGACTTCTGGTATCTGCGAGACCGGCAATTGGGATAGCGGCAAAGGCATAAAACAGAGCATGGATGCCATACAGCCAACCAATTTGTGTATCACCCACACCAAGGTCTTGTTGCATGGGACCAACGACGATAGCGACAATCTGGCGATCCATAAAAGCAACCAGAGAGGCGATAATAAGAATAAAAACGACAAACCAAGCATATCGTCTTGATGGATAGGGCGGATTGTGAGGGTTGGGGCTGTTCATATATCTAAAATCGTTTTTGATCGATCATTTGCTGGAACATTTCTTCCATGGAGGATTTGAGCGAGGTGTAGCTTAGACCAAGTGCGCTGACGGATTTTGAATTATCGGCATGCCATGGGTGACCGAAATTTCTGGAAATCATTTTGCGTGAGAATGTTTTATCTACCAATGGCCCGATGAGCCATACAAGCCATTTTGGTAATTCTTTTTTGGGGAGGCTATAATCCGCGTCATATTTATCTGACAACATCAAGGCAAGATCGAGAAATGAAACAACGTCTTTGAAAACTATGTGCCTGCCGCTTGCATCGTCCAGGAATGCGCCACGAATATGTGCATCTGCAACGTCGCGTACATCAACTGTGCCGATTTGAATGGCCGGTACACCGGATTTCATTCGCCCGTCTCCCATGCCACTAACCAGATCATGGGTCGCTGAGGTCGACTGGCCGGAGAGCGAAGGTCCGATAATGAAGCCCGGATTTATGACAACCAAGCGCCATTTATCTTGCGCGTCAGCAATGTCCCATGCCGCTTTTTCTGCGCTAACCTTGGAAAAAGAATAGGGTTGATGTGTCTCCGAGGACGTTGTGTTCCAAACATCTTCAGTCAATATGCCGTTTGGAGCATCCTGACAGTCAATCGAGTCGCCACATATTGCTGCACATGAGCTTGTCAGCACAACACGTTCAACACTCGGCATTGAACAAGCCGTGTTGAGAACATTTTGTGTGCCGCGAATTGCAGGTTCTAAAAGGTCATTTTGAGCATCATTATAATTGGTGATAAAGGGCGAGGCTACATGGATAACGACCCGACAGTCTTTCATGGCTTCTGCAAAACTACCATCGTCCAGCAAATCGGCTTTGAACAAAACTATTTTGCCTTTACCAATATTCGACAAAGTTTTGAGGTGGCCACATTTGGCATTATCCTTGGGGTTTCGAACGGTCGCGTGAACGGTTACCCCTGCATCGACAAGTTGTTTAACCACCCATCCAGCTAAAAACCCTGTTGCCCCCGTCACAAGCACAGGTGCGCTTGTGTCAATTTCTAAACGCATATTTACCATCCCAATTTGCTCCCTCCTTTTAATTCATGGATTTTGGAGGGTCTGCAACTTCCAGTAAAGCTGAACAGGCTCAACTTGTCACGTTGCTATTTTTTTGCGTTCAGGCTTTAATCGTTTCCGTTCGATTAACGGTAAAAAAATACCGTTTCGTTTTGGAAAGATAACGGAGAGGATTCTGACCAATGGCAGAGGGATGGGATAAAGAAGTAGATGTTTTGGTTGTTGGTTCAGGCGCGGGGGGCATGTTGAATGCGCTTGTCGCTGCAAGCAACCGAAATGACGTTTTGATTATTGAAAAAGCACCACTCTGGGGCGGGAGCTCTGCGACATCAGGCGCAGGTATTTGGATCCCGGGCAGTCACATTGCTAAAGAGGCGGGGTTTGATGACAATCTGGACGATGCTTATAAATACATCCGTGCCTTGTCTGCGGATAATGTTCCGGATGAAAACATCCGAGCCTATATCGATCAGGCCTCGCCCATGTTGAAATGGCTCGTCGACAACACACCAATAGATTATCTTGCTTTTCCTTATCCGGATTATC
>ERZ802830.5240-NODE-5240-length-10064-cov-10.2374_pt1 | contig 10064 bp, 13 predicted proteins | sample MGYA00345654_ERZ802830 | MGnify/ENA primary metagenome ERZ802830 (study PRJEB30503, sample SAMEA104212375) | marine metagenome | biome: Westerlies Biome; feature: [SRF] surface water layer (ENVO:00010504) within the epipelagic zone...; material: water...
CGCGAAACCAGCCTTGATGAGATCCCGTTCTCTGTTGCTTATTCCAACCGCGTCAACGTGATGGAGTCGCGGCCACCAATGGCCGACATTGCAGAGCTGAACCTCAAGGCGTATCAAGTTCAGTCTGATCTTGACAATCAGCTTCACCTGAGTGCTGTTCCTTTGTTGGCTTTTTATGGGTTTCCGCAATCCTCAGAAGAAGTAAGCGCCGGACCTGGGGAAGCGATTGCATTCCCAGCCGAGGGCCGCGCTGAATATATCGAGCCAAGCGGTAGAAGCTACGACGCGCAGTTCCAACGGCTTGAGCAGATCGCGATGCAGATCAACGAGCTAGGTCTTGCCGCAGTCTTGGGCCAAAAGCTATCGGCCGAAACAGCAGAGGCCAAGCGCATTGATCGCAGCCAAGGCGATTCCACAATGATGGTTATTGCCCAGCAAATGCAGGACATGATCGACAACTCCCTGCGGTTTCATGCGGAATACCTGCAAGAGCCACAAGCTGGTAGCAGCTTCGTTAATCGTGACTTCTTAGCTGCACGCCTGGAGCCGACAGAGATTCAATCACTGTTGCAGCTCTACACGGCAGGGACCATTACTCAAAACACACTGCTTAACCAATTAGAAGCTGGAGAAGTCTTAGGTGATGAATTTAACGTTGAGGAAGAACTAGAGGCCACACAGGCTGGCGGCTTGATCGAGATGAATCAGCCAACGTCACCAGCTAACACTTCAATGCCTGAAGAGTCAGCCGAGCCTGAAGCCCAACCCGAAATTCCTAGCTGATGTTTTGGAATAGACCCGCACGAAAACAGCCAGAGCCTGAGCCTGAATCAAGGCAACAGGTTCTTTACTACGCGCAGACACCATTAAAGGGCGATCTATTCGCTGTCATCCGCGTGACTTGGCATGAAAAAGGTATGCCGATTGGGGTTGTTGAGTCACAGCTAAGAGAAGACGATGAAGACGCTATCCCTGGATTTGGTCAGCTTGTAGGGAAAGCCTTAAGAGGTGGCGCAGACGTTTCAATTATTTGCGCCAAACCGCCTGAAGCTGTAGGAATTAAGCAACCATGACAACACCAGCGGAGCTGTATCGCAATGCAATCGATCTCAACCGCTTTAGTAACAGCGTGGCAAAGCGAATTGCTCGCACATATAACGATCTTATTTTGGATGCTGTTGATCAGCTACGTGGGATTGATGAGCTTACAGCGCCTGTCAAAGCTGCACGGCTTCGGGCCATTCTCGCGCAACTGAAAGGATCGCTTGATAATTGGGCAGAAACCAGCACGCTGTTTGCAGTTGAAGAACTGCAAGGGCTCGCCATATTGCAGGGCGAATTTGTGACCAGTGAGCTGGCTAAGTCATTGCCTGCTGAGCTGGCGAACCAAATTAGAAGCGTGCAGATCAGCCCGCAGTTTGCTCAAGCGGTGGCCACTGTTGACCCAACAGCCTTAAATGTTGTTACGTTAAGTGACAGCCTTCAGGCTGCGGTTACTGGGGCTCCTCAAACGTTTCGTTTGACGGCAGCGCAGGGCTCGGTCATTACGTTGCCAAATGGCAAGGTGCTTGAAAAGTCATTTCGAGGCTTGGCTGAATCTCAAGCTGACCTGTTCAGCATGACGGTCAGGAATGGATTATTGACGGGCGAATCAACGGATAAATTGGCGCGTCGCTTAAAAGGTCGCTTACGGTTTGGCCAGCCTGCGATGAGTTTGCGTCAGATGGCTCAAGCCGGTGGCGAAGTCACAGCCGTGGCTAACCATCAGGTCATGGCTCTAGTTCGCACCAGCATCAATCAAGTGGCTAACGCTTCAAGCCAGCAGGTTTATGAAGCCAACCAAGATGTGACTAAAAAGTATCGGTATGTGGCCACGTTGGACAGCAGAACGTCGCCCATCTGTAGATCACTGGACGGCAAAGAGTTTGTTTACGGCAAAGGGCCAACACCACCGCAACATTTCAATTGCAGATCGACAACGGTCCCGATTGTTGATTACAAGGGTTTGGGCTTTGATCCGCCACCGCCGAGCAAGCGGAGCAGCCGCAATGGGTTGGTGCCATCAGATCAAACCTATGGGCAATGGCTTGAGAACCAATCCAAGGCCGTAAAGGATGACGTGCTTGGCGCATCAAAGGTTCCTTACTTTGAAAGCCTTGTTAAAAAAGTTGGCCCAACTAAGGCCATTAGGAAGTTCGTCTCTCAAGACGGATCAGAGCTAACCTTGGCTCAGTTACGTCGTCGTTATCCCGATGTCAAAGCTAAGCAGTAAGTTCAAGCTCACGGTTCAGAAAGAGGCAGCCTCAGAGCCCAGCCCTTCTAAAAAACCAGCGCCTAAGGCTAAGGCTGACAAAAAGCAAGCAAAAGAGGAAGACTGATGCCCGGCAAGAACTACGGACCCAAAAAACCTCAGAAACCTGCGGGCAAGAAAAAACCAAAACGCAAAGTAAAGTGACAAGGCAATTAGCCCTACGGGTTATTTATGTCTGAAGAGCAAATTCAAGAAATTACGTCTCCTGAGCCTCAAAACAACACTGAACTTGATTCGCTAAAAGATAGCGTTGACGGATTAGAGCGTAAAAATCTAGAGCTTATTAGAAAACTGAAGGCTTACAAGGCAATCCCTGATGGCGTTGACGTTCAAGAGCTACTGGACTTCAAGCAAAAGGCGGTTCAAGCCGATCTGGAACAACAGGGCAAATACGGAGAGGCTCGCCAAGCTTTGGAGCAGCAGTTCCGTGAGGCGACGGCGGAAAAAGACAAGCGCATCGCAGAACTAGAAACCCGCGTGAGAGAGCTTGAACTGATTACGCCTGCAATTAGCGCCCTCGCTGACGTCGTTCACGATCCTGATTTAATCCTAAAAACCAAGCTCACTAGCGATCAGATTGAGCGTGAGTCAGATGGCACGGTTGTTGTCGTTGACGGTTACCAACGCACGCCTGTCAATGAATGGGCCAAGACTTTACCTGCATGGATGCAAAAGCAGCCCAAGCCTCAAGGCAGCGGAGCACCTGCTGGCCGCACTTCTGGGGAGTCAGTTGCTGGAATTAAAAATCCATTTACCGCTGAAGCTTTCAACTTGACAGAGCAATCCCGCTTGTTCAAAACCGATCGTGATTTGTATGAAAGGTTGAAAACAGCGGCTAACCGTTAACATGTGGGCTATTGGCAAAGCTACGCAGAGCCAACCCGGGTTACGCCCACACCGTAAACATTCTCTTTTTTGACAGATGGCAACTCTTAGGAGTGACATCATCATCCCTGAGGTATTTACGCCTTACGTCATTGAGCAAACAACTCAGCGTGATGCCTTCTTGGCTAGCGGTGTGGTGCAGCCAATGGCGGAGCTAAATGCAGCAGAAGGTGGTGGAGACTTTGTAAACGTACCGTTTTACAAAGCAAACCTCGCTGGTGACTTTGAAGTTCTTACTGATAGCTCTTCACTGACTCCAGGCAAAATCACAGCTGACAAGCAAGTCGGCGTGGTTCTACATCGTGGCCGCGCTTTTGAGTCTCGTGACCTCGCTGCTCTTGCAGCTGGTTCTGACCCAATGGCCGCCATCGGCGCCAAAATCGCTGACTACATCTCTAATCAGCGTCAGAAAGATCTTCTTTCTTGCTTGTCTGGTGTTTTCGGCAGCATCAATGCAAATACCAATGCTTCGGCGTTGTTTGACCTTTGCATTGACTCCGCTGCTGCTGACACTCCGACAGTGCTCAGCCCCCGCCACGTTGCTCAGGCTCGTGCACTTCTGGGCGATCAAGGCGACAAGCTCACTGCTGTTTGTATGCACTCCAAGGTTTACTACGACCTTGTTGAGCGTCGCGCTGTTGATTTCGTCCTTGCAACTGACATCAGCGGTGGTGCTGCAACTGCTTCCGGTGGTTCGATTGCTGAGTCCTTCGGTAACCCAACAGTCCCAACCTTCATGGGTCTTCGCGTAATCGTTAGCGATGACGTGCCCACGGTTGGAGCTGCTGCTGGTACTGAATACAGCACTTTCTTCATGACGCAAGGCGCTGTTGGCTCTGGCGAACAGCTCGGTCTTCAGACTGAAACTGATCGTGACATCCTCGCCAAGAGTGATGCCATGTCGATCGACCTTCACTATGTCTATCACCCGATTGGCACTAAGTGGGGCGTCACCACTGCGAACCCAACCCGTACGCAGCTTGAAGTAGTAGGCAACTGGTCGAAAGTCTACGAACTGAAAAACATTGGAATCGTGCGGGCAACCAACGTTTCTAATATGGATTGATCGAGGTAACTAACCATGGCATCCATTTTTGAGGCAACAGCGGGCAAACTTATTGGCCCAACAACTGGCGGCACTGTCACTCAGGCCACCAGCAAGGCAACAGGCGTAACGCTAAACGCTGCATCTGGTCAGATCACTCTGGACGATGCAGCTTTAGCTGCAGGCGTTGAGGTGACCTTTGAGGTCACTAACAGCGAAATCGCGGCCGCTGATGTGGTCGTTGTAAATCACAGTTCTGCTGGAACTGCTGGTGCTTACTTGGCACAAGCAACCAACATTGCTGCTGGTACTTTCAAGATCACAGTTGCAAACCTGTCCGCAGGTTCATTGTCTGAGGCAATCGTCCTCAGCTTTGTGGCTCTGAAGGGCGCTAGCTCCTGATGGGTTTGTTCGCTTTCCGGCGAGCAAAAGAACGTGAGGCTGCTGCTACGGCGGCGGCCTCCGCTTCTGAAAAGCCCGCAATTAAGAAATCAACCGTAAAGGCAGATGGCAGTAACGATCGACGCAACAGCGGGCAGCGCAAACGCAAACAGTTATCTGACGCTGGCTGAGGCCCAAGCCATTGCTGACGGCATGGTTGAAGACGGCGACGGGACTGCATGGGAAAGTGCTTCCGACGATCAAAAGAATCGGGCTCTCTATACGGCAACACAGCGACTTGATCGCGAAAGATTCTTAGGCGCACGGGCAACAGATACGCAAGGCTTGCAATGGCCACGCACTGGAGTCCGCAAGCCTGACACTTATGTCAACACCTACGCAACAGGCTTCCCGTTCCGCATTTCTGACGATTACTTTACTGATACAGAGATTCCTGATCAGATCAAACGGGCTCAGGTAGTGCTGGCCATTTACCTAAACAGCAATAAAGACGGCATTGGCCTGAGTGGTCTTGAGGATTACAAGAGCATCAGCATCGGCAGCTTGAGCGTGACGCCTGACAAAACTGGAGCCGTTGGCGCAGATCGCGTGCCACCATTATTTGAACGCTATCTCACAGGGCTTAGAATTAGCGGACCAGGCAACATTGCTATCAAACGGAGCTGATCATGGCGAAAGGGTTTGGACAAGGCGACGTTGGAATTGATTACGCCGTTGGCGCGGAAGTAATTACAGACACGGCTGCTCACACAGGTCGGTTTAAGCATATTGATTTTTTTGAAAACACAACCATTACGGCCATTTCAAGCGAAAACTATACGGGCAACTCCTTGGACGGCGAAACAATGCCAAGCGGTTTTCATATCGTTGGCGTGTTCACCAGTATTCAGCTTCAAAACGGCGCCTGCATTGCTTACCGCATCTAATGGCTCTTGCTGATTCGCTGCAAAAAGCTGCCTCTAAGGTGATTACCCGTTTTGGCGGTGAGGTCAAGGTTCGGTACATATCCACAGAAGGATATGACACTGCAACGGGCACCATTAGGGAGTCAGACACTTATGTCAGTGCAAAAGGCATTGTTGAGGGCGTTACGTCGCGAGAGGTAAACGAGCTTGTTCAAGCTGGTGACAAGCGTCTAACGATTGCTGCTCTTGATCTGTCAGTTGCCCCGCAGGTGAAAGACAGAATTACGATTGAAGGGGTCATGCATCAAGTTATTGAAATTAGGAAGCAAGAGCAGGACAATAAGCCGATCACGTACGAGCTGATTTTGAGGGCATAACCATGGCGCGCAACATCAAGCTTGGCGAGATTGGCGATTTTATGGGCGAGCAGATCCAAGAGCTTGTAAAGGCCACAACGCTTGAATGGACGAAACAAGTCAAAGAACAAACACCAGTCGACACAGGAACTCTTAAAAGAGCTTGGCAAACCGACGTATCAAAACCATACGTTGGGACGATAACCAACAACATGGAATATGCCGAGCCGGTTTGCTACGGCACCAACCTGCCACCTTCTTGGGAGGGGCAATTCAAAACTCGGCAAGGTACTAGACCGGGATTCCCTGAGCTAATTGGCAAAGAGCTTGAATCTTGGGCTCAAAGGGAATATCAAAAAATCGTCAGGAGGGGTTAATGGCCGCCGCAGATCTAAACGCAGTTAGAGCCGTTATTGAGGGCAGGTTGGCCACTGAGCTTGCCAACGCCCCGGCGATTCCAGTCGTGTTTCACAACATGGCCTATGAGCCAACCCCGAACTCATCATGGGTTCAATGCCTTGTCAGCTTTGGCGCTAACGAATATCTAAGTTTTGGCGGGGCTACTGCTTCAGATAATCGAATTGTTGGTTTGTTAATAATTAGTATTTTCACAGCCAAAGGTGTTGGCCCTGGCGCTAATTACACGATCGGCAAACGTGTTCGTGACCTTTACAATAGAGTCAACGTATCGGGGATTTACTTCGATGCAGCCAATGGCCCTTCAGTTCTGACATCTCCAGTCCCTGAGGGCTACTTCCAAACTCAGGTCCGTGTGACCTTTGAATCTATCGAGGAACTCTGACCATGTCTTTTTATCGCGGCGAACAAGGCAACGTCCTTTTCAAGCATGACTCTGGCGACACTTTGACGGCTGTGACAGCAGTGCGGTCGTGGTCTTTGACTGTTGACAAAGAGTCGCTCGAAGTCACAAAAATGGGAGACACCTTCCGTGATCGAGTTGGTGGCCTGATTGGCGGCAGCGGCAGCATTGAAGTTTTTTACGAGAAGACTGCGGCGGGTGACGGCAAAGGCGATCTGATCCGTGAAATTTTGACAACCCCAGCGACTGAATCAACTGTTGCGGGCGCAGAGCTTTACACCTACGACGCAGGAAGCCAAGCGGCTACAAGCGAAAAGCTTGCATTTAACTTGCTGATTACATCGTCTGAGTTCAGTGCTAGCGTTGGCGAGCTGCAAGTCGTGACCTTTAATTTTGAAACTAAAGGCGCAATAGCTCTCACCACTGTTTCTTGATCTAATTTATGGCCGCTTCAACTCAACGAACTGTTGACCTGCTTACTGGCGCTTTTGACCTTAGTCAGAGGCGTAAGTTTGTTGTCAACAATGCGGACGGTGAGCCTATCCTTGACTTGTATTTCAAGCCAATCACAAGGGCTGATCGTAAACGCGCTCAATCTGTTGCCAACAGTGAAGAGGCTTTAGACATCAGCACGCAAATGCTGTGTCAGAAAGCAGAGCTAGAAGATGGCGTCAAGGCTTTTGCCTCAGCTGATGCTGCCAAGCTGCAACGTGAATTGCCCGAGACCGTTCTGAACGATCTTGAGCTTTTCTTGTTTGGCGTTGGAGAAGAGGCGGAGCTTGAGGAAGCAAAAAACGACTAAAGCAGGACAGCTGGCTCAACTTTGAGTTTTTTCTGGCCTGCGAGCTTGGCATGACGGTGAGCAAACTTCGCACAGAGTTATCTGATGCGGAGCTTGTTCATTTTGCTGCGTACTATCAGTTGAAGGGCGAAGAGGAGAAGAAAGCAATGGATCGCGCCAAGGCAAGACGGCGGTAAGATTGAGACAGTGTTGAGTCAGTCGTGCAAGATACTACTATTCGGCTCAAGGTTGATGGCAGCCCAGCCATTAACCCACTAAAGCAGGTTACAAAGGAAACAAAAAAACTTGAGAATGCTGTTCGCAATACGAACGGCCAACTTAAAAACGCAAAAGGGCGTTTTAGTGGCGTAGGCACTGGAGCGCGTAAAGCGGCCCAAGGGATAAAGGCATTAGGGCTGGCGGCTAAAAGCTTTTTAGGCCCGATTGGATTAACGCTTTCTGCTGTAACTGCGGTTACTGCTGGCTTCAAGGGTTTTGTTGAGGCGGACAAAGCGCGAGCCGCAGTTAAAACGCTTGGCGTTGACGCTCAAAGATTGGAGATGCAGCTTACGGGCGTAGTCGCAAGAACCAAAGGCGCAGCAAGCTCCAATCAGTTACTAGCAGCTTCCTACGACGTAGCCTCTGCCGGTTTTAATAGAGCGGCTGATATTTCCAAAATACTTGAAGCTTCTGTTCGTGGCGCTAGCGGCGGAATGACGGATATTGCCACTGTGTCAGATGCTGCAACTAGCGTTATGAACGCTTACGGATTTTCTACGGATAAAGTTTCCAAAATTGTAGACGGGTTTATACAAACGCAGAATGACGGCAAAATTGTTGTTGGTCAATATGCAGGGCAAATTGGTAGGGTTGCACCTATTGCGTCAGCGGCTGGTGTTGGCCTTGATGAGCTAAACGCTGCTATTTCGACTGTTACGGCTCAAGGTGTTCCGGTTGAATCTACTTTTGCAGGCATTGGCCAAGTAATGGCAAGCATTCTCAAGCCGACTAGCGAGGCCGCGACAACGGCCAAGCAATTAGGGCTTGAGTTCAATACAGCAGCAATCAAAAGCAAAGGGTTTGCGGGATTCCTGCAAGATGTTATTGACAAGACAGGAGGCAGCGAAGTTGAGATAACGAAGTTGTTTGGTTCCGTTGATGCGTTAAAAGCTTTAATGCCTTTGATTAGCAATGACTTGAAAACTTTTAATAAAAACCTTGAAAATCAGCGAAACTCTACTGGGGCCGCGTCTGATGCTGCTGACATCATGGGGCAAACGGTGTCATCTCAGCTTAGTCGGATTGTTAACAGTATTACGACTTTAGTTAGAGGGTTGGATCAAGTCCTTGGCCCAGCAATAAAAGGAATTTTAGACTTAATAAATACTGTTATCACGGCTGCGGTTACGGCAACTGCAAAGCTTAGTGAGATGTTTGGGATGAATAGAGCACGGGCTCAAGCAAGAAAAGAGCTTGGAGGGTCTCAAGGTGGAAGAAAGCGATTTGCAGACCCAGCAACAGAAGAAGCTATTGAGAAACGAGCAAAGGAAATTTTCCAACGGAGCCAAGCCGCTTCTACGCCAACAGCAACTGAACCGCCAACAGGCAGCAAAGAACTGCAAGATTTACTTGCCAACTTGCAGAATCAAGCAGCAACAGGAGCTAACGCAGAAGACGCAGAAAAGTTGCGTAACGAGCAATTAAAGGCCGGGGCCAAGCTAAGTCAGCAATTCACAAGACAAATAAAACTTAGAGAAGCAAGTAGCGAAATAGCGCGAAAAGAGTTGCAGATTGAATTTGACAGGCAAGACGCTATAGCAGAGATTGCGGCAACAGCAGAAATTAGCCAACAGGCTGGTCTTAACGAGTTGGCGAATGAAGCAGCAATTCTCGAAATAGAAAAAGTTAGAGATGAACTAGCTGTAGAAAGACAGAACAGAGAGCAAGAAAGAGAGAAAAAAGCAGCAGAAGCCGCGCAACGTCTTATCGAGGCTGATCCTGGCTACCAAATGAGAATACAGCTTGAAGAGCTGATTAAGCTTGAAAATCAAGTAGCAGCAGGGGCAACTGCTATTGGAAGCGCATTTAGTAATGCTTTTGTTGGCGTAATTAGTGGGGCCAAATCAGCGCAACAAGGTTTAGCTGAAATGATGCAATCAGTAGCTCAGCATTTCCTTGATATGGCCACAAAAATTATTGCCCAACAGCTCGCCATGATTCTGTACGGCACGATTATGAAGGCGCTAGGCGTTTCAATGCCTGGCGGCGGCGGGATGAGCTTCTCTGACTTCTCTGGATCGATGAGCGGCGGCAATCCGTTTACTCCTGGCGGAAGTATGCCGTTCACCATGGCTCCTCCTGGTTTTGCTGACGGAGGCAGGCCACCAGTCGGTAGACCTTCAATCGTCGGAGAGCGCGGACCAGAACTCTTCGTACCAGGGGCTTCTGGAACGATCATTCCAAATCACGCAATGGGTGGCGCTAATGTGACCGTAAACGTTGATGCTTCTGGTTCTAATGTTGAAGGTGATGGCGATCAAGCCGCGCAACTTGGCAAGG
>ERZ802830.5241-NODE-5241-length-10063-cov-7.36741_pt1 | contig 10063 bp, 8 predicted proteins | sample MGYA00345654_ERZ802830 | MGnify/ENA primary metagenome ERZ802830 (study PRJEB30503, sample SAMEA104212375) | marine metagenome | biome: Westerlies Biome; feature: [SRF] surface water layer (ENVO:00010504) within the epipelagic zone...; material: water...
TGTGTAATAAGCTCCACGAAGATTCCAATTTCTATTAGCTATTCCTCCTCCAGCGAATGCTCCCTCTACTTTAGCCCTTCTGTATCTCTCAAATATTCCTACATGATTTGCTAGGTCATTAGTAAAAAAATTACCATTAGTATCTGTCCAGTCAGTAGGCGCGTGAGGAGCCATCATTTCGCTCATACAAGCCGAATGAATCTGCTCTAAAGTATATCCATCTGGTAAAGAGCTACCATCGTAATAATATAATTGGCCTCTTTCTACTTTTCTTGTGCAATATGTTTTTGCTAATTCCAGTGCTGCTTCAATATCAGGACCAATAAAATAAAATTCACCACCGAACTTACCAAGATTATCTTCGATCATTCTAAAATCTCTTATCATTCCTTCGATATCAAGTTCAGAAATGTCTGAAGTATAAAAAAGCTCACTATACTCATCTTTAGATTCTCCCCAATCATCATAAGTTAAAAATGGGTTGTAAGGCTTATAATCTTCTGAGTCAACAATACCATCTCCATCAGAGTCTACAGGTAATAATTCAAATAGTGCCTGATAAGTTTGGTTTGAGTTTAAAGTTATTGTTAGATTTTCACTTGTAGAGTCATTCCCTTCCCATCCCGTAAAGCGATATCCTTCGTTAGCAGAAGCTGTAATTGTAACTTCTGTTCCTTCATCATAAGTTCCTCCTTCTGAGGACACTGTTCCACCCTCTGCTGATGTTACTGTCAATGTGTATTGATTCACCTGCCCTTCAGGTTCTTGTGTCTGAACAATCTGTGCAACTGTATTTTCTTCGTCAGTTGAGCAACTTTGGACTAATATGAACGATAAAACAGCAATTATTAAAAGTGGGAAAAAAAGCCTTTTCATTAAAATTGATTCATGGTTAAACTAAAATAATAAAATTAAGTATTTAAGATTTAATTCTAAAAAAATATACTTACTATATTTAACTAATCACACATTTTAAAATAGTAGAGCTTCTTTACTTTAATTTAGTGATATAATTTAAACAGGACAACCTAGAAACATGAGAGCTATTTTATTTACTTTAATCACAATCTTTTATTTTTCGAGCAGTATGGCGCAACAATATGAAACACAACAATTTGAGGTTATCAAAACGATTGGTGAAGCAGAAATACGTTTTTACCCTCCCGTTATGAAAATTAAAGCAAACAGAAGTAACGGTTTTGGAGCACTATTTGGATACATTTCAGGGAAAAATACTGAAGGTCAAAAAATAGCCATGACAACTCCTGTTTATATGCAAGAAGAAGAAGGGAAAAAAGTTATGGAGTTTGTCTTGCCACGAGAATTAGATAATCAGTCAACACCAGCTGCTATATCTGAAAATGTTGAAGTTTATGAATCTAATCCTGGGTATTTTATTTCCTATCCTTTTGGAGGGTATGCTGTAGATTGGGTAGCTAAAAGAGCTATTAAAGCTTTAAAAGAAATTATTAAAACTAATAATATTGTTGTGGAGGGTGATGCTATTATATTGGTTTATAATTCTCCTTATAAAGTAATAAATCGGAAAAATGAAATTCTTTTTAAAATTACGGGTGATGCCAAACTTAATTAAATAGCAAGCGAAAAAGATCGTTTCCATTTGCATAAAGTACCAAAGCCATTAAAAGAAAAAATCCAAACATTTGAGCGTATTCCATAAATTTATCATTAGGCTTTCTTCCTGTAACCATCTCATATAATAAGAACATTACATGACCACCGTCTAGTGCAGGTATTGGAAGAATATTCATAAAAGCGAGTATAATAGAAATTAATGCCGTACTTGACCAAAAACCTTTCCAATTCCATTGGCCTGGAAACATATTTCCAATTGCTCCAAAACCACCTAATTGTTTTGCTCCTTCAGATGTGAAAATATATTTAAACTGAGCAACATAGTCATGTAATGTCCAGTATCCGTAATCAAAACCTTCAATTATACTTTCCCCTAAACTTAAAGTCTCTAATTTAAACGAAAAAGAGTCAATCTTTGGATAAACTCCTAAAGTTCCGTCTGCTGATGTCGTTATATTTAATGAATCAATTCTGCTATTTCTCTCAAAAACTAAATTAATCGACTGAGATTCTTTAGTCATATTATTTTTAAACTCAGACCAGTTATTTATTTTATTTCCATTAATATTTAAAATCTGATCATTTGATTGCAGTCCGTTTATTGCTGCAGGAGAATTAGGAATAATACTATCTAGAATAGCTGGTATAACAGGTGAAAATGGGACCATTTCTCCAGATTCAAACATTTTAGTTCCAATATCTTCGGGTATAGCAAGTGTGGTAGTTGATCCATTTTGTCTTTTAACAGTTACACTATTTACATTGCGAAGAAAAAAATGTTTATTTATTTCTAAAACATTTTCTAAAGCTTTTCCATCTACTGTTAAGATTTGGTCTCCTATTTCAAAACCTAATTGTTCAACAACAGGCGATGGCTCAACTCCCATTGGTAAATCTTCAGTTGAAAGAGTGTATTTCCCCCAAACAAATAGAATCATCATATAGATTAAAAAACCTAGAATTAAATTCACTGTAACACCACCAAGCATAATAATCAATCTTTGCCAGGCAGGTTTTGACCTAAATTCCCACGGTTGTGGTGGCTTGAGCATTTGCTCTTTATCCATACTTTCGTCAATCATTCCAGAAATTTTTACATAACCTCCAAGTGGTAGCCATCCAATCCCGTATGTGGTTTCTCCAATTTTCTTTTTAAAAAGAGCAAACTTGACATCAAAAAATAAAAAGAACTTTTCTACACGCGTTTTAAAAATTCGAGCAGGAATAAAATGGCCTAATTCGTGGAGCACAATCAGCAAAGAAAGGCTCATTAGTAATTGAATAGCTTTAACAAAAAATGGGCTCATATTTAAATTTTGATTGCAGCAAAAGTAATACAATAGCAACCATAATAAAAATCTAAATTTTAGATTTAATATACTTTTTAAACTTGGGATTATTTTATTGATTCTAAATCCTCTAAATTTGCATAGTTTATGAGTTTTATGATTAAATTTTTAAAGGAATACAAGTTTTTTTTAACAACTCTAGCCATTATATCAGCTGTTATTTTAACTCTATTTTATAATGCTCTCAAACCTCAAGAAAAACTTCCTATCTACCAGCCAGCAATGGTCAATTATGAATTAGTAGATAGTAGTCTACAACACATAAAAAAATACCATAAAATTGCTCCTTTTTCTTTGATTAATCAAAACGGATTAAATATTACCGATAATGATTACTCAAATAAAATTTATGTTGCAGACTTTTTTTTCACAACATGTCCTTCTATTTGCCCAAAAATGACTGCCAATATGGGATTAATTCAGGAAGATATAAGAACAGATAACCAAGTATTATTACTTTCTTTTAGCGTAACTCCTGAAATTGATTCTGTAGCTCAATTAAAACGCTATGCGATTGAAAAAGGTGTAATTGACTCCAAATGGAACCTGCTAACAGGCGATAAAAAAGAGATTTACGAGCTTGCCAGAAAATCTTATTTAGCAGTAAAGACTAGTGGTGACGGAGGGGATCATGATATGATTCACACTGAAAATTTTATTTTAGTTGATCCTGAGCAACGAATTCGAGGATTTTATGATGGAACTGATACTACTGCTATGGATGAACTGATTTCTGACATTAGATTACTACAAGAAGAGTATCCTCTACCTTAATATTTTTTAAAAGAATCCTATTAAAGTATGGAATTTACCTATTTTTGATCTTTAAAATGATTCTAAATAATGATTCCACTGAATCAATTACCTCTTGGGGTAGAAGCAGAAATTGAAAAGATAGATTTAGATAAGCTTCCTCTAAAACTTATCGAAATGGGTTGTTTACCAGGTAATTCTATTTCTTTAATCCAAAAAGCACCTTTTAATGACCCTTTGTATTTTAAAATAGATGAATCTCATCTTGCAATTCGCAAAGATACGGCTAAAGATATTTTTGTCCGTTTTATTAAATAATACATGAGTAAATCCTTAAATATAGCTTTGCTGGGTAATCCAAATACAGGGAAAACTTCAATTTTCAATGCTCTAACAGGTTTAACTCAGAAAGTAGGTAATTATCCAGGGATTACTGTGGAAAAGAAAGAAGGTACTTGTAGGCTAAATAGAAATACGAAAGGACATATTATTGACCTGCCTGGTACCTATAGTTTGAATGCTTCATCTATTGATGAAAGTGTTGTTATTGAGCTATTATTGAATAAAAATAGTAAGGACTTTCCTGACGTCTGCATTGTTGTAACTGATGTTGAAAACCTAAAGCGTAATCTACTATTATTTACACAAGTAAAAGATTTAGGCATACCAACAGTACTAGTCATTAATATGGCAGATCAAATGAAAAGAAAAGGAATTTCTTTAAATATAGCATTACTAGAAGAAGCCTTAGACACTAAAATTGCTCTAGTTAGTACTCGCCAGGATAAAGGTTTAGAAGTATTAAAAGATGCCATTTTAAACTTTAGACAACTTTCCATTGCCCAGTCCATATCTCTTAATTCTATTGACAAAGAATATTTTAAAAATTTAGAAAAAATCTTTCCAAACCAGTCCATTTATAAGTTATGGCTGATCATCACCCAAGACATAAATTTTGTTAAAATTGATAGAAAGCGAATTTCAGACGCAACAGACTTTAAGACCTTGGAACCCCAATACCTTAAAAGGTTACAGCAAAAAGAGACTGTAAAAAGGTTTCAGTTTATTAATAAAGCTTTAAAGCAAGGATTAAATATTGATTGCGAAGCTGCTTTTGATTTCAGAAGTCGCTTTGACAGAGTCTTGTTACATAAGTTCTGGGGCTATGTGATTTTCTTCGTCATCTTAACGACTATTTTTCAATCTATTTTTGATTGGAGCAGTATTCCAATGGATTTTATAGACTCCACTTTTGCCAGTTTAAGTGAGATTTTAAAAACTAAATTACCTCAAGGTATTTTTACAAATCTTCTAATTGAGGGTATTATTCCTGGATTAGGTGGAATAGTAATATTTATCCCTCAGATTGCCTTTTTATTCTTTTTTATTTCAGTTTTGGAAGAAACAGGTTATATGAGTAGGGTAGTATTTTTGATGGATCGTGGTTTAAGACGGTTTGGTTTAAGTGGAAAAAGTGTAATCCCTTTAATTTCGGGAACAGCTTGCGCAATTCCGGCAGTAATGGCCACAAGAAATATTGAAAACTGGAAAGAGCGTTTGATTACTATTTTGGTTACCCCTTTTACTACTTGCTCTGCTCGTCTTCCAGTTTATGCGATTTTAATTGCACTAGTTATTCCAGAAGGGTCTTTTTTAGGATTCAATTACAAAGGGCTAATGTTAATGGCTTTATATCTTGTAGGTTTTGTAATGGCACTCTTAGCAGCATTGATTTTGAGTAAAACTTTATTAATTAAGTCTAAAAGTTATTTTGTTGTAGAGATGCCAAACTACAAAATACCCTTATTTAAAAATGTTGGAATTACAGTTTGGGAAAAGACTAGGACCTTTATTACAGAAGCTGGGAAAATAATTTTAGCTATTTCAATTTTATTATGGATTATGGCATCTTATGGTCCTGGAAAAGATTTTTCTGAGGCTGATCAAATTATATTTCAAAATTATTCTGAGCTTAATCAAGCTGAGATGGATATAAAAGTTAATTCGTATAAATTAGAACATTCCTACATTGGGATTCTTGGGAAAACAATAGAACCCTTAATATTACCGTTAGGTTATGATTGGAAAATTGGTATTGCACTAATAAGTTCATTTGCTGCTAGAGAAGTTTTTGTAGGTACATTAGCTACAATATATAGTGTAGAAGGTAGTAAGGAAGATACAATCAAAAATAAAATGTCTTCGGAAGTAAGAGCCGATGGGAAGCCATTATTCAATATGGCTAGTGGGATTTCTTTAATGCTTTTTTATGCTTTTGCTATGCAATGCATGAGTACACTTGCTATTGTCAAAAAAGAAACTAATTCTTGGAAGTGGCCTACGATCCAATTTTTTGGAATGACGCTTTTAGCTTATATTGTTGCTTTTTCAACCTATCAAATTTTAGCCTAATGGATTGGATTCAAACGATTTTGGTAATAATTTCAGCTTCTAGTGCTTTTTTATTTCTTTTCAGGAAATTTCTTTTTAAGAAAAAAGTTGTAAAAGGTAAAGGCTGTGAAACAGACTGCAACTGTCACTAATTTTTATTAATAATAAGCAGATAAATTTTATTTCGGAAGTTCTCCATTATTTAAAATGATATATATTTAAGCAGACAAATCGAAATAAAATTAACATGACAAATTCAAACAGACTATTTTACGGTAGTTGTTTTGCATTAATTACAACAGCTTTTTCATTTAGTATTCGCGCAGGAATTTTACCCCAGTTAGCAGAATCTTTCGACTTAAGTGGGCAACAACTCGGATTTATTAACTCTATGTGGTTTTTAGGCTTTCCTATTTCTATGATCTTAGGAGGGTTATTTTATCATACTATTGGTCCTAAACGTATTATGCAGTTCGCGTTTTTAACACATACTTTAGGAATCATTTTAACTATTTTTTCTGGAGGATATACAGGTCTTTTAATATCTACACTTTTAATAGGAATTGGGAATGGTTGTACCGAGGCAGCTTGTAATCCAATGATTGCAGATGAATATGAGGGTAAGGAAATGAATACTTTATTAAACCGCTTCCATATGTGGTTTCCTGGGGGGATTGTGCTAGGTAGCTTGATATCTCTTTCGATGACAAGTCTCGAATTAGGATGGCAAGCACAAATTTGGATAATTATGATTCCAACTTTAATTTATGCTTATCTTTTTATGGGTCAGAGTTTTCCGAAACCCAAAACAGAAGCGGTAACTTCTATTGCTGAAAATTTTAAAGCTATGCTTTCTCCAATATATCTGTTCATTTTGGGATGTATGGCACTAACTGCAATTTCAGAATTTGGTCCACAACAATGGACCAGTTTAATTTTGAGTAGTAGTGGGGCTCACCCCATGGTAATTTTGGCTTTAATAACTGGCTTGATGGCTATAGGCCGATACTTTGGTGGAGATATTGTTCATCGTTTTGATCAGACAGGAGTATTATTGGGTTCTGCTTTATTTACAGCTGTGGGGATCTTTTTATTCAGTACACAAACTGGGGGTATGGTATACGTTGCTGCTATTTTCTTTGCGCTCGGAGTTTGCTACTTTTGGCCTAATATGATTGGTTTTGTTGCTGAAAAAATTCCACTTAGTGGAGCTTTGGGAATGTCTATAGTTGGCGGAATGGGAATGTTTTCCACCTCTATTTTTCAGGCTATCATAGGCGGATGGATTGACTCTTCAACCGCTGAACAATCCGCAATGGGACTGGAAGGTGCTGCACTTGAGTTAGCTGCTGGTCAACAAACTCTAACTTATATGATAAGTTTTCCGGGTATTTTAATTGTACTATTTACAATCTTATATTTTTGGCAAAGAGACATTAAGAGTTCTACCACATAAAAAGGAAATAATTTTATTGAAAGCCACCAGAAAATGGTGGCTTTTTTATGAGTTCATAATACTTTCAATATCTTCAACTTCTATTGGAATATTTTTCATAAGGTTAGTCGGTGCACCTGATTTTTGAATTACAACATCATCTTCCAGACGAACTCCAAATCCCTCTTGTGGAATGTAGATTCCAGGTTCAACTGTAAAAACCATATTGGCCTCCATAGGAAGGTGTAAAAGACCGTAATCATGTGTGTTTAAACCAAGATGATGCGCAGTGCCATGCATGAAGTACTTTTTATAAGCAGGGTTTTCAGGATTTTCATTTTGAATATCTGCCTTGTCTAAAAGTCCCAATCCTTGAAGTTCTGAGGTCATTAGTTTTCCAACTTCTAAATGAAAATCTTTCCAAATCATGCCTGGAATTAGAAGTTTTGTTGCTTCGTTTTTCACTCTTAAGACAGAATTATAAACTTCTTTTTGACGTTTTGTAAAAACTCCTGAAACAGGTATGGTTCTAGTTAGATCCGCAGAATAATTTCCATATTCTGCTGCAACATCCAGTAAAACTAGTTCACCAGCCTTGCATTGTTGATTATTTTGTGTGTAGTGTAAAATATTTGCATTTATTCCAGAGGCAATGATTGGTTCATACGCAAAACCTTTTGATCGATTTCTGAGAAATTCGTGAACCAATTCTGCTTCCAGTTCATATTCCCAAATTCCAGGCTTTAAAAATGATAACAAACGACGTATTCCCTTTTCGGTAATATCACAAGCTGTTTGTAATTGTTCTATTTCCTCGTCAGCCTTTATTGATCGCAATTTTTGAAGAATAGGATTACTTTTTGCATTCGAATGTGCTGGATATTGCTTTTTACACCACTTGATAAAACGATCTTCCCTAGTTTCTGTCTCTACTGATTGTCGGTAGTGTTCGTTAGTATTAAAATAGAATGTGTCACACTGGGTACTTAGTTTCTGAAATACTGCTTCAAAATCTTCCAGCCAACAAATGGTCTGGATACCACTTATATCCTTAGCTTGAGCTTTGGTGAGTTTAGCTCCTTCCCATATTGCAATATGCTCATCCGTTTTTCGAATAAAAAGGATCTCTCTTTGTTTTTTTTCATAAGCATTTGGAAAGAGTACAAGTATACTCTCTTCTTGATCAATTCCAGAGAGATAAAAAATATCGCGATGTTGCTCAAAAGGTAAAGTACTGTCAGCACCTACGGGATAGATATCATTAGAATTAAAGACTGCTAAGCTCTTGGGTTTTAATTCAGCCATGAAAGCTTTTCTTGAATTGTTATAGAAAGAATTTGAGAGCGGTCTATACTTCATAAAATGATTTTTGTAAAGATAATAGTTTTTGATAGCCCATTGTATTTTAATAAAACTGCAATGAAATGTAAGCTTGAAAAAACTACTTAAACAACTAGTTTCTTTATTTATAAAGTATAAAAATTACTTAAAGCTGTTTGCTGCTATCCGTTTATGCCTTAATTTTGAACTAACAAATTAAAAATATATGACTGAAGCAGCTTCTTCAATTGGAAAAAAAGTAGCAATGGCACTTTCTGGCCTATTTTTAGTATTGTTTTTAACTCAACATTTCAGTATAAATTTACTTTCGATTTTTAGTGAATCCACATTCAACGAGGTTTCTCACTTTATGGGGAATAATCCTATCGTACAATTTATTTTACAACCAATCTTAATCTTGGGAGTATTATTTCATTTTTCTATGGGATTTATCTTGGAGCTTCAAAATTCAGGATCTCGTTCTGTAAAATACGCATCATATAAGGGTAGTGCAAATGCTTCATGGATGTCAAGAAATATGATTTATTCAGGGATAGTAATTTTATCCTTCTTAGGATTACACTTTTATGATTTTTGGGTCCCTGAAATGAATTATAAATATATTGAGGTCCTACCTTTAAATCCAGATCGTTATTTTGAAGAATTAGTTCATAAATTTGAAAGCCCAGTTCGTGTTGGAATTTATGTCCTTTCTTTTGTTTTTTTAGCATTACACTTGCTTCACGGTTTTGCCTCTTCTTTTCAATCAGTAGGAGTAAATAATAAATATTCAAAAACCATTAAATACTTTACAATCGTATTTTCTGTAGTTATACCGTCAGGATTTATTTTTATTGCATTGTTTCATCATTTAAACTTTTTTTAAGATGGCTTCATTAGACTCAAAAATCCCCAAAGGTCCTGTTGCTGATAAGTGGACAAACCATAAAAGTAAAATCAACTTAGTAAGTCCAGCCAATAAACGCTTGATTGATGTTATTGTTGTGGGTACAGGCTTAGCAGGAGCCTCAGCTTCTGCAACTCTTGCAGAGCTTGGCTATAATGTTAAGACTTTCTGTTTTCAAGATTCTCCAAGACGCGCTCATTCTATTGCCGCCCAAGGTGGGATCAATGCTGCAAAAAATTATCAAGGAGATGGTGATTCTACATATCGTTTATTTTATGATACAATTAAAGGTGGAGATTATCGTTCACGCGA
>ERZ802830.5242-NODE-5242-length-10057-cov-13.3321_pt1 | contig 10057 bp, 2 predicted proteins | sample MGYA00345654_ERZ802830 | MGnify/ENA primary metagenome ERZ802830 (study PRJEB30503, sample SAMEA104212375) | marine metagenome | biome: Westerlies Biome; feature: [SRF] surface water layer (ENVO:00010504) within the epipelagic zone...; material: water...
GATCGGCTTGCAGCGCGTCGATGCTGTGAAAAAGTTTCTTGCGGAACGTGACCTGATAATAATCTTGCAGGATCGTCTTATGGAAGTGCTCGCAAATACCGTTGGTCTGCGGTGATTTCACCTTGGTCTTTGTGTGATCAATATCGTTGATTGCCAAGAAGAGTTGGAAGTCATGTCTGTCGACACGGCTGCAATAGTCAGTCCCTTGATCTGTCTTAATGCGCAGCATTGGCAAATCGTGTTCTTCATGAAACGGCAGAACCCGGTCATTGAGCAGGTCGGCCGCGGTGATCGGAGTCTTGGCGGTGTACAGGTTGACCTGCGCGACCTTGCAATAAGTATCTATATAGGTCTGCTGATAAACGCGCCCAACACCCTTGAGAGTGCCGATATAGAAGGTGTCCTGCGATCCCAAGTAACCTGAATGGGCCGTCTCGATCCGTCCGTCCAGCTTCTTCTTTTCCAGGGCCTGCACGTGTGCCTCGGTAAGGATGCCGCCGTCTTCGACAACGATGGTCTCCAGCGCTTTCAGGCGGGTTTTGAAGTTCGCCAGATCTTGGCGCAGCCAGATCAACCGCACGCCGGAGGGTGGGACAAATACACCCAGTTTGTGCAACTCGTTGGAGGTGCTAGCTTGACCATAGGCCGGAGAATCGGTGGCAGATTGGATCACCGCATCCCCTGTCGCTTGGTCCACCCGGTTCGCGAGGTTGGGATTGCGCCGCGTGCGTTCAAACACAGCTTCAACGCCGCCATCATCCACCGCTGACTTGAAGCGCTAGAACGTGTCTCGCGACATGCCCATGACCTGGCTAGCCTTGGACATGTTGCCCAACTCCTCGGCTAGATTCAGCAGCCAAGTTTTGTGTTTGATGAACTTGTCGGTAGTATTCAACATTGTGGTTTCCTTTTAATGGTTCGGTTTGCACCTCCATCAAAACGGGCAACCATCCTCTCTTTCAAGAGATGTGCCGTCCTCATTCCGGCTTGCGGGAAAAAGGACGGTGCCAGATCACATCGAGAATAATGCAGCTAATCAAAGCGTGCCTCATTCAGGGCCCAATAAGCCTTGCTGCCTTTAAGGGGGCTTTGCTTGGCGTGCTCCCAAGGTGTTTTGCCGTTTTTGTCCTTGGTGTTTACGTTGGCACCCGCATCCAATTCTACCTGTAAATCTGCAGGTGTTGCAGTATCCCACCAAACACTGTCACACAGCTTGCCACAAACAACAGACGCCTGCGAAAGTGCCCAGTACCCCTCGGTGACTTTTATATGCTCATTTGCTTGGGCCAAATCCCAAGGCGTTTCGCCACTTTCGTTTCTTGCGTGCACATCTGCACCGGCGTCTAATAAAGTTTGGATAATTTCAGCGCGGGTCCCTAATTCTGGGCATCCTACTGCGCAATGCAGCGCTGTGAAGCCAAATTCATCTCTTACGTTTACTTGAGCACCGGCATTTAAGAGCGCCTGCGCGATTTCAGGTGTGCGTGCCCCATGGAGTGGCGTTGAACCACTTTCATTTCGCGCATTAACATCTGCTCCTGCGTCGAGAAGCACCTTGAGAATTTCAAGTGTATAGGCTTTGTGCATGGGGGCAGTGCCACTTCGATCCCGCGCGTTTACATCGGCTCCTGCGTCCAGCAGGGCCCGCACGATTTCAGGCTCATACCCTGTCATTGATTTCAGCAGTAGCGGCGTGCTGCCGTAATTGTCGCGTTCGTTGACTGTCGCTCCGGCATCTAAAAGTAATTGAATGATTTCTGGTGGTTTCTTTTCAAAAACGACATCCGGTTCAAAAGCCAAGCTTAGGGGCGTTCGGCCATATTCGTTCCTGACATCTATATCAGCGCCCCCCTCTAACAAAGTCTGGACGATTTCAGGTGTATAGGCCCTATGAAGAGGCGTTGCTCCTCCTCTATCCCGTGCATTGATATTTGCCCCGGCGCTTAATAGAGCTTGGACGATTTCAGGTGTTCGAGCGCTATGCAGCGGCGTGGCTCCATATTCATTGCGAACATTAATATCGGCCCCAGCGCTTAATAGGACCCTGAATATTTCGACCGTTGGGGCTTGATGCAAGGGGGTAAGTCCATTTTTGCTCTGTGCGTTTACGTCAGCGCCGCCGTCGACTTCGGCTTGTACTTCAGTCAAAGTTGCTGATTTCAGCCAACCACTGTCGCATAGCTTACCACACTCAGCCCAACTTGCAGATCCTATCAAACCAGTTGCCGCTAAAGTGATTGCGAAGATATGATTTTGCATGACTTGTCCCGCCGCTTCTAAACTGTGTAACGATCCAGTTATAATCGCAGACTGGTTGGCAATTAAATAAGCAATCTCAATTTTACGGAGTTATTATGTATTTTTGCCATCCTCACCAATATTATCTGAGTGGGATCGACATTTATGGCGTCAAAAAAATAAGCACAAAATAGAAAAATGAAGTTTAAATTTATTTATTGGCAAAGGACTCTCGCTCTAAAAGGAATTATTAAAGCAATTAATTTTTAAGATCCAAAAGTGGAGCGATATCCTATGCTTACTCTATTTTTCATATTAAGTATGTTGTGTCCCACTTTAACTCACGCCATCAAAGCTTTCACAATTGTATTTGGTTTTCCGTCGACAATACTATCTGTCGCACCCGTATTACCGGCGAGCAGAGTGGGCTTTACGCATTCTTGGGTATTAGCGGCACCTTTTACTGTTTTATCCTTGTAAGGTGGATGAACAGGAGGTTGTTTTTTAGTGTTTGAACGCAACCAAATGGGTAAAAACCAAACAAATAAAAGTTACGTCTGTCATCTGTTTCCCCAGCCTAAATTTTTCAATTTCTTAATGGAAATAACCTAAGCATAGTGCATTATCAGCTTTCTGATGTTCTACCTTCATTTGTAGTTTGAAGTCTCTGCAAAACTCCATTTTTTCTGGTTATCCATAATTTTACTCAATGAAAACAATAGTGACTTTTCAAAACCACCAACATTTGTGTTATGCAGAGGTCTCAGTTTTTAAAATGTTGGAAAGTGTAAAAGAGGCCACCCCTCTTTTGTTTTCTGCATAATCGTTTCGATTGCTAAGACATGCCGGGTCGGGCGTTGCCAGGTTGCTTAGTTCCGTTTTTCTTTGATCCTCTCGGCTGATTTCTTAAAGACAAGTTTATCAAATAGCCGGTTGATAATTTTCTTTGGTTAACATTGTCAGGCGAGCCTTGGTGCAAATGACTGGCCTTTGATCCAGTAAACCTCAAGTGTACGGGCAAGGTATGGGAGGCTGGCGCCTCGGTACAAAGGCTGTCCTTTGACATTTCCTCATGGCTCCCGGGTTTTTGATATGGCTTGTATGGATAAGGTTTGTGGAATTCACACCGGCATTCGAAGCTACCAAAAAGTCCTGTGACGCATAGGATAGATCAAGAATAAAAAAAACCGTCATGCCAGAACGGTGGCTCATAATTTTGTTAAGTGCAGGCGTTTGCAGAGACAGAAATGAGTTCTTTCGGCCATGCATGTGCTCTGTCTTGAATTTGTGCTGAAAATAATAAAAATATTGGAAAATGGCGCTGAATAACTGGACAAAATGGGCTAATTAGCAAATCATTCACATCATGTTGAATTTAATCCTTGAAATCCGATGGTTGTTAGCTCTTCATATTAGGGATAATAATTCCGCGCGGTGTTACGAAATCTACCCTGCAGGCTACACAGTTTACCAAACCCCTGATAACACTTCCGTATGAGATACGTGAAAATTAAAATATACTTGGTCGCTGCAGTGCTCTTTTTGAGCGTAAAGCCAAGTTTTGCTTTGCCGCCCTGTCCTGATTCATCAAGTTTGTTTTGGACTGACTGTTTTGGTTCTACAGGCGGTCTTGCTACAAACTCTTACACGGGCGAGTGGAAAAACGGTCAGCATAGTGGCCGTGGCACATATACTTATAGCAACGGTAATAGTTATGTCGGCGAGTTTGAAGACAATCTGTTCAACGGGCAGGGTAAATTCACTTTTGCGAATGGCAATAGCTACTTTGGCAGTTTTAAGGACGGTAAAAGGCATGGGCAGGGTACCTATACCCATGAAAATGGAAGTCAGTACGTCGGAGCATTTTTAGATGGTGCCAAAAATGGGCAAGGCACGTTTACTTTTGCCAGCGGAAACAGTTACGTCGGCAGTTTTGAAAATGACCTTTTTAGCGGGCACGGTGTTTATAAATTCAAAGATGGCGGCCAATATGATGGTCAGTTCCAAAATGGTAAAAAGCACGGAAAAGGCGATTTTATCTGGCCGAATGGGAACAAATATACTGGTGAGTTCAAAGCCGACCTTATGGATGGCGACGGAAAATATACGTTTGAAAATGGCCATACCTATGTTGGAGAGTTCAAAGAAGGCCTTTTTAATGGGCAAGGCAGGTATACTTTTGCGAACGGTAATATCTATGTTGGTGAATTCAAGAATGACCGCATCAATGGCGAGGGCCAATATTCATTTGCCAACGGAAATCAATATATTGGGGCGTTCAAGGAAGATATTTTTGAGGGGCAAGGCACGTTCACTTTCTCCAATGGAGACAGTTACGCTGGCGCGTATACATCTGGCCTGATCAATGGGCAGGGCATTTACACCTACGCCGATGGTGGCAAATACGACGGCGTTTTCAAGGATGGTGTTAAGACGGGTCAAGGCACAAGGGAGTGGGGCCCGAAAGATGAGTTGGCGGGCCATAAATACGTTGGCAACTGGCGAGATAACAAGCCCAACGGACAAGGCAGCTATACCCATTCTGATGGATCACAATATTCGGGCACATTCAAAGATGGCATTCGAACGGGGCAAGGAACAAAAATATGGGGTCCAGAAACTGAGTTAGCTGGCCATAAATACGTCGGCGCGTTTCAGGAGAACAAACAAAACGGGCAGGGAACCTATACCGACGCTGCGGGGACGACCTATACCGGAACCTTTAAAGATGATGTGCAAACGGGGCAAGGGACCAAAATTTGGGGTCCGCAAACGGCATTGGCCGGGCATAAATATGTTGGGGAATTTAGAAATAACAAGCAAAACGGCCAAGGCACCTATACCTATGCGGATGGCAGCACGTATGTGGGAGCTTTCAAAGATGATGTGAAAACTGGGCAAGGTACTAAAACCTGGGGCGCTGGCAGCGCATTTGCCGGTAATATATACGTTGGCAATTTTGAAAATGGCAAACCGGCGGGGCAAGGGACCCTTACCTATGCTGATGGCAGTAAATACATCGGCGCTTTCAAAGACGGGATGCAGAACGGTCAAGGAACCCTTGTCTGGGGTGCTAAAACAAAGTTGCTTGGGCACAAATATGTCGGAAATTTTAAGAATAACAAACGAACTGGACAAGGGACTTACACCTATTCCGATGGAACCGTGTATGTCGGAAATTTCAAGGATGATTTCAAAGCTGGGCAAGGCACCAAAACATGGCCTGATGGGAAGCAATACATCGGGGCTTTTGAGGCGAACGAACAAAACGGCCAAGGTACATTAACCTTTGCTAAAGGCGATACTTACGTCGGGACTTTCAAGGATGACCGTTTCAACGGGCAAGGCACCTATACCTATGCGAATGGAGATGCATACGCTGGTGAATTCAGAGATGACCAGCCAAACGGGGAAGGCACGATTACTTATGCCAATGGGCATATTTACACTGGCGAGTTTGAAGATGGCGTCAAGAATGGAAAAGGTGTTTTAAAGCTTGATGACAGCGGAAATAATTATGTTGGAGAATATAAAGACGACAAAAAGCACGGGCAAGGCACCTATACGTCTGCCAATGGAGATAAATACGTCGGCGCCTTTGAAGAAGACCTTTTCAACGGTCAGGGCACATACACATATGCTAACGGTGACCAATATGTGGGTGCATTCGAAGACGGTCGACGGCAGGGGCAGGGCACCCTAACGCGTGCGCTGAATGGCAGCAGATACGTTGGGGACTTTGATCAAAATAAACAAAGTGGTCAGGGAACTTTAACCTATGCCAATGGCAATCAATACGTCGGCGCCTTTGAAGATAACAAACAAAATGGCCGAGGCACATTCACCTATGACAATGGTGATAAATACGTTGGATCGTTCAAAGATAACAAACAAAACGGGCAAGGCACATTCACTTATGCCAACGGTGATCGCTATGTCGGATCGTTCAAGGAAAACCAGCAAAACGGTCAAGGTAAGTATAGCTATGCCAATGGCGACATTTATGTTGGTTTATTTCGGAACGACCTGTTCGAGGGGCAAGGCACCTATACCGAGGCTGACGCGAGCACATATGTCGGAGAGTTCCGGGAAGGTCAAAAGACGGGCAGGGCGCGTAAAACCTGGGGGCCTGATACTGAGTTTGCCGGCGATGAATACGTGGGAACATTCAAAGAGGGTTTTTTCGACGGAGAAGGGATATATTCTTACGCTAATGGTGACAAGTATATTGGAGAATTCCAGCGGAACAAACAAAATGGGCAGGGCACGCTTGCATATTCCGATGGCAGTAAATACGTCGGGTCGTTTCAAGATGGGGTAATGACTGGAACGGGAACAAAGACGTGGGGTCCCGAAACGGAATTAGCTGGACATAAATATGTGGGTGCGTTCACAGCAGGCATATTTAACGGTCAGGGCGCGTATACGTATCCGGATGGAAGCGAATATGTGGGCACGTTCAAGAATGGCGCAAAAACTGGGCAGGCGACTAGAACTTGGGGTCCGGAGACGAAACAGGCCGGACATAAATATATTGGTGAATTTATTGATGGCATTTTAAACGGTCAAGGCACCTACACATACGCCGATGGCAGTACCTACGTTGGGGCGTTTGAGGATGGCGTTCAGACAGGACAGGGTACGAAAATCTGGGGGCCTCAGACCCTACTGGCAGGCGATAAATACGTTGGCGCATTCTCAAATGGAAAGCAGAATGGCCAGGGAACCTATACATACGCTGATGGCAGCACCTACGTTGGAAGCTTCAAAGATAACGTGAAGACGGGCCAAGGCACGAAAATTTGGGGGCCTGATACGACCTTAGCTGGACATAAATATGTTGGCGCGTTCAGTCAAAACGAGCCGAATGGGTCAGGCAATTACACCTATGCGGATGGCAGCATCTACACAGGTCAGTTCAAAAATGGCATAAAAACGGGCAAGGGCAGTTTAACCTGGGGACCTGATACCAGACTGGCCGGTCACAAATATGTAGGCGCATTCAAAGACAATAAACAAAACGGTAAAGGCACGTATACCTATGCGGATGGCAGCATCTACGTGGGTGATTTCAAAGATGGTTTGAAAAACGGGAAAGGTACTTTGACGCTTGTCGCCAGCGGAAATAAATATGTTGGCGACTTTAAGGATGATAAAAAGCATGGCCAAGGCACCTATATCTCTGCGAATGGAGATGAATACGCCGGCTCATTTGCAGATGAGCTGTTTAATGGCCAAGGCACTTATAGCTATGCGAACGGAGACCAATATATTGGTGAGTTCAAGGATGGTAAAAGAAACGGGCAGGGGCAATTAATTGTTAAAGCCAATGGTAATAATTACACCGGTAATTGGTTGAATAATAAACAAAGTGGCCAAGGAACTTATATATTCTCCGACGGAAATCAATATGTTGGGACATTCAAAGACGGCAGCTTTAATGGAGCAGGTTCTTACACTTACGCAAACGGAAATTCATATGTTGGGGCTTTCAAAAACAACCTTTTAAACGGTCAGGGTACTTTCACCTATGCGGATGGAAGCACATATGTTGGGGCTTTTGAAAATAATGTAAAGCACGGTCAAGGTACCTTGACCTGGGGGGCTGAGACATATTTGGCTGGGGACGCCTATGTCGGAGACTTCCGCGATGATCGGTTCAACGGTCAGGGCACGTATACCTATGCGGATGGCAGCATATACGTCGGTGAATTCAAAGATAGCGCCAGACACGGCAGGGGCACTCTGTCTTGGGGCCCCAAAGCAAAACTGGCCGGCCATAAATATGTTGGTGACTTCAGAGATGACAAACAAAATGGTCAGGGTCGCTATACCTATGCCGATGGCAGCACTTATACGGGTGCGTTCATAGATGATGTGAAAAGTGGTAAAGGCACCAAAATCTGGGGTGCTAAAACAAGTCGCGCCGGACACAGATACGTCGGTATGTTTGAGAATAACAAGCCCAATGGCAAAGGCACTTACACCTATGCCGACGGAACTAAATACGTCGGTTTTTTCTCTGATGGTGTGAAAACGGGCAGGGGCGCCAAAACTTGGGGGCCTGATACCCAATTCGCCGGTGATAAATATGTCGGAAATTTCAGAAATGACAGACAAAACGGACAAGGAATCTACACAGATGCTGATGGCAGCATGTATGCCGGGGAGTTTAAAGACGATGTAAAGACGGGCCAAGGCACCCAGACTTGGGGGGCTGGTACTGAATTAGCCGGGTATAAATACGTTGGACGCTTCAGGGATGGCAAGCAAAACGGTCAGGGCACCTTGTCTTATCCTGATGGCAGCACCTATGAGGGAAATTTTACAGATTCGGTACAGACTGGACAGGGCACCAAAACTTGGGGGGATGGTTCTGTTTTGGTCGGTCATAAATACGTCGGTGAGTTCGAAAACAACATGCTTAACGGTCAAGGCAGTTATACTTACGCCGATGGCAGCGTTTATACTGGAAGTTTCACAGATAACGTGAAGGTTGGGCAAGGTCAGAAAACCTGGCTAAATGGCGACCAATATATCGGGGAATTCCAAGCAAACAAACAGGCTGGGCAAGGTACGTTTACCTATGCCACCGGTGACCAATACGTCGGTCAGTTTGACAACGACCTTTTCAATGGTCAGGGCACCTATAACTATGTGGATGGCAGCACGTATGTCGGTAATTGGGTGGCGCATAAGCGGGATGGGGAAGGCACTTATACCTATGCAAATGGCAATAAATATGTCGGTGCGTTTAAGTTGGATCAAAAGCATGGTCAAGGCAGCTATACCTACACCAACGGTGATGAATACGTCGGGGCGTTTGAGGCTAATGAAAAACACGGACAGGGGGTTTTTTCGTTTGCCAATGGTGACAAATACCTGGGACAGTTTGAGGGAGATCTGTTCAACGGCCAAGGCAGCTATACCTACGCCAATGGCAATGAATATACCGGTGCATTCAAAAATGGTGAAAGGAACGGAAAAGGCATTTTAAACCAATTGGCTAGTGGCAATAAATACGTTGGCAACTGGCGAGACAACAAACAAAATGGCCAAGGCACCTATACCTACGCAGATGGTAGTAAATATACTGGCGATTTTAAAGACGACAAAAAACACGGCCAAGGCACTTATACCTATGTGGATGGCACCACGTATGTCGGAGACTTCAAAAATGGTGAAAGAAACGGTCGCGGCACCAAAACCTGGGGTCCTGACACGGCGTTGGCTGGAGATGTATATGTTGGGGACTTTAAAAACGGCCTCTTCTCGGGTCAGGGGACCTATCGTTATGCCAGCGGGGATAAGTATATCGGTGCCTTTGATAACGATAAACCTAACGGCCGTGGCACATATCATGACGCATCTGGAAACGGTTATACAGGGGAGTTCAAAGACGGTATAAAGGCGGGGCGAGGCAGCTATAGTTATACTGACGGTAGTGCATACTTGGGCGCGGTTAGAGACGGTTTGAAGACTGGCCAGGGCACTATGACTTGGCCGGACGGCAGCCGGTATGTCGGGCGTTTTGAACAAGATATGTTCAACGGCCAAGGGACGTACACTTATGGCAATGGTGATTTATACGTCGGGGAATTCTCAAATGGTGAGAAGACAATTGATGGGATCTACACGTACGCCAATGGCGATACGTACGTTGGTGAATTTGAGCGAGATTTGAAGGCCGGGAAAGGCACTTATACATACCTCAATGGCAGCCAATACGTTGGGGACTTTCAGAACAATCGCTTTGATGGTCAAGGCAGGCTGACTTGGGGTTTGGAGAGCGCGTTTGCGGGTGACGTTTACAGCGGAG
>ERZ802830.5243-NODE-5243-length-10057-cov-6.10098_pt1 | contig 10057 bp, 6 predicted proteins | sample MGYA00345654_ERZ802830 | MGnify/ENA primary metagenome ERZ802830 (study PRJEB30503, sample SAMEA104212375) | marine metagenome | biome: Westerlies Biome; feature: [SRF] surface water layer (ENVO:00010504) within the epipelagic zone...; material: water...
CTTCCCCGAATAGTTTTAAATTCCCCAGTCTTAGGGCCCATCGGATCAATTTCGGTTTCATCGTTAAGATTAAATTTTATCTCATAAAAATCATGCACCCATTCAGATACATTACCTTGCAGATCGAACAATCCCTTGCTATTGGCATCAAAACTGCCAACTATTGCAGTTGTTTCGGCACCATCATCATAAAGAGGTATTACTGAACTCAAGATATCAGATGCGCTGAGATCAGCAAAATTACCACTCTTATTTTTTGTAGAAAAATAATCTCCAAAAGATTCTGGTTGAATAACAGGCTCCTGGAAGCGAGCAACCCATGCCCACTCTGCTTCTGTAGGTAATCGATATCCAGTACTATTAATGTATGACCCAGTAATTTTACCATTCCTTTCTTTGTAGAATGGATCCAGTCTATCTATCTTACTTAACCAATTACAATACAGGGCAGCTTGCTCCCAGCTAACATTCACCACGGGTTGCTCAGGCATATCTAGAGTTTTTCCACGAAAATGACGTGAGCTGTGTTTTTGGAACTGCCAATATTGTTTGTTTGTAACTTCCTTGTTTGCTATATAAAAAGGGCGAGTTATGTTTACTTTGCGCAATACTTCGTTAGCCCTACGTCCATTTTCTTGTCTGGGAGCCCCCATTAAAAAGTCACCTTTAGGCCTAAAGTACTTTAGTACATGATTGTTAATAGTGATAGTCTCCCTTGGTATATTAGCCCAATAAGCTTCTTCTTTCGTGAGTAATTGAACTTTTATTGTTTGTTCAAACTGTGGTTGGGGTATGATATTTTTACTATACGTCTCGTAACCAGCTTTTTTAATCTCCAAAAGTTGAGGGTGAGAGGGAAGCTCAAAACTGCCGTCACCGACACTTAATAATTTTTTTTCGATCCATACCGATGAATCTTTTGGGGATACAAGAACCTTGATAATACCAATATCAGGTTTTAGCTTTAGGGTAATATTTCTCTCTTCTCCAGATGATAGAGAAATTGATTTTTTTTGGGTTAAATAACCATTAAGAAAGATTGATATACTGTGTTCTTCATGAGCGTCCAAATATAAAGTTAATGGGGTATTTCCAATATATTCTCCATCCATGGTAACTGTTGCTTCAGGAGGGGTAGTTACAAAATTTATAACTCCATCTACAGGCTCTAGACTTACCGTGGAAATTTTTTTTGTTTCATTAGAATTTACAGATAGCTTTTTTGTCCAGGTTTTATATCCATCGAATGACATTGAAACTAGCTCACCGGTTGATAAGATTGGCGCTGTAAAGGGTGTTATTCCAGCAAATTTTCCATCTATTTTAATTTGTGCTCCAGTTGGTGAAGAGCTTAACTCTATGAAACCCCAGTTTGGCTCGAGATCAACATGAAGATTTTGCTGAATATCGAGACCCTTTATTTGAACATTCAACCTTTTAGTTTTATAACGAGGTAAATTTACATTTATTGTATATTCTCCGGATTGAAGAGATTTTATATCTAAGGGAGCTAGACCAACTAACTTGTTATTCATGAGAATTTCACCACCCAGTGGCTCAGTAGTAAGCTTTAAGTGCCCTGGCTTTTTTTTCATAGTTAATTCAATTTTAGTATGATCTTTTTCATCAACACTAAATATATGATTAAGATCGACATAACCAGGGGCAAGTGCCTTTAAAGAATAACCTCCGGGCCTGATTAAATAGTTATCAGACAGTTGAAAATTTAAACCTCCATATATATTTATCCGAGGCTTAGCCTCAGGCGGCGAGATTAAAATAGTCAATGATTTCGCGGTAAGCAAAAACCACATAATCAGTATACTTACTAAGAACCCCAATCCAACCGTCACTTTTAGGGGGCTGAGCCGAATACTGGATCTGCTCATCGACCCCTGTATTGGCCGAAAATTAATAGCAATAATTTTTTCTTCTGAAGATGACAGTTGTTCGGATGAGTTAATATTATCGTCTTTTTTAGTCGTCATTATATTCGCTCTTTGCAAGCCACCTCTATGTTAAGAGGCAATTCTTTTAATGCTACACGAAACTCAACACGAACGTCTCGATAGCCTTCTCTAGTGCCAGTTGCAATATAATTCCCAGGTTTTAGGGAGATTTTCTTTTCATTGAAAGACCCAAGACTGCCACTTTTTAGTAGGGATACATTAGTAAACTTATTAGAGCGAAATCGAACGATAAGACTAATTTGTGAGCTTTCTAGTTCTTCTTTGAGTTGATTTGTTTTGTCTAAGTGTTTTGTACCCACTGGCGTGATTTTTTGAGCGTTAGCTAATAATTTTTTTGCTTCATTGTATATCTGTGGTGTTGATAATCTTAGTGGTGAAGATAAAATTTTATCTATATCGTTACTCATCTTAAGCCTATTTTTAGCTCTAATTTGCCCAAGCTGTGCCTCGTTTAATGAACTACTTTTTGACAGAATTCTTTCGTAAGCCTCTAGAGCTTTATTCCAGTTTTCCTTTTTTTCATAGGATATAGCGCTAGCCAAATCATCGGCTATCGTTTTTTGAAGAAACAATGATTGCGCTTGTAATAGACCTTTAGAAGCAGCTTCATTCCCAGGTTTGATATTCAAGGCTACTTGAAACTCCTCTATAGCCATGCGGAAATTTTTATTTTCTAGTGCCTGGTAACCCGCACCCATAACCTGTTTGAAGTTTCTATCTGTGATCAATAATGAAATTTGATTATATTTATCATCGGCTGCTTGATTTAGAGGGTCTAATTTTTTCACCTTCATGAGCAAATTTCTAGCCTGCCCGTAATTACCTTCTTCGAAAAGTCCGTCAGATTTCTTTAATAATATTAATACCTCATCCAAAACAGCTGTTCGAGCTAACCCCTGCTGAGCTTCAATACTTGATGGTTCAATAGATAACGCTAATTTATAGTATTCTGAAGCTATTTTTGAATCTCCGAGAAGAAATGCATCTTCTGCAATTTTTAAATTTATAGTTAACTCTAAAGGGATTCTACTTTTTAATTCATTTAGCTTAAGTGTTGCTTTTTTATAAAAAAATAGAGCTTCATTAAAGTTTCTTTGACGGTACAGGGAATCTCCCTTTGCACCTATTTTCAGAGCATTTTTAAACGCATCCTTTCCCCATTTGTTAACATTCCTTTTCTCCAGGAATTCTTGAATAGTAAGAAAATTATTAAGACTATCTTGTGACTTCCTTCTGGCCTTGATTAACTGCGCGTCGATAAATGGAGATTCTTTTATAGACCTTGTTTCTGAGATTTGGTTTTCAGTAACCACTTTAATTTTCTTAGTTTCTGGGATTAATTTAGGAAGAGCAAATATAACAATTAAGGCCAAAAAAAAACTAAAACCAAGCGCAAAAATAGTTCCCCGCCTATTTTGCCAAGGAGTATCTTTTGAATTTCTATTAGTTTTAGTCAAAGGTATATTTGTGGGTATTATAGCTTCGGATTGAGGCCTATTTTTATCAGAATTAGTCATGTTGGCTATATCTCACCATACTCAGCTTTATATCTCTGAAGTAGAAAAGATTTCCATTGATTATAGTGTTCAGTCACATTTCCAGTTAGAACAACTCTATCATTTTCAAGTTCAATGATACGCGGTTCGATCTCTGATTCCAAAGATTGCTCCAGCTCAGTTAGGACATCCTCATGAATTTTTAACTCCGCTCTTTTTTCCATGCCGCTCTTAACAAGTAAAGCACCTGATCCAATCGCTACTGCCCCTGCGGATTGTGCAGAACCATTACTGCTTCCAGAAGCCATTATTCCACCAATTATAGCTGCTACGCCACCGACAGTTCGCGCAATAGACTGCCTTTTAAGCTCTCTTGCAGAGCTAATCTCTTCAAGTGTAGCTTGCCGCCAAGACTGATAGGGTTTATTCATGCGTCTAGTGAAGTTATCATAATGCCCTTGCATTGCATCAATAAATAAATAGTCTCTTTTTCGGAGGCTGGATATTTTTTTGAGAATAGGATCATTTTCTGCAGGTAATCTTGATATTTCTAGTTCACCAGATGTTGCCTCTTTTATGTGTCCGTTAAATGATTCCGGAGAGAAATCTCCAGCAAACTTTAAAGTGGATATAGTAGATAATTTTTCTGCTTCACCATAAGGCAGCTTTCGATTATATTCTAATAGGTCGTTCGCAATGTTATTGAACAGATTTTGGAAAGGATCTCGATAGAGCTCCATATTTTTTTTATAAGCGTAGTAACCAACTGTTTGAGTATAAGTTTTTGTAAACCAGTTTTTATTAGCAACATCAGTCACTGTAATTTTTAATGTTAATTTTTCACCATCAGAATTAATAATTTGGCCATTTACGTATACATCTACAATTGTTTTTCTGTCTGGAATAGATCTTACTGCACCCCAAGCTGACGTTTTTTGTATAGTGGATGTTAATTGGTTAGCCAAAAAAAGTCCTTCCGCATTTTTTGCAGTGGAGGCTGTATATGAATCATTGTTTTTTGTGGATTCATTTTCATTAGGCTTAAATGGAATAACAGCAATGTCTAAAGGGTGCACTCTTTTTAGTGTCAAGACCTGTTTTTTAAGTGGCATTTCGACAGTACTTGTTACTTTTTGAACGCCACAAGAGGACATTGCTAATGCAACAAATATAATGGGGATATAAAATACTAATAGTTTTTTTATATTGATCATAATTTGCATAAGTTTATATTATTGAACTCCTTTGTATTTTCGATACTCTTCCCATAGTTTTTCTTTGAGCTTAGGATTTTTTTCGTTTATAGCAGCTTCGCGAATCTGTCTTGCAATAATATCATCACTTTCTCCACTAGGAATATCTTCTGGGATAATCATATTTTTTCCTTCACCGGGAAGGCTGCTTTGGTTTGAAGTAGACTGGACAATATAGTTATTATTTTCTCCTGAAGCAGATTGCTCAACAGAACCTCCCTCATTATCTTCATTTGAGTTGGAAGCAGATTTTGGCTGACTGTCCGAGTTTGAAGTATCTTCTGCTAGTGCTGAGCTAGATTGCTTACTATCGGACATTTCACTTGTTAGCTTGTCTTTTTCAGCCTCTATTTCTCTAATTTTTACAGCAAACATTTTATCGAACTCAGCCATCGATTTTTCTAATTTCTCATCAAGCATTAATATTTTTTCTTGTTGTGTAACTATCTCTTGATCATCCACATCGACGCTAATCAGCTTTGTTTTAAATTTTGATTCCATCTTACCATCATTACTCCTATATTCATTTTTTACATTATTTATTTGGGTAACTTTGCATCCAGTCATAAGGAGCAGGGTAATTGCCCCAAAAATTGTCCACAACATGAAGAACATCTTCAACTGATGAGGAATCTTAAAATTATTCATTTGGAATTATAACTCTCATCGGAAATTGGGTTGAAAGTACAGCAGAGCCATTAATAAGCTGAGGGCGAAATTTTTTTGTACGGACTGTTTCGATAGCTCTTGCAGCAAAATTACTCATTTCCGACGGAAATATTTTTTTAACGCTGAAATTAATTGGATTTCCTCCATCTGTAATATCTACCAAAAGATTAACATAGCTTGTCGCGTGCGAAAGGTCTGAATTTTCTGATATATCTGATGCTAGACCATTATTTTTCTCGGCACCAAAAAACTCACTAGTGTTAGGAAGCATAACTGGTTGAGAATATATTTCATCAAGAATCTTTATGTTTTTTTGATTATTAGCAACTATTTCATACGATTTTTTATATGCACTCATTGCTGATTGATATTTCCCAAATAAAAGGTACCAATCACCTAAGTTAGCCTGTCCTTTTGCAATTTCTATCGGTGTGAAATTAGGACCTTCATCAAGTATTTGCAGAATTTGATTCTGCAACATATGTCCATGTTTGAAGTAAGCACCACGACCCACTACCTGATTTACCGGTGCCATAGAGCGATAACCAAAAGGAAGTGATGTATCAGTCTCTCCATAGTCAGGAAATCTTCGTTGATGTACAGATAAATAATAGCATGTTATTGCTAACTGATTTAGTGGTGATAATAAACTGGGATGCAGTTCTCCGTTTTGTGCCGATAAAATTCTAATAGTATCAGTGTATAGATCAAATGCAGCTTCAAGGTGATATACATCGTCTCGTCCGCCAGTTTGTGCATATGCTTTAATACTCCAATGACTAAACTCGTCAATCATATCTAGAAAACTGGGATTATTTTCTTTATAGTTTTTTTTATAAATTTGTAAGAGTTGTGAATAATTGCCGGCAACCTCTTTTATCTTCCCTTGGATCTTCTGGCTTTCGATAATAGCTTGTAAACTAGTTTCCTGAGATAAGCTGTAAAGACCATTATTTATTCGATTTATGTAAATAGCTTTTTTGTAGACATTTATTGCCTCTTCATGTCGATCGTTAGACTGTAACTTTTTCCCTAAACTATAGAGCATTTCCGGTATATCACGATTATACGGTCCTTTATCACTCTCTTTTTTCTCAATGGCCTCAATATAGCGGTTGAAAACTATATCAAGATTCGATTTATCTATAATCTGGGCTTCTTTTTTGAGGTCTGCAGGATTATTTTCAGAAATTATTTTTTCTTTAACTTGGCTGGCAATCAAATCATGGCAAGCAAGGTGACAAATACATACAATAATGATGCGTTTAAGGTTTCTATTAAAGTTCATGTATTCAACTCGCTGCCGCATGAGATCAATATAATTAGGGCAAGATAGCCATAAAAAATATTATACAAAGCTTAATGTGATTTACCCATCAAGCTATTATAAATTGAGTATAGCGGATTTTTAATCAAAATGAGGTTATGAAAAATGCTATTTGAGCTTTGGAATATAATTGCCCCAGTTTTTGTTTGCACCATCATAGGATATTTTTGGGCGCGATCATCCACACCTTTCTCTGCTGATTTTGTGAGTCGTATAGTCATGAATATAGGGGCTCCATGTCTAGTTATTTCAACTATAAATGGGGTCGAAATTTCTGGCCAAGATTTTTATGCAGTTGCTTTTGCTGCAATATTGATATTCTTATTTACTGCGATAGCTGGAATTTTGGTTATCAGAATGTCCGGCGGAACTGTCCGCTCTTTGCTACCAACAGTAGTGTTTCCAAATAATGGCAATATGGGCTTACCCTTATGTTTATTTGCCTTTGGTGAGGAAGGATTGGCTCTTGCTTTAGCTTTTTTCTTAGTGCAGATGTCTGCTTTGATGTCTGGTGGAGTGGCACTAATGTCACGTAATAATAACGGGTTTTTATCAGCTCTCAAAGATTTAGCAATCCTACCTCTTATACATTCTATCGTTATAGCAATCTTTTTATTAGGGACAGGAACAAAGTTACCAAGCTGGATCGACACAACACTTGGGATACTAGGTGGATTGACTATCCCTCTGATGCTGATTACTTTGGGCGCCTCTTTAACAAATTTAAGCACTACAGAATGGCGACGAAGTATGATTTTTTCAATATTACGCATTGGTGGTGGTTTTTCATTTGCTTGTATAGTTGTTAGTCTAATGGGACTCTCTGGAACTGCAAAACATGTTGTATTATTACAAGCAATTATGCCGGCAGCTGTTTTTAATTATTTGCTAGCATTAAAATTTGATAGAGATCCTGATAAGGTTGCGAGTGTTGTCGTTACCTCTACTTTATTATCTCTTATAGCAATACCTATACTACTATCTTTTTTGTTATAGGATTTCGTTATTAAAAAATATGATATTTGATTTTTTTTTGATTTTGCTGGTTAAAAAGGATGGATGATGAGTAAAAATAATTCTGACTTGATTAATATTAAGCCTTTATCAGGATTTCGCGTCATAGAGTTAGGCCAACTACTTGCTGGACCTTTTTCTGGCGCATTGCTGGCTTATTTTGGAGCTGAAGTTATAAAAATTGAGCCACCGGGCAAAGGTGACCCGTTACGTAACTGGCGAGTACTTGATGATGGAACGTCACTATGGTGGCGTAGTTTAGGACGTAATAAAAAATGCATCACCATAAATTTAAAAAAACAAAAAGGTAGAGATTTAGTAAGACAGCTTATTGATGGGGCTGATGTACTCATAGAAAATTTTCGCCCAGGTAAAATGGAAAGTTGGAGTTTAGGCCCTGAGCACTTTAAAAAATCAAATCCAAATCTAATTTATACGCGTATATCCGGTTACGGACAAACTGGTCCTTACTCACACAAACCAGGATTTGCATCAGTGTGTGAGGGAATTAGTGGATTTCGATATGTGAACGGTATTCCCGGTGAGGCCCCTATACGACCTAATTTAAGTATCGGTGATAGTATTGCCGGCTTGCACGCTGCTTTTGGTATAGTTTTGTCGCTACTTTCAAGAAAAACTGGCGGTACAGGCCAAGTTGTAGACGTTGCTCTGTATGAAGCTATGTTTAATCTTTTAGAGGGTGTAATCCCTGAATATGATGGGGCTGGAGTAATTAGGGAACCATCTGGTACTACAGTTACTGGAATTGCCCCAACAAATATTTACCGCTGTGTAGACAAAAAATATATTGTGATTGGTGGAAATGGCGATTCTATTTTTAAGCGGTTAATGATAGCTGCAGGGAGACCAGATATGGCAGAAGACGAGAGATTTTCTAACAACTCTGGTCGAGTTAAGTATGAAGAAGAAATCGATGATGCTCTATCCTGCTGGTGCAAAAAACAAATTAGTACTAAAGTTTTGGAAACCCTTGATCTATATGATGTACCATCTGGACCGATTTACAATGCTGAAGATATGATTCACGATCCTCATTTTATTGAAAGAGGTTTATTTGAGAGTGTAAAAGTAAAGAATAAGTTGCTTAAAATTCCTGCAATGGCTCCAAAACTAAGTAAAACCCCTGGCTCTACCTCATGGGCGGGTCCAGAAATTGGTAGCTTTAATAAAGAAATTTTTGAAAATATACTTGGTATGGACGCATCCAACCAAAAGACCCTGAAAAACGAAGGTGTTATTTGAGCTGAATAATATCTCTAAATAGAGCATAAATAATAATAGTACTCGTTATGAATACCGCCGTTAAAGAAAATCTATATCAATTAAATATTATCAGAGTAGTGGTTCTTGGTGCAGAATTTTTGGCATTGATATTACTCACATTTTTTTTTGAAGTTATATTACCTACCACTGTGCTCAGTTATGTATTAATTTTGTATGGGGTTGTTATCACAGTGGTGGCTTATAGATTATCGCAAGCTGATAAAATTTCTGAATCAGAATTTTTCTACCACGTTTTAATTGATATTCTTTTTTTTACAGGAATATTATATTGCAGTGGAGGCGCATCAAACCCTTTTGTTTCATATTACCTTGTGCCTATTTGTATTGCAGCGGGAACGTTATCATTGCGTTATACAATTGGCGCAGCTTTGTTGTCGTTGGCTGCTTATAGCTCTTTATTTATAGATAGCTATAATATTTCAGCTTTCTCTCCAGAAAATCATCGTGGCCATCACGCAAAGAGTAATAATTTACACATTATTGGTATGTGGTGTAATTTCTTAATTAGCGCAATCGTAATAACTTTTTTTGTAACAAGAATGGCAGGAACACTTAAACAACAAAATACTGCAATAGCTAAACATCGTGAGAATCAATTGCGCGATGAACAGCTAATCGGCATAGGTGCTCTAGCGGCAGGAACAGCTCATGAACTTGGTACCCCTTTGAATACTATGAAAATCATTGTTGATGAAATTAAAGAGGGAGACTCCAGCTTCAAAAAAGATATAAATATTCTTCACAGTCAGATAGAACAGTGCAGAATGACATTAAGAGAACTTGTAGCTACTGCTGAAATTTCAGAAAATAATAAGAAATATGAATTTATTAAAGGATATATGAAGCAGTTGCTAGAACGATGGCAAATTCTTCATCCTAAAATGAATGCTTCAATAACTCTTTCAGAACAACAGGAAGATCGAGAAGTTTTTTTTGTTTTAACATTTGCGCCATCACTCTTGAGTCTTCTAAACAAGACTGGTGACGCCCGTCCTCGCCGAGTTGTCGTGAGAGATAGCTGGA
>ERZ802830.5244-NODE-5244-length-10056-cov-8.26867_pt1 | contig 10056 bp, 12 predicted proteins | sample MGYA00345654_ERZ802830 | MGnify/ENA primary metagenome ERZ802830 (study PRJEB30503, sample SAMEA104212375) | marine metagenome | biome: Westerlies Biome; feature: [SRF] surface water layer (ENVO:00010504) within the epipelagic zone...; material: water...
CCGATATATGGAATGCCAATTCTTGACGTAGAAAACGCAAAATCAGTTTTATTTGTAAAAAGAGGTATGTCAGCAGGTTATGCAGGTGTTGACAATGAACTTTTCTTTAAGGACAATACATTGATGTTATTTTCTGATGCTAAGAAAATGGTTGAAGAGATATCTAAAGCACTAGACTAAAAGAAGGGCATGTAGTTCATTGGTAGAACGCTACGTTGACATCGTAGAGGTAGTAAGTTCAATTCTTACCATGCCCACCATTTAATAACTTAATAAAAAAAAGAAATGCTATTTTTGGTTGCGGGGCTAGGATTTGAACCTAGGACCTTCAGGTTATGAGCCTGACGAGCTACCAGACTGCTCCACCCCGCGATATATAAAGTTTAAGATTTTTAAGGGTAAGTTAAAACCGAGCCTTTAGTTTTCTTAATTTTTTGAATCTTTTAACGCTTTCTTCTTTCTCTCTCTTTTTCTTTTCTGATGGCTTTTCAAAGTGACTTTTCAACTTCAGAAGTCTAAATGTCCCTTCTTTTTGAAGCTTTTTCTTAAGAACTCTAAGCGCTTGTTCTAAATTGTCGTTTTTTACTTCTATTTTAATAACCTACCTCCTAAAAGCGGGTCAGATAGCATTTTAGTTTAAAAAAGTCTATATATATAACTAGATTAATAATGGAATATTTTAGTCCTAAAGTAAGAAAAGGAATTGAAAGTAAATCAAAAACAATCTCTCGTAGAGGTTTTGTACTATCAATTGCCAAAGCAGGTTTTTTTGGCATTATTTTATCTAGGTTGGTTTATTTGCAATTATTTAAATCCAAAGAGTTTAAGCAACTTTCAGACAGAAATAGATATAGAGAAATTAAAGAGGTTCCTGAAAGAGGTACTATTTACGATTTTAAACAGAGAGTAATTGCATCGAATAATCAAGTTTATCAATTAAGTATTTTTCCTAAAGAAATTAAAAATCTTAATGAATTTTTTTATAGTTTAAGAAATTATATAAATTTCGATGTTTTAGAAATTAACAAGTTTAAAAAAGAAATTTATAGACATAAAAAAACAAAAAAATATCAGGCGTATATTATTGATAAAAAACTTTCCTGGAAAACAATTGCAAAAATAAATTATAATTTGAGTGACATCCCCCATGTACAACCATTAGTTTCGTATGAAAGAACTTATAGTTTCCCAGAGGAATTTTCTCACATTATTGGTTATGTTGCTGAACCAAATAAAAAGGAGTTAAAAAAAATTTCACAAGATCTATTATATGTTCCGAACCTAAAAATAGGTAAAAACGGTATCGAAAAAAGGTTTGAAAACAAAATCATAGGATCACCTGGAAAATCTGTTATCGAAATAGATGCTTATGGTAAACAATTAAAGCAAGTAAGTTTCAATGAAGGCATAAAGGGTAACAATTTTTACTCCACTTTAGATTCGGATTTACAAGTGTATGCAAAAAAAGTACTTGGTAATGATAGCGGATCAGTTATTGTTATGAGTACAAAGGGTGAAATAAGATGTTGCGTATCCTCTCCATCTTTTGATGCAAATTTATTTACTTATGGAATAAGTAATTTTGAGTTTAAAAAATATTTAAAAAATGAAAAGAAGCCTTTAAGTAATAAATCTTTATCCTCATTGTATCCCCCGGGAAGTACTTTAAAAATGTTGGTAGCAATCTCCGCTTTAGAGAACAACATAGTAAATAAAAATTTTAAAATAAGATGTACGGAATCTACAGAATATTTTGGACAAAAGTATCACTGCTGGAAAGAAAAAGGTCATGGAGTAGTTAATATGAAAAAGGCTATAAAAGAGTCGTGTGATATTTATTTTTATGAGGTTGCAAGGTTACTCGGCGTAGATAGATTGTATGAAACTGCATTAAGATTTGGATTAGGAAAATATGTATTAGAAAATTTTATTGAAGAAAAAAAAGGCGTCTTTCCTAATACTAAATGGAAAAAGAAATATGTTGGTCAGCCATGGTATCTAGGTGAGACCATTATTGCTGGCATAGGTCAGGGTTATATACAAACAACGCCTATTCAACTTTGTAAAATGATCGCTCAAATCGCAAACGGTGGTTATCAAATTAAACCTTCCTTTAATTCTAATAATCAATTCTTGCTCGGTGAAAAAATTATTCAAAATGATGAACATCTAAAATTAATACAAGAGTCATTAAATGTTGCTACTAATGAATGGCGTGGAACATCTTATCGATCTAGATTAAAAAGTGGATTGAAATATTGTGGAAAAACTGGGACGTCTCAGGTTAGAAAAATTACACAAGAACAAAGAGATTTAAATATTAAAAACAAAGATCTTCCGTGGAAGTTCAGAGATCATTCACTATTTACTGGTTATGGACCTGTATCAAATCCAGAGTATGCTATTTCAGTTATCATAGATCATGGTGGATCAGGGTCATCTAAAGCCGCTCCAATATCAAAAAAGATAATGCAAAAAGTATTTGAATTGTATTATCAAAAGGAGAAAAATGTATAGTTTAAATAAGGGTATTATAGAAAATTCTTTAATTAAATTAAAATCATTAGATTGGTTTATTATTTCGCTGATGTTAATATTATCAGCGATAAGCTTAATAGTACTTTCAAGTTTAGACACAGGTGATAAAAACTTAGTTGAAAAACACTTTTTAAGAATAGTATTTTCTTTTATAGTATTTTTAATTGTTGCATCGGTGAATATAAAGACTTGGTATAAATTTTCTTATTTCTTTTATGCCTTTGTTATTTTACTTTTAATTTTAGTTGATTTTTATGGATTAGTTGGAAAGGGCGCTAAAAGATGGCTTGATATTGGCATATTCAATTTACAACCCTCCGAATTGATGAAAATTGCAGTCATAATGGCATTAGCACGGTATTATCAATATGTTAAAACAGATGAGATAGATAAAATAAGAAATCTAGTTATTCCGATTTCACTAATTATTATTCCCTTTGTATTAGTTATTAAACAGCCAGACTTAGGAACTGCACTTTTTATATTATTAGTTGCAATATCTATTTTATGGTTAACAGGGTTAAATTTAAAAATTTTTACTTTTGGAACTTTGTCGCTTTTAATATTAGCACCTCTGTCAATTTCATTTTTAAAACCATACCAAAAACAAAGAATTTTAACTTTCTTAAATCCAGAAAGTGACCCAACCGGTGCTGGTTATCATGTAATCCAATCAAAAATTGCAATTGGTTCCGGGGGTTTCTTTGGAAAAGGATATATGGAAGGATCACAAAGTAATTTATCTTTTTTACCAGAGCCTCACACAGATTTTATATTTACAGCCTTTGCTGAGCAATTTGGACTTTTTGGAAGTATAATTTTATTATTTTTATTTTTATTATTAATATACAGAATTGATGTGATATCTAAGCTTTCAAGGTCTACCTTTGGTAGATTGCTTTGCTTTGGAGTTTCGTTTAATTTTTTTGCATATATCGCAATTAACATTGGAATGGTAACTGGGTTGTTACCAGTAGTTGGAGTACCGATACCAATTATGTCATACGGGGGTACGGCAATGCTTACGTCAATGTTTGCGCTTGGCTTGGTTACAAGTGCTAAAATTCATAAGGACCAAAATATTTACTAAAATAGGCCAAAATCTGCTTTAAAATGGGTTAAGTTTTCTTAGACTCTTGCAGTTTTACTTTGTATAAATCTAGCTATGTTTAATAATAATAATAACAATAATTCACGTTCAGAAGATGGAGCTTCATTAATAGGCGAGGGTCTCAATGTCGAGGGTGACCTTAATTGCAAAGGCTCAATTGAAGTTGCTGGGATAATGAATGGAAATATATTTGCCAAGGGGTTAAAAGTTTTAGAAACAGGATCTATTATTGGCGGTGTCAAAGCTGGAAGATTTGAGGTTTTTGGCTTTATAGAGGGTGAGATATATGCAGACGACATAGTTATTGGAAAAACAGCTACAATCAAAGGAGACATTTTTTTTAAGGAAAATTTAAAAATTGATGAAGGTGCTGATGTTGACGGATATATTAAAAGAGTAAACCAAACAAAATCTCCATCAAGTATTCCAAAACAATCAACAAAAACGCAAAAAGATAAAAAAGATAAGCAACTTGAGATTGAAGACTCTGAGAAAAAAGCTGTAAATCAATCTTAATTTTAATAAGTAATTATTAAAATTATGATTAAAAAAATTCAAAGACATTTAAAAGACGCTAACAAAGGATACTTTGAACATCAAAGGTTTGCTTTTAAAGCTTGCTTCAATTGTTTGATATCTGCTTTTACAGCACTTGTACATGGTATTTGCCCGGCATTTTTTGAATATAATACATCAACAAATATTAAAAAAATGCATAATGATATGCAACCTATTTACAAAATGCGAGAAAATAAAAATAATAATTAGCTTTTAAGTTTAAATGCAAAATATTAAAGCCTATATTTTTTTGATACTTTGCACATTTTTTTGGGCAGGAAACTTTATTGTAGGCAAGGTAGCAACACTATTTGAAATTCCACCGTTTACATTAAATTTTTATAGATGGCTAATTGCTTTTTTAATACTTTTTCCTTTTACTTATAAAAAAATTTTTGAAGCATTTGATGAAATTAAAAAAAAAATTTTACCACTATCTGTAATGGGATTTACAAGTATAACTATCTTCAATTCTATTGTTTATTACTCTCTTAATTTCACACAAGTTCTTAACGGTGTCTTGATGATATCAACAATACCAGTTTTGATTATTTTTTTTTCATCTTGTTTTACAAATGAGAGAATTAAATTTACACAAATAACAGGTGTTGCAACTTCTTTATTTGGTGTTCTTATAATAATCACTAAATTAGAAATTAATAAATTACTAAGTCTTAGTTTAAACAGAGGGGATTTATGGATACTAGTTGCAATGATATCATGGGCAACATATTCAATAATGGTTAAAGAAAAAAAAATTAATCTTTCACCATTTGCTTTATTAGAAACACTCATTTTTATTGGTTTATTATTTTTAATACCATTTTACTTATACGAGATTTACAATGAAAAATATTTACTTATTAATATTCCAGTAGTTTTAACTATTGGTTATGTTGTTCTTTTTGCTGGGATAGGAGCATATATATTTTGGATAGGTGCAATACAATTGATAGGACCAAGTCGCTCAGGTATATTTTTGCATTTGATGCCAGTTTTTAGTTCTCTAATGGCGATCTTTTTATTGGGTGAAAGATTAGCAAATTTTCACATTGTTGGAGCTGCTTTTATTATTTCAGGTATTTTTCTTTCAACAAAATTTAAATAGTAAATTAACCTAACCGCCCTAAGAACGGGAACCACTCCAAAAGATAAAAGCCTAGACTTTGTATTTTTCCCGTGACTATCAATACTCCAGTAACTAATAAAATATATCCGCAGATTTTTTGAATTTTTACAATATGCAAACTGGTTTTTTTAGAGAATATTAAAAATTTTGTTATATAAATTCCAGAAAGAATAAATGGGATAGCTAGGCCAATCGAATATACAACCAGTAATGAAACACCTTTCATTAAAGTTGTCTCTAATGAAGCTAAAGCGAGAACTGAGCCTAAAATTGGACCAATGCAAGGAGACCAGCCAAAACCAAAACCAATACCAACCAGCAAAGACATATAAGGTTTAGTAATTTGATTTTGAAAATGGTATTTGAATTCTTGATTAAGCAACCTGAGTTGCAAAATACCAATCATATTCAAGCTAAAAAAAATAATAATGATACCAACAACATAAGTAAAAATATTAGAATATTTAAGCATGGTAGACCCAAATAATGTTGCCGTAGCTCCTAATGAAACAAATACTATAGAGAAACCTATTGTAAAAAGCAGGGTTTCTTTCAAAATAAAATATTTTTTTTTATTTCCCAAACCCTCCAATGTAGTGCCATTGATAAAAGATATATAACCTGGAATGAGAGGTAAAACACAAGGAGATAAAAAACTTAATATACCTGCAAGAAATGATAAAAAATATAAACTCATACTATTCCTAAAATTTTATCTAATTCACCGTTGTTATCAAGCTCATGAACATAGTCACAGTCTCCAATATGGGTATCATTTACAAACATTTGGGGAACTGTTCTGGCTCCTTTTGTTTTTGCAAACATTTCCTCAAATTTTTCTGGATTAATTGAAAGATCAATTTCTTGGAAACTTGTCTGTTTTTTTTTCATTAAATCTTTGATTCTTATACAAAAAGGACAAAAGGGAGTTGTATATATTTTTACTTTTTTCATTTTTCTATGAAATTTTTTATGATGTTTTTTTTATCATATTCGGTAAATTTTTTTTCATATGAAAACTTATCTTGCAGATTAGAAAAAATCAAAAAGAGTCCCACTGCAAACGCTAAGATAATCACAACAATCATAGAAAATACTGTGGATAAAATCGCTAATAATAATTTTAAAAAATTCATACCTTAATGATAAGATTAATTATTAATGAGTAATTTTAATAGTGTCAAAAAATTTATGCTTACATTTGGTCAAGATGTAAAGGATAAAGCTAGTTTTCCTGAAGAAAAAATTCAAAACTTAAGAGTCAGTCTAATAGACGAAGAGCTTGAAGAGCTCAAACAGGCCATAAAAGACAAAGATTTAAAAGAGGTGGCGGATGCACTTACTGATATATTATACGTTACTTATGGCGCTGGCCATGCTTTTGGAATAAATTTAGACAAATGTTTTAATGAAGTACAGCAATCTAATATGAGTAAACTTGGTAATGATGGAAAGCCTATTTACAACGAGCATGGGAAAGTATTAAAAGGACCTAATTATTATAAACCAAATTTAGGAAAATATATAAAATGAAAGAGTATAAAATTGCATCAATTGCTGGCGATGGTATTGGAAAAGAGGTATTGCCCGAGGGGATTAAAATTCTTAAAGAAGTTGCAAAACAACATCAGTTTAAACTTATCATAGATGAATTTGATTTTGCCTCATGTGATTATTATGAAAAGCACGGAAAAATGATGCCAGATGACTGGCAAGAAAAAATAGGGAAGCATGATGCTATTTTTTTTGGTGCCGTTGGTGACCCTGAAAGGTTACCAGATCACATATCTCTGTGGGGATCTTTGCTAAAGTTTAGAAGAGACTTTGATCAATATATTAATTTAAGACCAGTAAAATTGATGCCAGGAGTTCCCTGTCCATTAGCAAATAAAAAACCAGGTGATATTGATATGATGATAGTTCGAGAAAATACGGCGGGAGAATATTCCTCAGTTGGTGGAAAGATGTATCAAGGCACTGATAGAGAGATAGTGGTTCAAGAAACTGTAATGTCTAGAATTGGAATTGATAGGGTTCAAAAATTTGCATTTGAACTTGCAAAAACAAGAAAGAGAAAAAAATTAACAAGTGCTACTAAATCAAATGGAATCTCAATCACTATGCCATATTGGGATGAAAGGTTTGAATTAAATAAAAAAGATTTTCCTGATGTTAAAACTGATCAATATCATATTGATATTTTAACAGCTCGTTTTGTTTTAACCCCAGAGTGGTTTGATGTTGTGGTTGGATCAAACTTATTTGGAGATATTCTATCCGATCTTGGACCAGCTTGCACAGGAACAATAGGAATTGCGCCATCAGGAAATATAAATCCAGAGAACAAATTTCCTTCTTTATTTGAGCCAGTCCACGGATCAGCGCCAGATATTGCCGGAAAGGGAATTGCTAATCCAGTCGGTCAAATTTGGTCTGGTGCTATGATGTTAGATTATCTGGGAGAGAAAGAAGCAAGTGATCGGATAATAAATTCAATAGAGAAAACTTTATCAGATGAAAAAAGCAGAACAAAAGATTTGTCAGGTAATTTAAATACAATAGATTGTGGAAACGCAGTAATGAGCAATCTTAAATAATTTGAAAAAATCGATTTTATTTATATAACTTAAATTTATAATAATCTTATGAATTTTTTTATGGTATAAAAATAAAATTATAACAATACTTCAATGACAAATTCTAATAACAACTTAAATTCCAAAATATCTGATGCTGCCGACATCAGTAAGCCATGGGATAAGGATAATCAAGCCTGGTGGGATTGGTATATTAGTCTCGCAGATAATAATGTTAAAGATAGTGAAGTTATCAACGCTGATCCATTGCCAAATATTGAAATACCTAGTGATGATGAAGTTATCTCAGAGTTAGCTCAACCTTATCATTTAACCAATGATCAAATAGAATTTTTTAAAAAAAATGGTTTTATAAAACTTAAGAAGGTTTTCTCACCAGGAGCTGTGTTAAAACTCCGAGCTGAGTTAATCAATCTACTAAGTAAAGAGTTTAAGGTTGATCCAGATAAAGGAGCGCATGATCGTTTCCTAAGCCTTGAGATGGTTTGGCCTGACAACGCACTGATTCGTGCTTACGTATTATCACCTCGTTTAGGGAAAATTTCAGCAGATCTTCTCGAAGTAGCTGCTGTTAGACTTTACCATGACAATGTACTAGCTAAACAAGCTGGTTGTGGACGCACCCCATGGCACTTTGACGATCATCATTTTCCGCTAGATACCAACGACGTGGTTACTGCTTGGGCACCAGCACAACCGATTCCAATTGAAATGGGGCCGCTTACTTTTGCCTATCCAATCGATATTCATAAATTAGTTAACACAGTTACGTTTGAAAAGACTGGTACTGGGTATGACCGGGGTGTCTCTGATGTCTTTTTAAAAAATAATGTAAGTGTAAATGAAACTCCATTTGAAATGGGCGAAGTTAGTTTTCATCATAATTTAAATTTTCATTCTGCTCCTCGTAACCGTACTAATCGTAGTAGAGTGGCTCTCGCCAATACTTATTACCGAGATGGAGCAAGAGTAGTTAATGCACCTACAATGGTTTCTGGTGACTGGCAGAAATTTATGCCCAATGTCAAACCAGGAGATGTAGCTGCTAGTCCACTAAATCCAATTTGTTGGCCAGTTAAAGATAAATAATGAAAGATTTAAACAATCAAAAGGGATTAAATTCGATATGGATTGACAGTCTTGCCCGCAATATACGCCCTGATAGCAGTGCTTTAGTCGATCATTTGAAAACTGTCCATCAAGAAAATGCTGGCTTCACAGAATTGTGTGCAAGCTCTTGTCGTGATGATACTGGACGAAATAGTTATGAGTGGCTAGCTGAGCTTGTACCTAATAATGAAAGTTTAAGTGTATTAGATCTTGCCTGTGGGTCAGGACCATTATTAAAAATTCTGTTTGATCGTAATAAAAATTTAAATTTAAAAGGTATTGATATGTGTCCTGAAGAATTGGCATTAGCAAATACTCGCCTTATAAATAGCGGAGTGAATCTCATTGAGTCGAGGGCGCAAAATTTGATTGCAATAAATGATAAATCTATCGACATTGTGTTATGCCATTGGGCTTTAACATTAATGGATCCGATAGCGCCTGTATTAGATGAAGTCAGACGAGTTTTAACACCCAAAGGTCGGTTCGTAGCATTAGTTGACGGACCAATGAGTGCAGCACCTGGTTACAAAGAGGTACACGATTTAATTTATAGTTATGTTCAAAAAGAAATACCTAGTTATGGTAAGATTGACTTGGGTGACCCAAGAGCACGAGAATCTGAAAGCTTGAGCAATCTTGTAAAAAAAGCTTTTCCGGAGTCAAAAGTAACTATTGAAACAAATGTTGTATCTTTAGAGGGGCCAGTTATTAAAATAGCAGAAATTGCAGCAGGATTTTTTTATGCCGCATTTGTCTTGAAACCAGAGACAAGAAAATTAATCATTACAAATCTATCCAAACTACTTACAATATCTAAAGAGAGTACTGATATTGAAAGACAAGGTCGATTTTCGATGCCAATTAGGCGTCTTTTAGTTGAGCCTCATATAAAATGAAATCATTTTTACAAGAAGTTAGTCTCGGCTTAAGTAAGAAAAATAAAAAGCTAAGCTCCAAATGGTTTTATGACTTTCATGGATCAAAACTTTTTGAACAAATTACTAAGTTGG
>ERZ802830.5245-NODE-5245-length-10051-cov-6.53812_pt1 | contig 10051 bp, 10 predicted proteins | sample MGYA00345654_ERZ802830 | MGnify/ENA primary metagenome ERZ802830 (study PRJEB30503, sample SAMEA104212375) | marine metagenome | biome: Westerlies Biome; feature: [SRF] surface water layer (ENVO:00010504) within the epipelagic zone...; material: water...
TAACTACTTGCAATGTTTTAAGGTTTTTTTGTCGTATTTCAGGCTTATTAAGGAAATTAGGAATAATTCCAAAAATTTTAGCATTTAAATTCGTATATATTTTATATAATACTCCCATTAAACCAATTTTACCGCCACCATAAATTATATTAAATCCATTATCAGATAGCAGAGTTGCCATAGTAGTTACTTCTTTTTCATAAATATCTCTTTCACCTAGTTTAGAGCCACAAAATATAGCAATAGTTTTATTTTTCTTTATCTTTTTCATAATGTTTAATTTTTTCTATATTTTATATTTATATTTATCTAATATAAAAAATATATATACCTCGGGATAGAATAAATGAAAATGATCTTTGGTGAAAATACAAAACAATATTTAATTGGTGGTGGTTTAATTATAGCTGCTATTATATTTTTACTTTTAGTTATAAAATATGTTCCTTTAGATCCTACTAAAGTTGAAGTAGAACCATTTGAGGAAAAATTGCATTATGAGGTAGATCCAAATTTAAGCGATGATGATGTAATTAAAGAAGATAATATTAAACCTGAAATTATGTCTTCATCTTTAGAACCAACTTTTGATGTAGTAAATGTGGATAAAGAAGGACAATTAATAATTGCAGGCAGAGCTGGTAAAAACCAATTAGTACAAATTTATAATGGAGACCAATTATTAGGAGAGGTAACTACTAATCAATTTGGAGAGTTTGTATTTATGCCTGATGAAAAATTACTACCGGGAGCTTATGATTTAAACTTAGTTTCTGAAGGAAAAAAATCTATAGATTCTGTTTCAATAATAGTTCCAGAAAATCAAAATATTGTGGCTGGAAGCAGTACAGCTAATGATGTAATTGTAACAGTAAACAAACCTGATGGAACAATAAAAAAAGTTTTACAAGGAGCATCCAATAGTAACCAAGATAATAACTTATCCTTTGATTCATTGTCCTATTCGGATAAAGGTAGTCTTAATTTATCTGGTAAAGCTAAACCTGGCTCTAAAATTGATATATATATTGGAAAGAACTTAGTTGGCACTGCATATGCTGATGAAGATGGTTTTTGGAATATTATTTTAGATAAACCTGTAAAACCAGGAGATTATATTCTGAGGTTTAATGAAATTCAGAATGAAAAAGTAATAGCAAGCTTAGAAACACCTATAAGACAATCTGATCTTACTAAAGTTGATCTATCGGATAATGCAATATTAGTCCAACCAGGCAATAGTTTATGGAGAATATCAAGACGTTTTTACGGAGAAGGAATTCTTTACACCTTAATATTTAAGGCTAATCAAAATAAAATAGATAATCCTGATTTAATTTACCCTGGACAAATATTTGAAGTCCCTAAATCTAATTAAAGAATATAGTTTAGGATTTTGGTGATTTATTAGAATTATGACCAATACCGTTCAAAGGTTTTCTTACATTAATTTTTCTATAAATAAATTCTGGTATTTCTTCTTTTCCCACATTAGACAACGGTTCATCTAAAACATTTCTATAAGGAGAAAATTCACAAGTAGGATCAGTAGCATTTTCATTCCCTGTTAATGCAAAAGCCTGACATCTGCAGCCTCCCCAATCTATTTCTTTTCTATCACATGATTGACAAGGTTCTGGCATCCAAGAAGTTCCTCTAAATCTATTGAATGCATCTGAATTTTCCCATATCCATGAAAGAGGTTTATCTTTGATATTATCAAATTCTAAAAAATTCAAAGATTCAGCAGCATGACAAGGTAAAACTTTTCCAGCAGGTGTAATATTTAAGAACTGTCTTCCCCAACCACCCATACAGGATTTTGGTCTTTTTGCATAATAATCTGGAACTACATAGTCTATTGCTAAAATTCCTTTAAGTCTTACTCTTGCTTCTTCTACTATTTCAGTTGCATTATCTAATTGTTCCTTAGTAGGTAAAAAGGCAGTTTGGTTTTTTAAAGCCCATCCATAATATTGAACTTGTGCAACTTCAAGTCTCTCAGCGTCAAGTTCTACAGCTAAATCAATCATACTTTTTAAATTATGAAGATTTTGCCTATGCATAACAGCATTTACTGTAAGAGGTAATCCTACTTTTCTAATGAGACCACAAGTATGCAATTTCTTTGCATGCCCTTTATATCCAGCAATCTTCTCTGAATTTTCAGGATCAGTATCTTGAATTGATACTTGTACATGATCTAGTCCAGCGTCATAGAATTTTTTTAATCTTTCTTCTGTAATTAACACACCAGAAGTTATTAAGTTTGTGTATAGTCCTATAGAAGAAGCGTGTTGTATTAACTCTTCTAAATCTTTACGAGCTGTAGGTTCTCCACCTGAAAAATGTGCTTGTAATATACCAATTTTAACAGCTTCACTAAGTGCTCTTTTCCATGTTTCCGTATCAATTTCTTTTGATTTCATTTCAAGCTCAACCGGATTTGAGCAGTAAGGACATGATAGAGGGCATCTATGGGTAAGCTCACAAAGCACAGCATAAGGAATTTGTAGTTTTTCTTTTACTGATGCGTTAGGTTTAACTTCACTTGAATTGTTTTGTTTTATTTCTAATTCACTCATATTATTACAAAGCCTTTATCTGCTAATGATTGAAGCATCGATAAAGTATCTTTAGAAATAACTTCCCTCGGTGCTCCTTCAAATTTATCACAAAGTGCATCAATTATAACGTTGATAGAAGATTCTCCATTTACAAGCTGTATAATCTCTGATGCAATTTCGTCTAACTCAAATACTCTTTCGGGAGCATTTATTATCCATTTTTTTCTCGCTTCATCAAATCGTAATTTAGCATGCCTTGGTAATTTAGGAATATGCTCTTCGTTTAATGTAAGTAGTTCAGTCATTATTTTGTGCCCATTTTTTTGCATCAAAACCTTTCGGTACAAATGCTCCAGGTGGTATAAATCCTGGGTCTACATATGCATAATATAGTGCATCTAATTGAGCCCATAGTACTTCAGTTTTAAATTTAACAGCCCCAAGAACGGCTTCTTGGTCATCTCTAGTTATAGCATTATCAATTACCCATTCTCTTCCAAACTCTACATCCTTTCGCGCTTGTCCTATTCTTTTTTTAAAATAAGCAAGTGCATAATCATCAGCCCATTCATAATGTTTAGATAATCCTGATATTCTTTCAGCATGAATTGCTGGTGCATAAATTTCTGTTAAAGAGGATGCTATTGCTTCCAATAAAGATCTGCTGCCTACAAAGTTTACATAGGCGTCTACTGCAAATTTAGAAGCAGGTAACAAGCCTTTACAAGATTTTACATAGTCTATATCAAGATTTAACCTTTCACATAATTGTAGATATCTCTTTATACCTCCTTGGCCATCAATATCTCCCTCATGGTCTATAACTCTAGATCTCCATTCTACTCTTATATCCACATCATTCATTCTTGCCATTAGTGTTAGGTCTTTTCTAGGAATACTCCATTGATAATAAAATCTGTTTAGTGCCCAAGCTTGAACTTGTTCAAATGATAATTTACCAGAATGAAGAAGTTTATGAAAAGGATGAAGGCTATGATATCTTTCTTTTCCTAGCTGAGTAAGTGCAGTGATAAACTCTTCTCTATTCATAATTTTTTTATTACTAGGTTCTTGCGGTGAGCCTGGGTAAAATGGTGCAGGCATAATCATATTTCTATTTCCATAGTATCATAAGCTATTTCCCATCCAGCCTCATTTGCTATTTTTCTTTCAGAAGAATTTTCTAATAAAGCAGGGTTAGTTGTATTAATATGTATAAATATTTTTCTTTTTATATTTAAGTTTTTAAAAGCTTCTATTGAGCCTTCATCGCCTGACATACTCATATGTCCCATACGTTGACCTGTTTTAATACCAACGTTTTCTTTTATCATTTCATCATCTGTCCATAAAGTCCCATCAAATAATATTAAATTAGAATTATCGACTCTATCTTTTAACCAATCAGGCATATTTGCACATCCAGGTATATAAAAAAATTCAGTATTACCATCAGGGCCCTTAACTTCAAGAGCTATAGTATCCTCTTCAACCGAACCAAAATCTGAACCTTTAGATTCATCTTCGAGCCATAGAGCTACTTTTCCTGGTACAGCAAAGGGTGTAACAGTGATGCCACTTTCTTGGTTATCAGTATATTTTAACGGAATGGGTTCATTTAATTTTACAGGATTTCTTTTCACAAATTTAGGGTTTAATACATTAAATATTGTATTACTTTGTAAAACGCCTAAAACTCTCTCTGTTCCATACAGATTAAAACTTTGTGATTCTCTTAAATTAATAAGGCCAGCTGTATGATCTACGTCTGCATTTGTAAGCAAAACGCCCATAATAGGACTATATCTTAGAGGGTCTTCTGCAGAAGGCATCAATTCAGGATTATTCCATAATTGTTGCCTAAGGTCTGGTGAAGCATTAAAAATAAACCATCTTTTTTTATCTAAGCTTATTGCTATAGAGGATTGGGTTCTAGCTATTGCATTAGGGTCTTTATTTCTAGCAGATCTACTATTTGGGTGATTACAATTCCATTGTGGATAACCCCCACCAGCAGCTGCTCCGAGCACACGAATATACATATTATATAATCCTATTTACGCTTCGGTTCAGAAGCTGGTGAGAATATCATAACTAATCTTTCAGATTAGATTTCTGCGCAAGCATAACAGTTGATTTCTAGACCAACAGCTACTTCGCGAACTACAGGAGATTTCCACATAAGATATCCTCCCTTTCTTACTTTTAGTTAAAAATTGATAACAACCTAAGTTATTACCGCTTAAGGTATAGAATAGAACAGAAAAATTGTATTATGCAAATCTATACTTATTATTGTAATCACCTATAATATAATATATCGATAACAATATTTATAATTAAGGTTGTTTTATGTTTATATTTAAAAAAAATATTTTATTTTTTTTAATTTTAATTTTTAATTTTAATGTTGTTAATGCAACTCCATTAGTTAATAAAGATTGGTTAAAACATAAAATATGTAATGACAATATTAAAGTTCTAGAAGTTCATAGATCTAAGAAAGATTATGAGCTTGCTCATATTCCTTGTTCTATATTTACTAATTTTTATTTAGATGGTTGGAGAGAAACTAGAAAAAAAATGCCATTATTAATGCCTTCTAAAAGTACTTTAGAAGCTTTAATAGGTTCGTTAGGTATATCTAATTCCGATTATGTTATTATAGTAGCTCCTGGATTAGGTAAATATGATATGTCTGAAGCAGCTTCAATATATTTTACATTTAAATATTTGGGGCATAAAAATATTTCTATTTTAAATGGAGGTTTAAAAAGTTGGAAGGAAGATTGGGACAATGATATAGAAACAGGATATTCCGTTCCACAAGAAAATACTTATAAATCCGAAATCAATAATAATATCATAGCTAATAAAGAAGATATATTAGAAGTCATTAGTAAAAAGGGTTATTTAATTGATGCAAGATCTTCTGCTATGTATATGGGAATTAATTCATCTTTTCCTTCACTTCGTTCAGGAACAATTCCTAATTCAATAAATATTCCAAATGATTGGTTACTTATTAATGATTCCCTATTTTTTCAAAAAAAAGTTGATTTAGAAAAAATATTTATACATTCGGGAATATCTAAAAAAGATGGTCAAATTTCATTTTGTAATGCTGGTCTAGAAAGCGCGTTATCATGGTTTGTTATGTCTGAAATATTAAAGTTTCCTAATAATAAACTTTATGAATCATCATTAGCAGAATGGTCAATAGATAATTCATTACCAATGATGGATATAATGAACTTAAGTAAAAATAAGGACAGCGAAAAAGAAATAGATTCATTTTCGATGAAGCCACCAGAATAATATGAAAAAAGATAATATTTTAGTTTCAAAAGCCGCCGATTTATCGGTAGCTGAATTATTCGAAACACAAGCAAAAAATAATCCTAAAGCACTAGCATTGATAAATGCTAAAGGTAAAAAATATAATTATAATGAAACATTAAATAGAATTCTTAAATTATCAAAAATTTTTATTAATAATGGGATTCGGCCAAAAAATAGAATAGCAATTATTTCTGAAAATAGAATGGAGTACCTAGAAATAGAAATGGCATGTGCTAAAGTTGGAGCTATATTAGTAGCTATAAATTGGAGGCTATCTGACGAGGAAATAAATTACTGTATAAATTTAGTAAAACCAAAATTAGTTATTTTATCTCCAAAGTTTAAAAGTAAAAATAAATTAAGCTCTATAAGAAATAAGAAACTTATTTTGTTGAATTTAAGCTTTGAAAAATTAATTGCCAATTCAGAACCATATTTAGGAAAAAGTTTAGGTAGTGGTGAAGATATTCTTGTAATCTTATTTACTTCAGGAACCACTGGTTATCCTAAAGGAGCAAAAATTTCTCATAGAGCATTCATTTATAGAGCTTTATATTTTGTATTTGAATATAATGTGGATAAAAAGGATACTTTTCCTGCTTGGGCACCAATGTTTCATATGGCATCTACGGATCTTTCTATTGGATCACTTTTAATAGGAGGTTCTGTGGCAATTGTAGAGGGATTTGACCCAAAGTTACTCATGAATTTAATTAAAAAATATAAATTATCGTGGTTAGTATTAATGCCAGGAATGTTAGAAGAATTTATAAATTTTATAGATGGAAAAAAAATTCAAGTTAAGGGTATTAAGGCAATGGGTGCTATGGCCGATTTGATTCCCAAAAATCAAATTAAAAAAATTACTTCACTACTAAATACTCCTTATCTTAATTCTTTTGGTTCAACTGAAACTGGAATGCCTCCTGCGTCAAAAGGTATTATAGAAAAGAATAAAAATAATTTTTCTTTGTCGAAAGTACAAAGTAGCTTTTGCGAAGTTAAATTAGTCCATAATAATAAAGAAGTGGGATATGAGAAGCCTGGTGAATGTGCTGTAAGAGGGCCAACACTATTTAGCGGATATTGGAATGCAGAAGAGACTAATTTAAAGGACTTTAGAGGAGGATGGTTCCATATGGGAGATATGATGAAAAGAACCAGAAAAGATACTTTAGACTTTGTTGATAGAAAAAAATACTTGATTAAATCCGGTGGTGAAAATATTTATCCTGCGGAGATTGAAAGAGTAATGCTTAGGCATGAATTTATAACTGAAGCTGTAGTAGTAAGAATAAAAAGTAAAAAATGGGGAGAATCTCCTATCGCTATTATTAGTATTAGTCAAAAAGATAAAGAAAAAATTATTATAGAAGATTTAAAAAAATCATGTAGGAAATATTTAGCAGGTTATAAACAGCCAGTAGAAATATTAGTTATTAAAGAAACTGATATTCCAAGAAGTACTACGGGCAAGGTTCAAAGACATTTAGTGGAAAAGATGCTAAAATCATTTTTTAATTTAGAAAAAATAAATTAATAAAGGTTTTATATGGCTAACAATTTAATAAACAATTCTAGAGTTAAAGTAAAAGTTAAAAAAGGGGCTAAGTCAGTTTCATCTAGGCGATGGTTGGAACGTCAATTAAATGATCCTTATGTTATTGCTGCTAAGAATGATGGTTATCGTTCTCGGTCTGCTTATAAGTTAATAGAAATAAATGAAAAATATAATTTATTTAAAAAAGGACAAGCGGTTGTAGATTTAGGTTCTGCACCTGGAGGATGGAGTCAGGTAGCCAGCAAATTTATAGGGTCCCCTAATAAAGGAAAAATAGTTTCTATAGATATTCAAGATGTTGAACCTATAGAAGGAGTTATATTCATAAATGGAAGTATTATGGATGAAGAAATTATAACGGTTATTAAACAAAAACTAGCTAGTAAAGCAGACTTAATAATTTCTGATATGGCTCCACATGCATCTGGTCACAAAAGTACTGATCAAACGAGATCATTACTATTAGCTGAATTAGCCTTAGATGCAGCTATTCAATTACTAAAAGAAAATGGAGCCTTTTGTTGTAAATTAATAAGAGGTAAGGGCGAAGAAGATTTAGTAAAAAATATGAGAGCAAACTTTTCAGAAATTAAACGTTTTAAACCAACAGCAAGTAGAAAAGATTCTGCAGAAATATTTTTAATTGGTTTAAATTTTAATAATCAGGACTTGGCGTAATTAAATAATTATGTATATTCTGTAAATAATTAGTATATAAACTATTTATATAAAAAAAAGAGAGATAATTATTGAAATTAGTTGAAGCTTTTACTTTTGATGATGTATTAATAAGACCAGCAGCTTCTTCGGTTCTTCCAAGTAATGCTGATACTAAAACTTTGTTTACAAAAAAAATATATTTAAATATTCCCTTGATATCTTCAGCAATGGATACAGTAACAGAATCAAGATTAGCTATTGCTATGGCGCAATCTGGAGGTATTGGTGTAATTCATAAAAATAATAAAATTGAAGAGCAGGTTAGAGAAGTAGAAATTGTTAAAAGGTTTGAATCTGGTATGGTCGTAAATCCCATCACTGTAAGACCAGACGATAAATTAGCAGATATATTAGCATTAAAAAAAATCCATGGAGTTTCTGGTTTTCCAGTAACAGATAAAAATGGAATATTATTGGGTATAATTACAAATAGAGATGTAAGATTTTCTGAAAACCCAGATGAATTAGTTGAAAATTTAATGACTAAGAAGAACTTATTAACTGTTCCAGATACAGTTAAAAGGCAGGACGCAATTTCTGATTTAACAAGTACTCGGGTAGAAAAACTCATAGTAGTAGACAAAAAAAATAGATGCGTAGGATTAATCACAGTTTCAGATATTAAAAAAAGTGAAAAATATCCTTTAGCTACGAAAGACAATGAAGGTCGTTTAAGAGTGGCTGCAGCAGTTGGTGTTGGAAGTGATGGCATGCAAAGAACAAAAGCATTAGTAGAGGCAGGAGTTGATGCAATAGTTGTTGATACTGCGCATGGGCATTCTAAAGGAGTTTTAGATGCAATAAGAGACATAAAAAAATCTTTTAAAAATATAGAGGTTGTTGGAGGTAATGTTGCTACTGCAGAAGGAGCAGAAGCATTAATTAAAGCTGGTGTAGATGCAGTTAAAATAGGTATAGGACCAGGCTCTATATGTACTACACGAGTAGTTGCGGGAGTAGGAGTTCCACAATTTTCTGCAATATGTGAAGCAAGAAAAGTATGTAAAAATAAGAAAATCCCTGTAATTGCAGATGGAGGTATTAGATTTTCGGGTGATGTTGCTAAGGCTATAGGAGCTGGAGCAGACTCAGTAATGGTTGGATCACTTTTGGCTGGTACAGAAGAAGCGCCTGGAGAGACATTCTTATATCAGGGAAGGACATTTAAATCTTACAGGGGTATGGGTTCATTAGGAGCTATGGCTAGAGGGTCTGCAGATAGATATTTTCAAGAAGATATTACCGATCAAATGAAATTAGTTCCAGAAGGAGTTGAGGGAAGAGTTCCATATAAAGGATTAGTTTCGTCAGTTATTGATCAATTAATAGGCGGCTTAAAAGCAGCTATGGGATATACCGGTAATAAAAATATTACTAACATGCAAACTAAATGTGTTTTTCAAAGAATTACAAGTGCTGGAGTTAAAGAAAGCCATATTCATGATATTGCAATTACAAAGGAAGCTCCTAATTATAAAACTGGTGATACTTGACACCGGGAGCTCGTTTATTATCTGTAGTAGAAATTATTGATAATATTTTAACCAATAAAATAAATAATAACTATAATATAGAAATTAATTTAACTAATTGGTTACGCAAAAATAGATACGCAGGTTCTAAAGATAAAAAAGAAATTTCTAATACTATATACGGAGTATTTAAAAGGTATTATATTTTAAATTTTATACGAAATAAATACCCATTACTTGATAACATCTCTCTTGAGATGACAATTATCTATTATATTTTTCATATTTGGAAGAAAGATGAATTAATAGGTTATTTTGATGATGGTCCTTATGCTATAAAAATAAATAAAAATATTAATGATTTTATTTTAAAAATAAATAAATATTAG
>ERZ802830.5247-NODE-5247-length-10047-cov-37.3689_pt1 | contig 10047 bp, 7 predicted proteins | sample MGYA00345654_ERZ802830 | MGnify/ENA primary metagenome ERZ802830 (study PRJEB30503, sample SAMEA104212375) | marine metagenome | biome: Westerlies Biome; feature: [SRF] surface water layer (ENVO:00010504) within the epipelagic zone...; material: water...
GACAAGATCGGCGATGCCGTGTACGACGCCGAGCGCAACGTTTTCTATGTGATTGATCGCGATAACGTCGCTGATGAAACCGCGAACAAGGCGGTGATCGAGATGGACCTGACCCGGGCCACCGACGTGCTCGGCTTCAACTGGGAATCAATTCTCGGAGAGGGTGTCTACGCCCCCGAGATGCTTGATACCCCGGAAGAGGTGGGTGAAGCCCTGCGCTCACCCCTGATGAACGGCATCATTTCCGAGGTGCACCAGACCACCCTGTTCAACCTGGCGGAGCAGGGCATCAACACCCTGTTCGACAAGCCCGAAGGATTGGCTCTCAAGCCAGATGGAACTTTAGTTGTCGGCTTCGACAACGACTTCCAACGGGTCGATGGCCGCCCCGACAACATGCTGGCGGTGGTAACTGACCGCTTCGGCGACCTGAAAGCGAGCTCCGCCGAATTCGTTCTCAACTACCCCGGCACCAACAGCCCGGAACTGCCCGCCTCCTTGGAGGACCCCAACCAGCCAGATGTTCAGATCATCGCTGGCGGCCTCTCCGGCCTCACCTACGACGCCGACCTGAAGCGTTACTTCACCATCTCCGATGTGGGCCCCCAGGTCATTGATATTCCAGAGGGCCAGGGCTTCGCCTTCGAGGGCGAAAAGATCTTCAGCGACCCTGATTTCAAGCTTCAGGTCACTGAGCTGTCGTACAAAATCAAGCCGGGCAAGGCGAAAGTCAAAGACACCACCACCTTGCGGGTCCCTGATGGCGAGGGTGGTTTCCGTGATGCCACCGGCATCGCTCAGATGTACAGCATCAATGAAGAGACCGGTGAGATCAGCGGCCTCGATTCCAGCAACGCCGCCTTCACCACCGATGGCAACGGCGGATACGTCCCCGTGGCACCGGATGCGTTCGGTTTGGATCCCGAATCAATTCAGCGCATCAGCATTGATGGGCTGAATGACGGCAACCCGATTTTCGCCGTCTCCGATGAATATCGCCCTCAGGTCGCTCTGTTCGACGCCGAGAGTGGTGAACTGATCCACCGGATTGTGCCTGAAGGCAGCGATTACAACGCGATCAGCTACGAGCCAGGCCGGGGCGATGTACCCGAGTTCACCAAAGCCACCCTGCCGGAGGTGTACCTGGAGCGTCGCGGCAGCCGCGGCTTTGAAGCCCTGGCGTACAACAGCGACGACGGCCTGCTTTACGCCTTCATCCAGACCCCGATGAGCGTCGGCGGTGATCGCAGCAGCTCCACGGTGCGGCGGATCCTGGCCATGGATCCGGTCACCGGAGAGCCCCAGCACGAATACATGTTCAGCCAGATCGGCCCCAGCAACCAGGACAAGATCGGCGATGCCGTCTACGACCCGGAGCGCGGCGCCTTCCTGGTGATCGATCGCGACAACGGCGACACCGTGGCAGCCAACAAGTCCATCCTGCGCATGGACCTGAGCGAGGCGACGGACACCCTGGGCTACGACTGGGAAGCTCTTCTGGGGGATGGGGTCTACGCCCCTGAACTGCTGGAGAGCCCTGCTGCCGTTGCTGAGGCCTTTGCCGAAGGCGACGTTGTGGAAGTGGATCAGGTGGAGCTGCTCAATCTGCCTTCCCTGCCCGGTGTCGACCCCCGCTTCGACAAGCCCGAAGGTCTGGCCCTCAAGCCCGACGGCACCCTGGTGGTCGGTTTCGACAACGACTTCGCAAGGGTGGACGGCCGCCCCGACAACCTGCTCACAGCGATCAGCCTCTGATCGCTGTCAGAGGCCCAGCTCCTGCAACAGCTGGCGCTGGGCCTGACGACCGACAATCCCATGGGCCGCCAGGGCACCACTGGCGGCCACCGGCGGAATACCAATCCCCGGGAAGGTGCTGGCACCACAAAGCCAGAGCCCATCAAGCGGCGTGGTCACCCCGGGGAAGAGCCCCTCAGCAGCCGAAAGGGCAGGGCCGTAGCTGCCGCGATGCACATTGAGGAAATGACCATGGGTCCGCGGCGTCCCCTCCATCACCACGTGGCACCGGTCACGGATGTCCGGGATGCGTCGTTCCAGCACCCGCCAGAACACAGAGCAGCGCTCCGTTTTCAACGCCTGATAGGCCTCACTTCCCCGTGTCAGATCCGCCCACAACGACCAGGGTTCGCTGGCTGGCGTATAGCCATGCAGCACATGCTGCCCTGGCGGCGCCATCGCGGGGTCCAACACCGATGGAACCGACAACACCACGGCATTGCGTTCCGCTGCAATCCCCCGCTGCCAGTCATCCACCCAGACGGTGTGAATCGGTAGGTCGTCCAAACCACTGGCGTCAAAGCCGAGATGCAGATGCAGGAAGCCATGGCAGGCTGGCGTCTCGGCGCGATCCCGTTGCCAACCGACGGCGACGTCCTGCGGTAACAGCTTCAACGTGCTCCAGATGTCGGCATTGCTGACGATCTGATCGGCGCGAATCAGTTCGCCATTGCTGAGTTGAACGCCAACTGATCTGGAGCCATCCATCAGGATTCGCTCGACCCTGGCTAACGTTCTCAGCTCGCCGCCGTGGCGCTGCAGTCCCTGCACCAGAGCATCGACCACCGCGGCACTGCCTCCCACTGGGTAATCGAGGCAGGCCTCCGGTTCGAACCATTCCCCAAACAGCGTCGCCATGGCCGCCGCGTTGGTATCCCCCATCGGCATGCCGCTGATCAGGAAACAGAGCAGATCCACCCAGTGCCGCAGGAAATCATCATTCAGATGACGATCCACCAAAGGACCAAAGGCACCGGAGAGATGCCGCATCGCCGGTAAATGTTTCAGCAGGCGGGGGCCGCGTTCGAGCAGCTGCGCCATGGCATCCAGTCCGGGGCGAAGCGCCAGCAACGGCAGCGCGTTGGCGGCAGCAGCGATCGGACGTAACACCTCACCGAAGCGTCGCCATTCCTCAACAGCAGCGGTCCCGCGCAGATCCCGAACAACCTGTTCAAAACCAGCAGCTCCGACAGGAATCCTCAGATCCCCCTCAGGCAACAACACATCCCAGCTGTTGTAAGGAATGACCTTCAAGGGCTGATCCAGGGCCCGCAGGATCTGGGCTAGGGGGTTGGCGCTCGGCCAACGGGCCAAGCCACTCCAGAGCGACGGACCCGATTCGAACTGATATCCCTGACGCTGAAAACCATGGGCTGCACCACCGGGCTGGGTGTGGGCTTCGAGGACCAGCACCTCGCGCCCGGCTCGAGCGCAAAGGGCAGCACAGCAGAGACCACCGATGCCACTACCGATCACCACCACATCAACCCTGTCCTTCACCCAACCCAGCGCATGGGAGCCATCATTGTGATCCCTGCTTGCTGGAGATGGGCGGCCGCTGGCTGATTCCGTTGCTGTTGCTGGGCCTGGCCTGGGGTCAGGAACTCATCGATCAACTGCTCTTTGGTGGCCAGTGGAATCTGCCGATGGGACCTGGCCTGCCGTTGTGGAGGGTGTTGAGCGCACCGTTCAGCCACTCGGGCTTCGGTCATCTCATGTCCAACTCACTGGTGTTTCTGCCCCTGAGCTGGCTAGTGCTCACACGAGGCAGCCGCGACTACATCGCCGTATGGATCGGAGTGGTGCTGGTTGAACTCCCCATCGCCCTGTTCTGGCCAGCTGCGGGCCATGGGCTCTCCGGTGTGGTGTATGGATTGCTCGGCTATCTCCTGTTGATCGGTGTATTGGAACGCAGAGTCGTGCCGATTCTTCTGGGAGGAATCACGTTCTGGTTGTATGGCTCAGCCTTGTTGGCCTTGATCCCTGGGGTCTCACCCGCCGGAGTGAGCTGGATTGGTCACGCCGGCGGGTTTCTAGGAGGCGTTCTGGCGGCATTCGCCATACGTAGAGATTCCAGTGGAATAGATCAAATCAAGGGGAGCTGATCCGCAACGTCAGTCATTGCTCGGTAGTACCCCCCTGAACTGGTGGTTGTGGAGTCATTGATGGTTGACACATCAGCGCTTTCTTGAGGCATGAAATTTGCACTGTTCTTCTGTCCCTTAATGGCGAAAGTTCCGATCATCGAGGAATGTGCGGTGCAATAGTAAGAAAGCTCTGCTTCCTTTTTGAAGGCCTTGCGGTCGGCCTTACGGACGCTGAACGAGAACATCTCAGAACCAGTAATTCCGTCAGTGAAAGTCCCGTCGCCCTTCAGCTTCAAAGATTTTGTTGAATCTGTATTGTAACCAGAATCACCAATATAAAAAGGATGACTTGCGACTTCATCCTGGCGGTGAAAGCGGTACTTCTTTTTGACATTGATCTTCAGCCGATCAAGCTCATCACCATTGGAATCAAAGAAACGGTAGAAGGGGTCGTCAAAAGACCCTCCATCCACAAAAATATCAATGAACTTTGAACCCTTCTTCGCTGAACGCTCCATTGAGCGGGCCTGAGCCGATCCTCCGATCACAACGTCGAAACGATCTGCATCAACAGTGCCATCGACGGTAGAGACAGCCTCGACGGAGATGGTTGCCGTTCCAGAAGCATTCTTGGGTGTCTTCAACTTAATCCGCTGATTATTCGTGACGCTAACTTGAACAATAGAATCGTCAGAACTTTCGGCGCTCAACACGAAGGGCTGCTTTTTAGATTTTAATTTTTCAGCGGAGGAGACGATCAGAAAATCCTCAGGCCCAACGTCTAGGCTTCCATCGGGTTTTTGAACAAGCTGCCAAAGTGGCAGCTCTGTGTAGGGACCACCAAAATTATAGACCTCTACTGAAGCAAGATAATCAACAACTTCCATTCCATTTCCGAGCACTTTGCCGAACACAGTAAATCCTTCATTTTGTGTATCCAGAGACAGATTATCTTCGAGATTCACGAACCACTGACTGGTAGCACTATCAGGGTCCCCTGCCAGTTTTGCCATCGCGATGGTTCCACGTCGGTTGGAATTACCGGGCTCATTTTTGATCGGATTGAACGTGTCCACCGGATCAATACTTCCTCCCTCGTCAGCAGGGGCAAGCGGCGCCGAGAACCCTCCCCCTTGAAGCACGAAGCCAGGAACAGACCGGTGAAATATTGAATTGTCATACACACCTTTATTCAAATATTTGAAAAAGTTCTTGACTGTTTTCTTCGTCAAAACATCTGCTGATTCCTTTTTATTGAACAACTCCAAGAAAATGGATCGATCACCAAGCTGATTATTTGTCGTGAGTTCAACCACAGCGCCGACAGCGTCAGAGGCACCGAACCCCTTGGGCAACTTCACCACAGACTTGTCAGAAGGTGCCAGGGAGAGATCGTTGAAAGCCATCCACGACAAACAAAGTCCACATTTTAGCTGTGATTGTCGCTGAGGTAAGGATCAAGAAAGGCCAGTGGAACCGCCATGTCGTCGGCAAAACCGAGCAGGTGTGTCTCCCGCCACTCATACAGCAGAGATCCGTCCGCATCGATCAGAAAGGTGCCGCCCCGCTGGGCGATGTGGTCATCCACAGGCACATAGGTGCGCCATTGACTGAGCACCTCGCCCATGTTGCTCAGACGTTTTGTGGCGAGTTCAAAGGGTCGCTGAAAGTTCCGCCCGCCGGCACGGGCGAACAGGGCACCGGGAAACGCCGGTAATGGCCAGGCTTTCACCATGTCGTCATCGCCGAAGATCGCCGCCGCCCGACGATCACCGGTGTAGCCCCTCAGCACTTCCTGCAACGTCCCCGGAGAACCTATGCCGGCACACATCAGCAGAAATCCTGGCCAGGGACCGCCGGGGAGTTTCAGCCCTGCATAAAGACCGAGGGCCTCGTGCAGCGCTGAGCTGCTATCCACTTCGAGAGCTTGACGCGGAAACCCTGTGAAGCCGCAGAAGCGATCGGCTCCCGACTGATCACCAATGGCAATGGCCTGCAGCGCAATCCCCGCCTGCTCCAGTTCCGACAGTCGCGGCACCAGAGCCTGGGCATATTCCATCGAATCGAAGTCGCCCAGCTGCCCCATCACGATGACGAGACGTCGCCACCCTGAAGGTGGTGGCGATAGACGTTCCAGCAACGGTTGAAGGCTCTGCTGCTGGCTCACTGTGCTTTGCCGCGTCATGCTGGAGACCTGTGCCGTTGGTTGCAAGGTGACCAGTGTCTGTCAGAACTGCGGCAGTCGTCGCTTCAGGGCTGACCGAGCTCTGGCGGGTCGGCTGGTCTGTCAGTCCTGCGGACTGGCGGCGGGGAGCCGACCAAGTCGGAGTCGTCCAAACCCAAGGAACCAACAACGACGTAACGGTGCTTCTCAGCTCGGTCGCAAGAGGCTGCTCTGGTTGATGCTGTTGATTGGTGTCGCAATCGCAGTGGTGGTGCTCACGTCCTGAGCATGGCCACCACTTCAGCCGTGTTGGACGACAACTCACCAGCTGCCAACTGGTCGATGGCTTGACGCATGGCTGACTGTCGATCAACGCCGTAACTGCTCCAGCGGCTGAACACCTTGGCCATGCGCGAAGCCGTAATCGGATTGCGGCGATCCACCGCAGCGATCTGATCGGCCATGAAGCGATAACCACTGCCATCGATGGCGTGGAACACCGGAACGTTGGCCGTGAATCCCCCCAGCACCGCACGCAGGGAGTTTGGTGCCAGTGGGTCGAAGCGGGGATGTTCCAGCAGTGCTTGGACTCGTTGCAATCCGTCGGTTCTCGGGGCTGATGCCTCCAGGGCAAACCAGGCATCGAGGATCACCGGCTTGTCCTGCCAACGCTGATAGAAGCGATCCAGGGCCAGATCCCGCTCGTCCACCTCCAGGGGTTGTAAGGCCCGCAGGGCTGCCCGCGCCAGGGTCATCGACGGACCCGACACCGCCTCGAGAGCTTGGTTGCGGGCTTCCGCGTCTCCTGCGGCCGCCAGCCAACTCCAGGCCAGACCCGTCAGCGAACGCGCGCCCTGACCAGCAGGCCAGGCCTGCGGCCACTCCCCGCGACAGACATCGAGAAGCTGATTCAGCGGATCGGCGAGCTGACGACCCAGCTCCGCGATCCACTCCCGTCGCGCCGCGTACAGAGCCGGGGGATCCACCGGGTTCTGCAGAGCTTCCAGTTCCGCGGTACCGGGCAAAGCCAGAAGGACCGCCAGGTCCTGGCCGCCACCACCGTCGAAGGCGTTCAGCCGTTGGCGCAGGGCCTGAATCAAGGCCGCTTCCACTGTCGCGTCTGGCTCACCGCTGGCGCGGGCCAGCAGCACCTGGCGGGCCAGCCGTTGGCCCGCGTCCCAACGGCTGAAGGGGTCATCGTCGTGGGCCAACAATTGCAGAGATTCCTGCAGCGACTGCTCCAGCTGCACATTCACTGGTGCCGAGAAACGGCGTAACAGCGACAGGGCCGGTGCTGCGCTGCCGGGGTCACCCTGGAGCGTCAGGCTGGCCTGATCTCCGTCCATCACCAGCAGCTGTTCTTCGCCGATGCGGCCCTTCTCCCCCACCAGCGCCACGGCGATTGGCAGCACCAGGGGTTGCTTCTCGGTTTGTCCTGGGGTTGGCGGCGTGGACTGACGCAGTTCAAGGGTCAACTCCCCTTTGACCGCATCCCACTGCCGTTGCACCGTGAGCTCCGGCGTTCCAGCCTGGTGATACCAACGCTTGAACCGCTCCGAATCAAAGCCGAGGGGCTGACCGTCTTGCGCAGCACCATCGACGATGGATTGCACAAAATCCTCTGTGGTCGCGGCGGTTCCATCAAAACGGCTCACATAGGTCGCCATACCGCGCATAAACCGCTCCTGCCCCAACAGGGTGTGCAGCATGCGGATCAATTCCGCCCCTTTTTCATAGATCGTTGTCGTATAGAAGTTGTCGATCGCCTGATATTCAGCAGGTTTCACCGGATGCGCTGTCGGGCCGGCATCTTCACGGAACTGGGTGTTGCGCAGCATCGCCACATCTTCAATCCGTTTCACGGCTGCAGAGTGCAGATCCGCCGTGAAACTCTGATCACGGAACACGGTGAGACCTTCCTTCAACGAGAGCTGAAACCAGTCGCGACAGGTGATGCGGTTACCGCTCCAGTTGTGGAAGTACTCGTGGGCGATCACGCTCTCGATCCGCTCCAACTCTGCATCCGTTGCCGTTTCGGCATCAGCCAGCACCAGCTTCGAATTGAAGATATTGAGACTCTTGTTCTCCATCGCGCCCATGTTGAAGTGGCGCACCGCGACGATGTTGTATTCGTCGAGGTCGTATTCGAGCTGATACACCTGCTCATCCCAGGCCATGGAACGCTTCAGCGACTCCATCGCGTGGGCGGTGTAAGGCTCATCCCCCTCCTCCACATGCAAGCGAAGCGTGACCGCGCGACCGGATGCCGTGGTGTACAAATCGCGAATTTCGCGCAATTCGCCCGCCACCAGGGCGAACAGATAAGACGGCTTCGGGAAGGGGTCCTTCCAGGTCACGGCATGACGCCCATCCGTCAGCTCCTCCTCGGAGATGGCATTGCCATTGCTCAGCAGCACGGGGCAGCTGGCACGTGACGCCTCGATCCTCACCGTCCAACGGCTGAGTACATCAGGGCGATCGGGATGAAAGGTGATGCGCCGGAATCCTTCCGCTTCGCATTGGGTACTCAGTAGCCCTCCACTGACGTACAAGCCCTCGAGAGAACTGTTGTTGTAGGGATCAATGCGGCAACAGGTCTCCAGAACAAACGGCTTGCTCGGCGGTGAGTGGATGGTCAGCAGCTGATCCCTGTAGCTGTAGTCATCACCGGCAACATCGTCGCCATTCAGCTTGATGCTGCAGATCTCAAGATCCACCCCACGGAGCTGAAGAGCTTCAGCACCTCCTCTCGGCTCCAGATCCAGTCGGCTTGTCACCAGGACATCGCCCGGTCTGATGTCGACAGCCAGATGGATTGCCGGCAGTGCGAATGGCCATGGGCTGTAGTCCGCAAGGCGGACAGGAGCGGCGGAAACCATGGCGCTGGCAGCTGACTGAGAGCTGATCCTGGCGCAACGTCCTTTTCAAAAAAAAGGACCAGCCGAATGCGACTGGCCCCTGAGAAACCTTCAGACGTGGTTTTTGGACGATCCGCTCAGGATTCCGCCTGCCGTTTTTGGAGGGCTTCCTTGACCTTGGTCTGAACGTCATCTGGGATGGCCTTCGGACAGGCAGCCATCGCCCGAACCAGCACCTGCTGTTCTGCAGCCGCGAACATTTCCTTATCGGTGAGAGCCTTGCCCTGGAGGGAAGCCACCTGACCCTCATGGCGACCTTTCAGGGCCTGGGCATAGGTGCTCGCGGAAATGCCCAGTGCTTTGGGGAACTCAACCCCATCCAATGCGGCCATACAAAAGAACGACGTTCCCATCGCCTGATAAACGGCAATGTCCTCGTTGGTGGCCGGCTTGGATTGCTGGGAATAGGCCGCAGAACCAAGAAGGCCGATGGGGGCTAGGAAGGCCTGCACCGCCAGGGCCCCCAGGAGTTTTTGGCGAAGGTTCAACGGACGAAAAATGATTTCACGAGCAAATTGTCCCTCAAATTGAGCTGGAACTAAACGAGTGTGGACCGGTCAGTCCTCCTGGATCAGAGGCAGAGGGTCAGACATCCTGATTTCGTGGTGATGTTCAACGATCGCCAGCTCTCCGTTCTCCCAGCTGTAGATGGCGCGGTAGCGGTAGCGGTCCTGGTCCACCAGACGGATGTGCTCAAGGATGTCCCATTGCTGGTAATGAGACTCCAGGATCGTTTCGTGTTCATCCACCTGGCGCAGGCGCGTGCGCACGGGATCGGTGTTGAGGTATCCGCGACTGCGCTGCAACTGATGCCCCCAGAGCGTGGCTTCCATCACCCCACTGCGCTCATACCAGGGTTTGCGTGCAAAGAATTCGTCGGAGTGCTGGTTGTTTTCATCGGACCACCAGCTGAAGCGATACCGGCTTTCACCGGCTGCCGGTTCGGAAAAGGCCTCCATCTTCAAGTGCATATCCACATGCAGCACCTGCTCATCGCTGAAGGTGTACTGCCGGCGGGAGCGCCAGATTCCGAGATTTCGGCCAAACCAGCGACGCAGGTTGCTGTCCACCTGGATGGACGGTG
>ERZ802830.5248-NODE-5248-length-10047-cov-7.48339_pt1 | contig 10047 bp, 7 predicted proteins | sample MGYA00345654_ERZ802830 | MGnify/ENA primary metagenome ERZ802830 (study PRJEB30503, sample SAMEA104212375) | marine metagenome | biome: Westerlies Biome; feature: [SRF] surface water layer (ENVO:00010504) within the epipelagic zone...; material: water...
CTATCACGCGGCGCTGCGCACCCCCCCAAACTACAATGTAATGGGTTTAGCAAAAGCTAGCCTAGAGGCCAACGTCAGGTATATGTCCGCGAGTCTCGGCCCTGAAGGAACTCGAGTTAATGCGATATCTGCTGGCCCCATAAAAACATTGGCAGCGGCAGGTATAAAGAGTTTCCGAAAAATGTTAGAGCATAATGCAAAACAGACGCCATTGCGGCGAAATGTTACCATCGACGAAGTAGGAAATGCAGCTGCCTTTTTGTGCTCGGACTTAGCTTCAGGCATCACAGGAGAAGTACTTTATGTTGATGGAGGGTTCAATACGACCGCAATGGGCTCACTTAATGAGTAACATAGCTACTAATTAAAAAGCTCATTTGTACTAGTCTGAATATCAGAACTTTCTCTTAATGATGACATGTATGCTTGAAAGTCATTGTTACCCAGATCAGTTTTAACCGATTCGATTAAGGTTGTGACTTGCTCTTCAGGGATAGCGTCTACAGAACCCTCATTCACCTGGGTCAGCTCAATTACAACAAAAGTATCGTTACTGAGAGTTATGTCAGACCGGTTTAACTCATTGTCGGGCACCGGAAGGCTGAAAACTTCGTTTACAATCTCTCGATTTACTGCAAAAGAATTTCGCTCCACTTCAAGCTCTTCAATCCATTGCAAGTCGTTTTCAGCTAGAAGTTCATCTATTGGAAGATTCTCCTCAAGCGCCGATACCAACTCACTCCCCAGCTCCTGGACTGAGTTACGCTCCATTTCTGTTCTTAGGATAACTGCTATTTCTGCCTCAACTTCTTCAAGCGGGAGAACAGACGCCTCCCGATAGGTCAGTGCGCGGACGACTGCGGACTGAGAATCACTAAGTTCTACTACATCGCTGTTATTACCATCAAGCAATACTTCGTCAGAATAAGCAGCATTTACTAACTCTAAGTTAGAAAATATCCCGGTCCCTCCTGACCGAGGAGTAGGCTCCGTTTCTCGAATATCCAGAGCTAACTGTTCTTCGATAGTCAACAAATCGCCGGTTTCAAACGCCAAATTGGCCAAATCTTGCAAACGCTCTGAATAAAGCCTTTCAACTTCTGAGTTTGTTAGTTCGCGCTCTATTCTGTCTCTAGCTTCTTCAAAATCAGGAAAGCTATTATCCTCTGCCTGAGTAAGTTTAACTAAATGAACGCCAAACTCAGAAATGACAGGCGAAGAAACTTCATTTAGCTCTAATAAATTTAACGCTTCTTCGATTTCTACAGGAAAAGCCGTACCATCGGTAAACCCGATATCACCGCCTTCCTCGGCAGATACTGCGTCAATGGATAATTCCATAGCCAGGTCGGAAAATTCTTCACCAGCATCAATTCGAGATTTTGTGTCTGCTGCCAATTCTATTGCTACGTCTTCAGAGTTAGTGCTTCCTACTTCAAAAAGAATATGTGAGGCACGTTTTTCTGACGACCCTTCAAATTCTAAACGTTCTAGCTCATATTGCTGCCGCAATTCAGCTACATCTGTCTGCAACTCAGCGGAAATAGCACTCTTATCTAATAAGACATATTCTATAATTAGAGATTCTTCCTCAGCGAATTGTTCCGAATTGTTGTTATAGTAGGCGGTGATTTCATCATCGCTCACAGGCGTGCCTAAAGTCCTCGTTCCCATTGTGACCGATAAATATCGAAAGTCACGAGTCTGTGTGGACAATTTTGCAAACCTTTCTAACTCAACGTCAGTGATAAAACTTGATCCCGTATACGCACTAGCAAGCTGAGACATCAACATCCTCTGCTCTAAAGATTGTCTATACATTGGAACAGTAAGCCCCTGTGTTGCCATTGTTCTAACCGCTAAGTCAGGATTGAAAACACCACTAATCTGGAAACTCTCCGTGGCAAGTATATTTCGATCAATTTGGCTAGGCGATATAGCCATGGACTTGTTAATGGCGTTTTGACGAAGTAAGGTTTCCTCGACCAACTGATTAAGTGCGATGGATTCTAAAAAACTCGAATCGATTCCATTCAAATCGCCCCCAATCGAAGCCATGAGATTCTGGATATTCTGGTCAAGCTGAAATTGAGTTATCTCCTCACCATTAACACTGGCTGCGGAGGGCGGCTGAGTAAAACCTCCAATTATAGATTCAACTCCAAAAAGAGCGAAAACCGCGATAATTAGCCCGATAATAACCTTTCCAATTATCCCTAATGATTTTTCTCTAATGTCCTGAAGCATGCTTTGTTACCAATTTTAACTATATGTGCGCACTATATACGTAAAAAGGCGCATCATCGATGCGCCCAGTCTATCCTGTAACTTTAAACGAAAGTTGCTATGTTTTTGAACTAGGAGTAAAAAATAGCTATTGATTTACCGAATCTTTCAGCGCTTTCCCAGCTTTGAAACTAGGTACTCTTGCAGCCTTAATTTGAATAGGAGCACCCGTTTGGGGATTCCGTCCAGTTCTAGCCGCTCTATTTTTAGTAGCAAATGTGCCGAAACCAACCAATACGACCGGATCATCCTTTTGCAGAGAACCGGTAATTGTATCTATCATGGCGTCTATAGCTCGGCCCGCAGAAGCTTTGGGCAGGTCAGCACTTGCAGCAACAGCATCTATTAGTTCTGATTTATTCACGTTATCCCCTTCATTATGTTTCAGTTAAAATTTGTTTTTGTACTAGATTGGTTAACATCAATCTAAATAATTCACACCCCAGAATAAACATCAACACGTCATAATTCTTAAAAATAATTAACGAATTATTTACCAAAAGCAGGACAAATCATGATCAAACCTTGCCTTAAGAATCTAACGCTTGAAGCGTGCGCCCTAGCTCGACGCAACTGATGCTTTATACCAAGGGCCAGAAAGACATGTCAACCTGAAACACGCGTATTCAGTGGGTATTTATAGCCTTTTCGGAACTTGTAGCGTCAATATCACCCTGTGAAGCCTTTTTCTTTTGATCAACCTTTTTCGGAGTAGGTTGAAATTGGAGAGCGGTCTCTAATACTTCGTCAATCCATTTCGCGGCAACTATCTCCAGATCATCCTTAATATTGTCTGGTATTTCAGCTAGATCACGTTCATTATCCACAGGAATAACCACAGTCTTAATGTTGCCTCGATGCGCAGCCAATAACTTCTCTTTTAACCCGCCTATCCGTAGGACCTGACCTTGTAACGTTATCTCTCCTGTCATCGCAACGTCAGCTTTGACAGGAATGCCTGTTAGAACAGAGACTAGTGCCGTGCACATCCCTATTCCCGCACTTGGGCCGTCCTTCGGTGTCGCGCCCTCCGGAACATGTATATGCAAATCTAACTTCTCATAGAAATTCGAATTCAACCCTAAAGAATTCGCCCGGCTTCTAACCACCGTAAACGCAGCTTGGATGGATTCTTGCATCACATCGCCTAATGATCCGGTTTTAATCGTTTTACCCTTCCCATCCACAGCGATTGCTTCGATATCTAGCAATTCTCCACCGACCTGCGTCCAAGCTAAGCCCTTGACTTGGCCTACTTTGTTTTCCTCCTCAGCTTTGCCAAAATCATACTTCTTAACACCTGAGTATTTTTCAAGTAGTTTACTATTTAGCTCTTTAGACGCTTTAACCTCTGAGAGTGAATTAGCCTTCACCACTTTTCGGCAGATTTTTGCAATTTCTCTCTCTAACCCGCGAACGCCTGCCTCTCGGGTATAAAAACGAATAAGATCTAAAATGGAACTCTGCTTGAATTGAATTTCTTCTTTATCTAAACCATTATTTTTCATCTGCTTCGGTACGAGATACCGTTCCGCAATATTGGCTTTCTCATCTTCCGTGTAACCAGGAATCCGGATCACCTCCATTCTATCCAAAAGAGGTTCCGGGATATTCATACTGTTAGATGTACAAACAAACATCACTTCTGATAAATCATAATCAACTTCCAAATAATGATCGTTGAAACCATGATTTTGTTCTGGATCGAGAACTTCAAGTAACGCAGATGCAGGATCTCCCCTATTATCCATACTCATTTTATCAATTTCGTCTAAGAGAAATAATGGATTTTTCACCCCAACTTTCGATAGCTTTTGCAATAATTTACCCGGAAGAGACCCTATATATGTTCTCCTATGACCCCGAATTTCAGCTTCATCTCTAACCCCGCCCAAAGCCATTCGGATAAATTTCCTATTCGTCGCCCTAGCAATTGATTCGCCCAACGAGGTTTTTCCTACCCCCGGGGGTCCGACAAGGCATAGAATTGGACCCTTTAACTTTTTAACCCGTTTATGAACTGCCAAATACTCGAGAATTCTTTCTTTAACTTCTTCCAGTCCGTAATGATCTGACTCAAGTATTTCCTCGGCTTTACGTAAATCAAGCCTGACCTTAGAGCGCTTTTTCCAAGGAACACTAACCATCCAGTCCAAATAAGTTCTTACAACAGAGGCCTCTGAAGACATAGGAGACATCATCTTTAACTTATGTAGCTCCGCCAGTGCCTTATCTTTAGCATCCTTAGGCATCCCAGCATTATCAATTTTCTGCCGAAGCTCATCCGCCTCATTTGGAACATCTTCTAAGTCTCCCATTTCCTTTTGAATGGCCTTCATTTGCTCATTAAGGTAGTACTCTCGCTGACTTTTCTCCATTTGCTTTTTAACTCGCCCGCGGATTCTTTTCTCGACTTGAAACAAATCTATCTCCGATTCAATCAAAGCCATTAAGTGCTCGACTCTATTTTTCAAACTAGACAACTCAAGTAGATTTTGCTTTTCTGATAGTTGCAAAGCCATATGGGACGCGATGGTATCAACCAATCGACCAGGCTCATCGATGCTCGATATTGACGTCATAACCTCAGGAGGAATTTTTTTGCTCAACTGCACATATTGATCAAATTGCGAAAGTAAAGACCGAATCAATACTGACGCTTCTTTCTGCGACACATCTTCGGAAACCAACAAACTTGCTTCAGCATTCATGTGATCAGATTCTCTGTCTACATAAATGACTTTCGCTCGCTCCAACCCCTCAACTAAGACTTTAACAGTCCCGTCAGGTAATCTAATTAGTTGGAGGATAGTTGCTATTGTTCCTATTGAGAATAGTTGCTCAGCGACTGGGTCATCATCCGAAGCATTCTTTTGGGCGACTAGCAAAACTTGCTTATCGCCGGACATAGCCTCCTCTAACGCCTTTATCGATTTTGGTCTACCCACGAACAGTGGCTGAACGATCTGGGGATAAACAACTACATCCCTCAGCGGCAGCAAGGGAAAAATTGTTTTATTTGAAACTTCCGCAGGCACTATCGCCTCCTCCCGAACATCCTATCTGTAGGAATGTGGTGTCTACCAAGCAGAAATCAAGACCCTAACTTACTCATCAACGGCGGACTTACCCTGCTGTTCTAAGTTCTCATACATCAATAAAGGCTCTGACATACCGTCTATCACAGCTGCATCAATCACAACCTTGCTGACTCTATCCAAAGAGGGGATCTTATACATTGTATCCAACAAGACAAACTCCATGATCGAACGCAGCCCACGCGCACCCGTCTTCCTTTCTTGTGCCTTTCTTGAAATTGCCTTCAAAGCATCGTCCCTAAATTGAATCTCTACATTCTCCATCTCAAACAACTTAGCGTATTGCTTTGTTAACGAATTCTTTGGCTCACAAATAATTCGTACTAGAGCATCTAAATCTAGTTCATCAAGAGTAGCGATCATCGGCAAACGCCCAACGAATTCTGGTATCAAGCCGTACTTCACCAGATCTTCTGGCTCGACTCCTCTTAGGGTCATCCCAATATTTTGAGAATTATCTTGAGACCTAACCTCTGCGGTGAAACCAATACCACTTTTGTCCGATCTATCTCGTATTATTTTATCCAAATCTGCGAATGCACCACCACATATGAAAAGTATATTGGAAGTGTCAACCTGAAGAAACTCTTGCTGCGGATGTTTTCTTCCGCCTTGAGGAGGTACAGAAGCTACGGTCCCCTCAATTAACTTCAATAATGCCTGTTGGACACCCTCTCCTGACACGTCTCTGGTAATAGAGGGGTTGTCAGATTTGCGAGAAATCTTATCAATTTCGTCAATATACACTATACCGATTTGAGCTTTTTCGACGTCATACTCACATTTTTGCAAAAGCTTTTGGATAATATTTTCAACATCTTCCCCAACATACCCCGCCTCGGTGAGTGTCGTAGCATCGGCTATCGTAAATGGAACGTCCAAAAGTCGTGCGAGAGTTTCAGCCAAAAGCGTTTTCCCAGTTCCGGTGGGTCCAACCATAAGTATATTACTTTTCCCAAGCTCTACATCGTCTGCCGAACTCTCGTAATTGAGACGCTTATAATGGTTGTAAACTGCTACCGATAACACTTTCTTCGCACTTTCTTGACCTATCACATATTGATCAAGAGTGTTTTTTATCTCCTCGGGAATGGGCAATTTACGCTTAGTCGATTCAGACTCTTTGCCCTGAATTTCTTCCCGAATAATATCGTTACATAAATCTACGCACTCATCGCAGACGAAAACCGACGGACCAGCAATTAGCTTTCTAACTTCATGTTGACTCTTTCCGCAGAAAGAGCAGTAAAGCAATTTACCGTTCTCGTCTTCCTTGTTATAAGTATCATCGGACATGAAGTATCGCCTACCCTATTTTAATCTCGCGGCGCGTTAAGACTCTTACGCTCACATTAAGACATTTTTTATTACGCTGAACAGTCACAACTTAGTTTCGCCATTGACCGCTATTTTTAACATTCGGCGCTTAAAATGCTTAAGACTACCCAGATTACTAGTTCTACTCAGTAACTTTATTATCTACTCTTTGTTGGATTACTTTATCAACTAAACCATATTCTCGAGCTTCCTCAGCCCCCATAAAATGGTCCCTCTCAGTGTCTCGGGAAATGACTTCTTGGTCTTTATCGGTATTTTCTGCAAGTAATTTATTAAGTTTAGATCTTAACTCTATGATTTCATTAGCTTGTATTTCTATATCTGATGCTTGCCCCTGAGCCCCCCCGCTTGGCTGATGAATCATTACACGAGAATGCGGCAAAGCCATACGCTTCCCTTGTGTACCGCCAGCGAGTAGAAATGCACCCATACTGGCGGCCTGCCCAATACACATAGTACTGACATCAGGCTTGATAAACTTCATCGTGTCATAAATTGATAACCCGGCCGTTACAGATCCACCCGGCGAATTAATATATAGATGAATATCTTTGTCGGGATTTTCAGACTCTAAGAACAGCATTTGCGCCACGATTAGATTTGCCATGTGATCTTCGATTGCTCCTGTAAGGAAAATCACTCGATCCTTCAATAATCTGGAGTAGATGTCATATGACCTCTCGCCCCGAGAGGTTTGCTCCACTACCACGGGCACCAAAGCCGCTGTACTTTCAATAGAGTTTGTCATAAAAATCAGTATCTCAGTTCAATTTAAGGGCAATAAAAGCTCAAAAACCTAGATATATTCCTTCTATCCTCGTTGTAGTTTAGCCCTTTTAGACTTCATTTGGTTTATTCTCATCTGGCTTTATCGCATCTTCATAGTTCATTTTCTTGTCTATTACCTTTGCCTCGCCAAGTATAAAATCGAAAACTTCATCTTCGACGACCGTTGATTCGATTGCGGCAAGTTGATCCTGATTTCCATAGTACCAATTAACGACTTCGTCTGGAGACTCATATGTAGAGGCAAGCTCCTCGACCGAGGTCCGAACCTTCTTCGGGTCAGGTTTTATTCCTTGTTCTTTAATTACCTCACCAAGTATTAGACCAAGAACAACTCTCTTCTTCGCCTGATCTTCAAATAGGTCATTTGGTAAAAGGTTAGAATCAGCAGTCTCTATACCGCCCATTTTCTGCAAAGTCTGAGCTTTGAGATTTTCAACTTCAGAAGACATCAGCGCCTCAGGTATTTCTATATCAACTGCCCCAATGAGCGCGTCCATAATTTCACTTTTCATTTTATTTCGAGTCGCTGTTTTTAACTCTCTCTCCATGTTGCTAATGATTTCTGCGCGAAAGGCCTTCTCACCGCCACTCTCAACCCCAAAGCCTTTAAAAAATTCGTCATCAATCTCCGGCAAACTTTGTTCTTGTACCAAATTTAAAACTATCTCGAATTCAACATCCTCATTTGATAACTCGGGGTTGTGATAGTTATCAGGAAATGACAAAGACAACGAGAATGTGTCGCCCGCTTTTTTTCCTAATATTCCACTTTCAAACCCAGGAATCATCTTCTCAGAACCAAGGACAAGCGCAGCTCCTTTTGCGGCGCCACCCTCAAATTCAATGCCACCTTTCTTACCTGAGTAATCAATATTCACTAAATCCGACTCCTCAGCCTCCCTGTCGACAGTAACCCAATTTTTCTTTTGCTCTCTAAGAGTTTCAATCATTTGGTCTACGTCTTTATCTAAAACATCTGCTATTGGCCTATTCACCTCAATATTCTTAAAATTTGGTAAATCTACATCTGGATAAACTTCAAAAATAGCAATGAATTTTAGATCTTTTCCCTCCTCCGTCTCTACGGGCTCAATTTTTGGCTGACCTGCCGGTTGAAGCTTCTTGTCTGAAACAGCATCATAAAACGATTGGCTCATCAGTTCGCCAATTACTTCGCCTCTCACACCTTTGCCAAACTGCCTTTTGACAACTTTCATAGGCACTTTGCCCTTCCTAAAACCATTCAACCGAACAGATTTAGCCGCTTCTCGGAGACGCGATTCCACATCAGTCTCGATCCTCTCACTTGGGATCGCTATCGTCATTCTTCGCTCTAAACCTTCTGTGGTCTCTACTGAAACTTGCATGTAAACCTCTTTAGCCCAGAATCCTAGTTTAGGTTTTACTCACTTTGCTCAAGGATCTTTTAAAATAAAGTGATAGACAAAAGTTAACTTCGACTTTAAGGTATATTACCAAAAAATTCAGTAAGTTACTTCGCAAATGATCATCAAACAAGGTGCGCGATTCTCCCATATAGATACCCCAACTGCAATCATCGAAGCTAAGGCCCAAACTTGCTCATAAAAAGTTCTTGTTAAAAACATCAAAATGAACAGGTATCTGTCAAAACCTTTAAAAGTGACGTAAAGTGCTGTTTTCAATCACTTACTTGACATAATGACAATTTCGAACGAGCAATTAACAGGCCTAATTTTAGCGGGGGGAATGGGCTCACGCATGGGTTATGTCGAAAAGCCCTTACAAAAACTCGGTAATAAAACTATTCTCCAATGGATTTTTTCTAAGTCCGAAAATCAGGTTGGTCAATTTTTAATCAGCCTGAATCGTAATCAAGATAGATATAAATCAATCGGCTGCCCGCTAATTCCGGATATTGATGGCTACAAAAGTGGTCCCTTAATCGGAATCTACAGCGCTTTGGAGTTTTTGTCCCAGTCAACAGAATTAAAAGTTCCGCATTATTTGTTGTGCCTCCCAGGCGATGTCCCGTTTTTCCCAAATGATTTAATCACTCAATTATCAAATGAAATGGCCTCAAGTCCATGCGATGTTGTAATGACAAAATGTGATTCACAACTACAGCCGTTATTTTCATTATGGGCTCTGTCAACTAAGCAAAAGATCAAAAAAGCCTTGGAGAATGGCTATTATGGTCCAAAGCAGATCCTGTCCAAATTAGACCACAAACTGCTTTACGTAGAAGCTCAATCAGCGCTGCAATTTTTTAACATTAACACAGTAAAGGACATGAAAATTGCTCAGAAACTAATCAACGATCTGTAAAAAAAAAATTCCTATTTTTAGTTTACTTTAGAATAGCCCCATATATTGCTGATTTATATATTAAATAATAACACCCTTGAATTTTGAAAAAGTGCTCTAAGTAATTGAAACTACGGATAAATACGCGTTTAACAAATCAGGCCGAAATACATCAAAAAATTTCTCATGGCATACTTTTTGCGCACTTCAAATTATTACCAACACAGCTTAAGGTGAAAGCACTCGTTAG
>ERZ802830.5249-NODE-5249-length-10046-cov-6.70493_pt1 | contig 10046 bp, 9 predicted proteins | sample MGYA00345654_ERZ802830 | MGnify/ENA primary metagenome ERZ802830 (study PRJEB30503, sample SAMEA104212375) | marine metagenome | biome: Westerlies Biome; feature: [SRF] surface water layer (ENVO:00010504) within the epipelagic zone...; material: water...
CGTTCGTTTTTGGAAAAGATCCAAGTTTATCGATAATGATTTTAAAGATGACCTAACCGATTTGATTGACTTTTATAAAGAAGAAGGATATCGTGACGCCCGTATTCTCGCAGACACCTTGGTACGCGATGATAACAATTCAAATACAGTAAATCTTCAGTTAGACATTGAAGAGGGTAACAAATACTATTTTGGTGAGATTAATTTTATTGGCAATACCATCTATTCAAACGCTGTTTTACAACAAGTATTAGGGCTTAAAAAAGGAGATGTTTACAATGGTGTTTTACTCAAAAAACGAATTGCTGATACTAGTAAACCAGATGGAAATGACATTACTAACCTCTATCAAAATAACGGTTATCTCTTTTCTAATATCAATGCCGTAGAAGTAAGTGCAGTTGAAGATACCATCAATTTTGAAATCAGAATTACTGAGGGTAAACTCGCGAATTTCAATAAAATTGTTGTCGAAGGAAATACCAAAACAAATGATCACGTAATCTACAGAGAACTTCGTACAAAACCAGGAGAACTTTACAGCAAAGACAAGTTGGTGCGTACAGTTCGTGAAGTAGGCCAGTTGGGATTTTTTGACGCAGAACAAATCAATCCGCAAATGGAAAATGTGGATCCCAATTCAGGAACCATTGACGTTCGGTTTGACCTAGTAGAATCTGGAGCAAGTCAAATTGAACTTCAAGGAGGCTATGGTCAAGGTGGCTTTATCGGTACCCTTGGTTTGTCGTTCAACAACTTTTCTATGAGAAATATCTTTGATCGGACCAAGTATAGACCCCTTCCCATGGGAGATGGACAAACCCTAGCCCTTCGTCTTCAAGCCAGTCAGTTTTACAACACTTATAGCTTTAGTTTTTCAGAACCTTGGTTGGGGGGACAACAACCAGTTCAATTTTCCACTTCACTTCAGCATACCATCCAGTACCGGTATGACTTTTTTACTGGATTAGCAGATAAAAATCAATCCTTCCAAATTAGTGGAGCAACCCTAGGTTTGGCAAAACGACTACGTGTTCCTGATGATTTTTTCCAACTTTCTCAGGCAGTCTCTTATCAGTATTACAATTTAATCAATTATTATACGGGTCTCTTTACCTTTGGAGACGGATCAGCAAACAACCTTGCCTACACGGTAAACTTGACTCGAAATAATACTAGGATTAATCCTATTTTCCCTACTGGGGGATCTACTTTCAATATCAGTGCAAAATTCACCCCCCCCTATTCACTTTTTTCTGGTAAAGACTATACAACCCTAGGAAATCTTCCCGAATTTCAAGATGAAAATGGCAATCCCGACTCTGAAAAAATAGACCAGGAAAAATTTAGATGGCTCGAATTTTACAAAATTAAATTCAACGGAACTTGGTACACCCCGATCTATGAAAAGTTAATCTTAAAAACCCAAGCCGATTTTGGTTTCATTGGAGCTTATAATCTTTCAAGAGGAAACATTCCCTTTGAGCGTTTCTTCCTAGGAGGTGACGGAATGGTAAGTTATGCTTTAGATGGAAGAGAAACCATCGCTTTGAGAGGCTATCCAAACCAATCCTTGTCGAGTAGAGACGGTTCTTTGATTTACAATAAATTTTCTCTAGAATTACGCTATCCTATTACCCTCAAACCCAGTGCATCAATATATGCTTTAACCTTCTTAGAGGCAGGAAAAGGATACGACACGTTTAGAGAGTTTAATCCCTTCATTTCGAAGCGTTCAGCTGGTGCAGGGGTTCGTATATTTATGCCCGCTTTTGGTTTATTAGGAATTGATTTCGGTTATGGATTTGACAATGTCAATTCAAACCTTACTACACCCAACGGCTGGGAAACTCATTTTATAATTGGCCAACGATTCTAATTTACTATCTAAAAGCAACACAAATACTTTTTTAACCCCAATACTATCTTGATATTCTCAACGTTATAAACCTGATGACCTTAAAAAAAATAACCTTCCTATTTATAATGAGTTTCAGTATGCTCGCTTTTGCTCAGAAAGGCGCTCGCGTTGGTTATATTGATATGAATGTCATATTAGAAAGTGTTCAGGAATATGGTAAAGCAAGTCAACTTTTGGACAAGAATATCGAAAAGTGGAGAAAAGAAATTGAATTAAAAAAAATTCAATTAAAACAATACGAAGACCAGCTAAACACCGAACGGATTTTACTCACCCCCGAGTTGATCAAGGACAGAGAGATGGAAATCAAAGATTTCGCTTCCGAAATTGTAAATTTACAAGAAAAACGCTTTGGTCCTCAGGGTGATATGATCATTCAACGTTCAAAATTGATCCAACCCGTTCAAGATCAAGTTCTAACTGTGGTTAAACAAATTGCTGAAGAGAAGAAGTACGATTTTATTTTTGATCGATCTTCCAGTGTAACCATGTTGTATTCCGCAAAAATTTACGATATTAGCGACCTAGTTATTAAAAGAATAAACAGGCAACAACGTATACAAAATAGAAAGGAAGCGTTAGAAAAATTAAAAGCAAAGACGAATTCCTTAAACAATTAATATCCTTAATACTCATGAAACATTTAACTACCCTAATCGTTAGTTTATTTTTATCTATTACCTCCCTCAGTTTGACGGCTCAGTCTAAAGTTGCACACATCAACACGCAACAATTGATTAGTGAAATGCCAGAGGTAATTGCAGCTCAAAATGAACTAAAAAAACTAGAAGAACAGTACGCTAAAGAACTGGAAACTTCAGCTAAAGAATTTCAAACCAAGGCGCAAAGCTACCAAGGGGACGCTGAAAATCAGACTGAATTAATCAATCAACAACGTCAAGTTGAATTGCAAGAGATGCAACAACGCATCCAAGAGTTTAGAGAAACTGCAGCTCAAGAATTGCAAAAACGTTCCTCAGAAATGATGCGCCCACTCTATGACAAGGCGCGTGCTGCAATAGAAAAAGTGGCAGCAGCTCAGGGATTTGATTATGTATTGGATTCCAGTCCTGGTGGAAGTGTAATCATGTCCAATGGAAAAGATCTTATGACTGCTGTAAAATCAGATTTAGGATTCTAGCAAACACAAAAAAACGTACTCAAGAACCACTCACCTGAGTGGTTTTTTTATGCCTTAAACCAAGAGGCGTAGAGAATATAATTTTTTGCGATCCGTTCAATTTCATTTTGTTGTAAATCAGGGTCTATATCTTTTATTTTTCGTGCAGGGACCCCCGCATAAATTGAACCTGAAGGAACTATGGTGTTTTGAGTCACTACTGCACCAGCAGCGATAATACTGTTGCTACCTATTTCACAATGATCCATAACAATACTTCCCATCCCTACCAAAACATTATCGTGTAGCGCACAGCCGTGAACAATGGCATTGTGACCTATAGATACATTATTCCCAATATGAGTAGCAGCAGTCTCATAAGTGGCATGGATCACCACGCCGTCCTGAATGTTGACTTTATTTCCAATGCGAATGGAATTTACATCTCCACGAACTACCGCCTGATACCATACCGATACCTCATCTCCTAGGATTACATCCCCAATTAAAGTTGCATTCTCTGCAAAAAAACAATTTGATCCATAAGAAGGTATATATCCTCGAACTGACTTGAGTAGCATAATCTTGTCTTTGCTACAAAATACAAAAAGATTTTGGTCAAAATAGCTCCAATGCTCAACTGTTATTTGAGATTCATTAACTATTTTTGAAAAAAAATCAAGTGGGAGAATATCAAATTAAAGCATCCGCAGAAAAAGAACAGCAAAAAGCACAGTTTACAGTGAATAAAAACATTGGACCCAAAAATCCAATGCATTTTAAAAATATTGATGAGGCAAAAGGGGCACCCCTAATTCAACAATTGTTTTATTTACCCTTTGTGAAATCTGTAAGTCTCTTCGAAAAACATCTCGAGGTAGTGCGTTTCGATATCTTAGAGTGGGAAGAAGTTCTCGAGGATGTTCGGATACAACTGGAAAACTACCTCAACGATGGGGGAATCGTGATTGAAGAAACGCGCGGAAATAAAGTGCCTGTAAGTGTGTATGCGGAAAGTACACCCAATCCCGCAGTGATGAAATTTGTCGCAAACAAACCCTTAGTCACAGAAAGTGTGGAATTTAAAACTATTGATGAGGCAAAAAATGCCCCATTGGCTCAAAAACTCTTTCATTTTCCTTTTGTCAAAGAAGTTTTCATTAGTGCTAATTATGTTTCCCTCACAAAATATGAAGTAACTACCTGGGAGGAAGTTGTTATGGAAATTCGAGAGTTTGTACGTTCATTTATCGAAGAAGGAAATACTATTCTTACAGAACATCCAGATCTCAAGGATGTAGATAAAAAAGTTCCTTCTCCACAAAATCTAGATCCTCTAGAAGAACAGATTGTTTCCATTTTAGACGAATACATCAAACCAGCGGTAGCCTCGGATGGAGGAAACATCGCTTTTGACTCTTATGACCCTACAGAAAAATCGGTTAAGGTTATACTCCAAGGAGCTTGTAGTGGTTGTCCTTCTTCTACGTTTACTTTAAAAAATGGTATTGAAAACATGCTCAAAGAAATGATGCCGGGTAAAATTGAAAACGTAGTTGCTGTAAATGGATAGTTTACTTATTCCCTAATTCTTTTTTTGGAGGCGTAGTCTGAAAATCTTTTAAATAAAAAGGTTCAAAAGTGGCTAAGTCCTCAAAATTTTTCTTTTGAAACTCGAGCCAAGCCAATCTGGTCATGTCTTCTGCCGAGGGATAATAAACCGTCTCTGTAAAATGGGCATTGATCTTAGGTTGTAAAGTCTTGAATTTTGAAGCACCGTTCCCAAAAACTAAACAAGGAGAATCGCCTAAAAGATCATAAAAGCTTTGCGCTTCTAAAACCAGTGCATTTGTTTCTTGTATCCACGTTTTTGAGTTATCGAAAACAGCAGTATACACTTCCATGCGACGTGCATCTAACATAGGGATAAAAAACACGTATTCGGCTTTGCCAATAAACGGCTGTACCATAAGTTCCAGAGTCTGAATACCAATCAAAGGAAGGTCTAGAGCAAAACAAAGTCCTTTTGCTGCTGCTACCCCAATTCTAAGTCCTGTATAAGATCCAGGACCTTTGCTGATAGACACCGCATCCAATTCTGAAAATCCAACACTAGCTTCTTGAAGCACTTCTCGTATAAAGACGTGTAGTTTTTCGTCATGGCTAAAGTGTTCGGCCAACAACGCCTTTTTGGAAATGCAATTTCCTTTATAACTCAAGGCAACCGAACATTGTTTTGTCGTTGTTTCTAACTGAATGATATATGCCATAACGCATTCTTATATCCCACCAGAACTTCCCCCATCTACTTTAACTATAGTACCATTGGTAGCGGAAGATAATGGACTACAAAGATAAGCAATAGTTGTTGCTACCTCATCAGTAGTTGCAAAACGTTGTAATAAAGAGTTTGACCGCTCATTTCTAAAAAAATTTTCTTCAACAGTCTGAACTGATTTTTTTTCAGCTGCTGTTTTTTCTTGTAAAAAAAACTTTGCGCCTGCACTCAATGTAGAGCCAGGGACAACTACATTAGAAGTAACTCCTGTACCCTTTGCAAGTTGTGCTAAGCCTCTAGAGGTTGCGTGTAAAGCAGCTTTTGTTGCGCTATACGAAATCATATCTGTAGGAACCAAATACGCACACTCACTGGAAATAAATAGGATTCGTCCCCAATTTTGATGTATCATTTTTTTCATATAGATTCTCGACAAGGATACGCCACTCACCACATTCACCTGAAATTGTTCTTGCCAAGTTTCTACAGAAGTAGCAAAAAAAGAGCTGGAAGAATAAATTCCTACGTTATTAATTAAAACATTTACCTCGCTAAGGGTTTTAAATATTTTACTGATTTGCCTAGGTTGGTTAAAATCTGCAACGATACCAAATACAGAAGCATCTTTAACCTCATTTTTCAATTGACTGATAGCTGTATCAACAGAATTTTGACTTCTCCCATTGATATACACCGACATCCCTTCCCTCAACAGTATTTTAGCAACAGCATATCCGATTCCTGAAGTTGAACCTGAAATAAAAGCCGTTTTGCCCTTTAATTTTAAATCCATTTAAATTTAATTCCAGGGAGTAAGTCCTAAGAGCTTTTTACCTAGTGGTGAGAGTTTTGCTGTTTTGTATTTCGTTTGTTCCCAGTTTCTAGGATCTCCTGGAAATGCATATCCTTCAGGTGCAATTCTGTTTTTCCAAGAGTGGATACGCCATTTTTTTAAGGATTCATTGTCCTCTTCCGCTGGCATCATGGAAATATACTGGGCAATACGCACTTTGCCTTCGGATCGATTGGGTCGGATGCCATGCGCTAAAAGGCTGTTGAAAATCAACAAGTCTCCAGCCTCTAGAGCCACTTTTTCTATTTTATCTTCTAAACCCGTAATATCGGGCTGAAATCGGTTACGGTCTTGTGGCTGCGTGAGTTTCCAACGCTCATAATTTTGATAGAGCCAAGGTATGCATTGAAATCCTCCCATATTTACATCCGTTTGATCCGAAAGTGCGATGACCCCTTGGACATTTTGAGGTTTCGTTTCGGGATCGTAATCCCAATGGATAAATCCTTTGTATTCATATCCTTTTTTAATAGGAAAATTGAGATTAGCTCGATCTATGGTTACCCAAAGCTTTTTCGTACCCCATACATCCACAAAAGCATCATACACCTTTTGAGATTGGCGATTGTTCCACAGATGCTGATTGTTGTACACCTCAACCATGCCTGTCCCAGCAAGCTCTTTCATTTGTATTTCTGCTCTAGGAGCCGAGTACCAGGTAGATGAATCTTTTGGGTTTTTTTCTTCGAAGTCCCATAGAGATGCTGCAGTTTGTTCTGCTTGCTCACTAGAAATGGCATTTTTTATCACCACATAGCCGTTTTGTATCCAAAATCTCCATTGTTCTTCCGTTAAAACCTTTAAGGTCTCCCCGTTTTCTCGAGTATTGAGTTGCAGTGTACTACTCTTTGCCGTAGAGGGGTTTCCAGGTATTTCTTTGTGTGCATTGGTGTAGACCTGGGTTTTGTCAGAATCCATTTTGGGTGTAATTTAGAGTTAAATTCAAGGTACAATAAAGCCTAGTTTTCTCCAAATAGCGAGAAAATAAGTACCGATTAAATTGAGATTTGTATACCAAAATAAAATTCTAACACCTTTAATTTAAAGATATAATCATACTTGGCCCGAACATTGTCGGAAGCAGCAATTTCATAACGTTGTTTGGTTTGAATAAAGTCATACGAGTTGGTCACGCCTGCTTCAAACTGTTTTTCTGCCATGAGATAGGCTTCTCTTCTGGCCTTGAGAGTTTTTCCAGAAGCCTCAAAAAACTTGTATGCACCCTCTGCATTGTTATAAGCTTGATTGATAGTATTTTCTAAATCTAGTTTAGTTTGTTCAAACTGATTTTCAGATCGTTTGAGGTTCAATTTTCTTCTTTTGATGTTGTTTTTAGCTGACAAGCCGTTAAAAATGGGAATATTTAAAGACAAACCGTAACTGTGTCCATCATTTTGACGAAACTGATCTACAAAGGGTAAGGGGTCTGCCACGGTGCGTTCTGGAAATTGACTTACAACCAAAGCTCCGTTTTCTTTTACCACACCAATCGGAGTTTCAATGAGATTTCCCGTTTCTAAAAACCGATCGCTGTAGGAGATACGGGTATTATAGTTGTAAAACGCGCTGAGGGTAGGCATTAATGAACCTTTAGCCAAATCAATATCCTTTTTTGCAATCTCTATATTGGTAGCCCCTACTTTGATGTCGTTTCTAAAAGTCAATGCTTTTTCATAGATGTTTTTGGGTTGCTCCAAGAGAATTTGGGAAAGCGGAACAACATAATCTTCATCCGCGATATCAAAAGTTTCGTAATCTGTTATGAGTAGCAATTGTGCCAAACTGATTCGCGAAAGACGCGAAGCGTTTTCGGCTTGAACCAAAGCCTGCTCTTGCGCTGCCAAATTAGCCTCAATTTCATAAATTTCCACTTGGGTTTGCACTCCCGCCACGATGCGCAATTGTGTCCGCTCCAGCTCTTGTTTTGCCAACTCAAGCTGATAGCGCTGAACCTGTTCCAACTCTTTGTTGAACATCACTTGCAAATACGAGTTTGCTACAAAAAGACTGATGTCATCTTTCATGTCTTCCAACTGGTATTGTCGTGCAATAATGTTCAAATTGGCTCGCGCCAACTGATTGGTGTTTTGTTTTCCACTAAATAAAGTGACTCCTACATTTCCTCCAAAAGATGAAAATTGAGTCGTCAAGTTTTCAATCAATCCATTGGTAATATTTTGACTTAGACCGTTGTTCCAAATGTGTTGGGATTGGGCGTTGATTCGTGGAAAAAAGTTTCCATAGGCATCTTCCTTGTCTATCTCAGCACCCTCTAAATCAAGTTCGGACTGTTGGATACTGATGTTTTTCTCTAGGGCAATCAAAACACACTCTTCTAAAGTATATTTTTTGACCTGTGCAGAGAGCGTCGTCAGTACTGTAAGAGAAAGTAAAAAGCTTAGCAATGTTCTCATAGTCGGTTGGGTTGTTTTTTTATGAAACCTAAGGTTTATTGGTTCTCTGTTGCTGATTCTTCTTCTTCACCTTTTTTTATCGGCTCTGTTTTATTCCAAACCTTGATTTGATCTTCTTTGGTCAAACCAGAAATTATTTCCACATTGACCCCATCAGAAATCCCAATTTCAACATCCTTACGTTCAAATTTTTGATCTTCAGTCTGCACCTCTACATAAGGCTCTTCTGTTTCTCGATCGAATTGAAGCAAAGCTTCTGGGATTGCCATAATGCTGTCTTTACGTTCTAATACCAATGAGGCGTTTGCACTGTACCCCGCACGGACAAAAATAGAATCGTTTAAAAATAAATCTGCCTCAATGATAAACTGCACCGCTCCCTGTTCTTCGTTTCCTTTGGGGGCAATGAATTTTAGCTGGGCGTCCAAGGCTTGGTCTTCAATAGCTCCTAAATTTACTTCTAAGGGCATGCCCACGCGCAACTTCCCTACTTCTGCTTCATCTACTTTTCCTTCAAAAATCATCTTGTTTAAATCCGCAATGGTCGCAATGGTTGTCCCTGCGTTAAAACTGTTACTCGCAATGACTTGAAACCCTTCTTCTACAGGGATTTCTAGAACAGTACCTGGAACTGTAGCACGGATGTTTGTATTGGCAGAAGCAGCACCACCTTTTGATCCTGAACGTATAATTTGCAAATCAGAAACCGCATTGGAAACATCTTGTTTTGATTGGTTAAAACGCAATTGTACATTGTCAAAATTCTGCTTCGAAATGATCCCTTTTTCATAGAGATCTTTATTTCTGTTTAACTCTATCTCTGCATTTTTGAGTACAATTCTAGAATTTGCCAATCGCCCTTCGGCACTGTTTAGATTTTGTTCGTTAGGGACGACCTTAATTTTGGCTAAAAGGTCTCCTGTATTTACAAGATCTCCTTCTTCGACAAAGAGTGCTTCGATAATTCCTTGGATCTGAGGTTTAATTTCAACTTCATCTTCGGGGATTACTTTTCCCGTCACTACAGTTTTCCTTTCTATGGAAGTAGTAATGGCCGTTTGGGTATCATAAACAATCGCAGACTTGTTGTTGGTCTTAATAAAAAAAGCTGCGGCAAACAAAGCACCGAAGACTAATAGTGCAATTCCGATGTATTTTAATATTTTCATGGGTTTGTTATATAAGTGGTTTTATTCTTCTCGTAATGCGTCAATGGGTTTTATACTTACCGCTCGTTGAGCAGGAATCAGTCCGATGAGTGTTCCCAGAAATACCATGATAAACAAAGCTCCCAAAATAAATGGGATGGGAACGGTTGGGTTCGTATAGGGAAAATTAGTTAAGTCTTGAGTGGCTGCATTGATACCAAACAGGACAAGGGCTCCCAAGATGATTCCTAGGATTCCCGCAATGACAGTTAAAAATACAGACTCTAAAATAATTTGATTGCGGACTTCCCC
>ERZ802830.5255-NODE-5255-length-10041-cov-20.568_pt1 | contig 10041 bp, 14 predicted proteins | sample MGYA00345654_ERZ802830 | MGnify/ENA primary metagenome ERZ802830 (study PRJEB30503, sample SAMEA104212375) | marine metagenome | biome: Westerlies Biome; feature: [SRF] surface water layer (ENVO:00010504) within the epipelagic zone...; material: water...
GCAAAGCATAAAGTTCATACATTTTATCTCTTTCATCCTCAATATTTTCTTCGTACTGTCCAGTTAAGATTGACGAGAGAATATTGAAAACGATATTAAGAGCAATAATTAAAATAATACTGATTCCAATTCCCTGGGCCAGTACTTTTGAAACTGACTGTATTGACATTGTTAATGCATCAAGTAAGTTAAGCCACATCCAAGTCATCGCAATCAATGCTCCAGTAATCTCAGCCAAGGTATTTCTTATTTTTATATTCATTAAATTCCATGAATAATTATTTATATGTAAAGTATACCATACATAATGTAATATATAATTAACTTATTGTCAAAAAAAACATACAAGTAATTCTTCTCAAAAAAATACGATATAGTTTCTAATGACATATAATTATTTTTTATGAAGATATTCATCTTTCTTTCTCTCGCTATAACTTTAAAAACTGCCATTGCCTCACTTGAGATTGGTGATTTTAGCGATAATCAGATTTGCATGATTGCAAAGGACCCACCCCTATCTGTGCAAGTGACTTATGAGATCAATGAAAGGGAAATTATCTGTAACGATGGTATTGCGGTTAATGAATCAGAAATATTAATTAATAAAGCCTCTGCTAGAGCTCTTAAATTTAAAAGATGGAATAAGATGCTAAGAGGAAAGGGGCCAGTTTATTCAACACGTTCAGGCACCAATCTAAAAATTGATACCTTTGGCGATGAAAAATCAATCACAATCGATAGAGCTTTTTAAATACTAGTAGTTGATACGACCTAATTAATAATTATCATTAAACTATAGATTATATGGCGAGAGGACAAAAATCATTCCAGCATTTAAATAAATCACCTGTTAATGATGATGAAATTTATATGATGGTGATGCTCTACACCTATCAACACAAAAGTTTAGAATATTTGGCGCGCAAATTTAATATTAGCTCTTCAGTAGCTAAGGAAATTATTATTCGAAGTCGATATGGTGGGACCTGCGGCTAGCCAGCTAAACGCAAAGTTAATCTTTATTTAAAGAACTCTTAATCTACATTTAATCTTCATTTCAGGGTACTAGAATAGTGTCCATGAAAATTAAACATATAACATTGATTGCACTAGCTGCTTTTTCACTGGGCGTTAATGCAGATCTTAAAAGAGCAATAGCCTTTGATCAAGCGGGTGAGTATGAAAAATCTGCTAAAGAGCTTTATAAAATAAGCCAACTCGCAACCAGGGGCCATCCTAGAGCAATGTATGAATTTGGCACGATGTATATGAAAGAGGGTATGTGGGTAATTCAGAGTGATGAGGCTGGTTTTGATTGGTGGCTTAAATCAGCAAACCTTGGTTATGCCCCTGCACAGTTCTCGATTGGTGCCTCCTACATTGGCGGTATTGGTGTGAATAGGGATCTTGGGGAGGCAAAAAAATGGTTAGAAAAAGCTATTAACAGTACCTACGAAAAATACAGTAAGGTTGCAAAAGAGCTATACACCTTAAACGAATTAGACAAAATTTAAACGATCTAATAAGCCAAGGTGAGATTGGCTTGAAAGACCTACAGCAAGAATTCTCACATCAAAGCTATTAAGACGCGTCGGCTTTGAAGTCTTGTTGTAAATTATCTTAGTCGGAAGTAACTCCATTTAACTCTAGAGCATTGAGTTAAATGGCAGGGAGTGATTCCACAAAAAAAGAAGAATATTTAACAATTGCTTTAGGAGAAAGTAATTTTAAATTTGCCCCTGCCATAGAATCAGTATACTAAATTTAAATGTCATAATGAGCTTAATTATTGAAAATTTCTAAATCCATTTTGGGCTTTAATTGAGAATGTATGGTATATTGAAATTTCATACAATAATAAGGGGACACTATGAGTTTATCTTTGATCTTTAGACTTCAAGCTGCTTTATTTGCTTTTTTTGGAGCTATGATGTTACTTGCTCCAGGTGCGTTAATGGGAAGCTTCAATGTTGAGGCCAGTACTATTGCAGAGGACATTATGAGAGGCATGTCATTAATGGCTTTGGGTATGGCCTATATTAGTTGGCAAATGCCTAGCTGGGCTAGTGAAAATATCAAGTCAGTTGGCATGTTTTTCGCCATACTGCATGCAATCTGGGTGCCTTTAACTTTATTTCAAATAAGTACGGGTGCATTTCCAGCCGGTGCTGCTAACGTCATTGGCAATATAGCCCCTGATGTTGTTCTAGCTATTTTATTTTATTGGAAATCTAGATAAAATTTAAAGAGTAATTAAGATTAAGGCCCTAATATTTAGGGCCTTTTTGATTGTAAAACGAGAAAACTCTTTAAGTTTTATTTCGTCTACACCTTTCACTGCAATATAGTACATTCTCCCAGTCCTTTCGCCATTTCTTTCTCCAGGTGAAGGGCTTGCCACAAGTTTTGCACATTTTTTCAGGTTTCATCTTATATTTCATGAGTTTGAAATATAATTCTACTATGAAAGTAAAATTCATAGTTGCCCTATCCATTATTTTAGTTTCTGGCACATCCAGCTCTACTGTTAATGATGCATTTCTTGCCAATACTAAGGACGTTGTTCTGATGGAGTTTTCTGATGGGAGTCTATACAGGGGACAGGTAGGAGAGTGTGTGATTAATATTGATTTGACATCTTGCATGCACGGAAAAGGAATTTATACTTTTAAAGCTGGCTCAAAATATATGGGCGGATTTTTAAATAATAAACCTAGTGGAAAAGGATTATTTAGACATGCTGATGGGCAAACCTATGAGGGAGACTTTCAAGACGGCTTCATTGAAGGCTATGGAGTGATGGTCTATCCAAATGGTCTAAGGTACGAAGGCAGCTATAAAAAGAATAAACGTGAAGGTTTTGGCATTATGACATTCAAAGATGCGGGCATGTATCAGCAAAATAGTCGCTATGAAGGATCATGGAAAAATGACAGAGCGAACGGGGCTGGTTTTTTTAGTTATGTTGATGGGCAGACCTATACTGGAAACTTTGTAAACGGGATTATGACAGGTCAGGGAGTTATGGTCTATCCTGATGGTAGGAGATATGAGGGCGAGTTTCTCAATAACCAGCGCAATGGCTATGGAGTTATGGTTTATCAGGACGGTGCTAAGTATCAGGAAGGAAGTCGTTATGAAGGTGAGTGGTTAAATGACATGCGACATGGCAATGGCGAGATGATCTATTTAAATGATGGACGACGATTAAGAGGGCTATTTAAAGAGAATGCTTTTGTTGGAAGTTAGTACCAATAAAACTATTAGCTGAAATAAAAAAGCCCTCAATAAAGAGGGCTTTTAATAGCTTTAAATCAGGAAACTTTTAGGCTTCTGATTCTTTAACAGCAACATTCCAAATGATCAAACCAAATAAGATTTTGTTAACAAAATCTGCAAGGTTATATACGATATTCAGAGTGCCGTTGTCTACGGAGCCCATCATGTAGCCGAAAATGTATCCTAATGGATAGATTGCCCAGCCAACGAGCACGATTAGTCTAAGCGCATTGAAAGCTGCTTTTACACCTGCATTAGCTTCTGCGGCTTTACTTGCCTCTCCACCAAAGATTTCCCAGATGATAACAGCCCAACCAATCATACCTATAATGAATCCTAGGCTAGCTGACATGACGCCTGCTTCACCAAGGTAACCACCAATTAGCATAACTAGGGTACCTATGAGTAGTCTCCAGAATGAACTTGAAGAGACTGCGGCACCAACGGCCTTAAGAATAATAAAGAATTCAATCATCAATAGAGGCACTGTAATTAACCAGTCGATGTATCTGTAGACAATTGGAGACTGAGCCTCACCAGCGATAAGCGAAGCAACCCAGTAGTCTCTCATGTAGAGATAATGAACACCCGCAACTAATGTCACTAGTCCAGCAACAGTCATTGAAAGTCTCCACTCTTTCTTTACTGCCATTCCTTCATAAAAAAAGAATACAGTTGCAGCAACCATTGCTACTGAGACAATCCAGAAAGATACGCCGACAAAGTCGCCGTCTTGTAAAAAATATTCCATGTATAACTCCTTAACTAAAAAGATATAAAATTAAATATTACATGTAGCCCCTTTTTCTACAATTTCGGATTATACCTACAAAAAACTAATATAAAAATACTTACTAAAACTATGGTTTTTATTGGAATTTATTCAATTAAAAGATATTTAATTTCCTGCGTATAATCCATTTCTAATAAGTAATTGAAATTATTAGAAAAATTAAATTTGGAGTCTTAAAATGCAACTAAAGCTAATCTATTTTGATCAACCTTTCTGGCGTGCCGAGATAGCAAGACTATGCCTATTTATCTCAGATATTGAGTTTGAGGATTATAGAATTACGAGCGAAGATCTTAATGATATAAAAGAAAATGGAGAGTTAAGTGATGGGACCGTCATCCCTTTTAGGCAGTTACCCGTTCTCGTAATTGAAGGCCAAAGTATTGCACAAACTGGAGCTATAGCAAGAATTTGTGGAAAGATAGCCGATATGTACCCCAAAGATATGATTGAAGCCGGAAAGGTGGATCAAGTTATTGATACGGTAACGGATATTAATGTACTCATAAATCCTTCTATGAATGAGAGTGATCCAGACATTAAAAAACAAATGCGATATGATCTGAGTAATGATGCCTTGCCAAAATATTTTGGTTATCTAGAGAAAATTTTAGAGGCAAATGATTCGGGATGGTTTGTGGGTGATGAGATGACTGTTGCTGATATCGCTGTTTGGAGTATGCTTGGGTGGATTGCACAAGGGGTTCTTGATGACATACCTAGTAATCTACCAAAGACTTTTGAAAGGCTTACCAGTTTATATAATGAGATTAGTAACATAGCTAAAGTTCAGGAGTGGAAAAGACTAACTTATGCTTACGATGAGTCCTCAACTGGGGAATATAACTACCATGTTCCAAACTCAATTTAGCTATTAATTTTATTTGTTGTGAAGCGTGTATTTTTCAAAACCTATATCGCCTGACCATCGCCATGTAGTGAAGACGAATGAGCTAGAGGTTATCGATGTATGAAGAATATTGGAGGGATGAAAGACGTATGTATTTGGGCCTTGTATTTTTGGTTCACTCGATTCAGTTTCCCATGAAGCCTCTCCATTAAAAATAAAAAAAGTTTCCTCAGCTTCGTGCTGTCTTGGGCCGTAGACTATCCCTTTGTTCTGAAGCCATAGCCCAACACGAACAGTCTCATTAAAAAACATGCCGTCAGGCCCAACTAGTTCAGCCATCGGCATTCGATTTGCCAAATCATCAGGTATTCTTCCCTCTCTAAGATCTGAGCCACCCCACTTAATATAGGGAGATGCTTTTAAAACAAGTTTATTTAAAATGTGAGCTTGAAAGTTGAGACTAGAGTTCACTTCATGTAAAAATGGATTGGTATATTTTTCAGGCTGCTTTATTTTATGACTAGCATTAATCAGTGCTTCTGCCGCCTGAGCACCGCCTTCACGGCCCTCTGAATCAAAAATTTCTGCCAGGGCCAAATATAGGTTTTTCAATGGCTCCATTTCAAACTAAGCGGTTATTTTTGTTAGATACTTTATGAACTGCCAAAGATTTTTTTCAATAGGATGGAAAGTCCCTTGGGGTAATCGATTGGACTGGCTCCCCTGATAGAGTCTCTCAACGAGAGACCTATCCTCTTCATTTGCTGTATTCATATAATCTATTTTTTCCTTAACCCATTTATCATAATCTTCCTCAGCAATATCATTGAGTATTTCTGGAGGTACAGCTACTCCCCAAGTTGCTTCAAAGCCACCAACTCCTTTAGGCATGACTGAAACCCACCAGAGGTAATCTGGCATGAGAGTTACTAAGTGATTTGGAAAGATGCAAAAATCAACCATTGTGCGACGCCACTTGCCTTTGAGATTTGTATTGAGCGGGTGAGCTGCCCCTGAACCCTTGTCTGATTCTTGAGGTGCAAAGTGATAGCAATAATCATCACTATCCTCACCGCACTCATAATCTTTGATTTGTTTTTTATGACTTGCAAACGTCTTTGGATGAGCAATCGGTACATGATAGCTTTCTGTAAAGTTTTCGATAAGATTTTTCCAGTTCGCATTCCAGAACATGCTCTCTCTAATAACTGTTTTATAGTTAGCCATATCGTATTGGCCGACAATATTTTTTCTAAGCCCATCAAGCGATTTAGCTATACTCTTTTTTGGTTTTTTTGAGAGAGTTACATAAATAAATCCCTCCCAGATTTCCGTATGAAGCCTTTCCAATTTATGATTATTCGTAATAAAGTTTGATTTCATTTCCATAAACGGGGCGTGTTTTAATTGACCATCTAGTCCATAGGTCCAAGCATGATTTGGACAGGTGAAAGCAAAGGCATGGCCTGATCTTTCTTTTGATAGGCAGGTAAAGCGATGGGCACAGGCATTAATAAAACTTATGATTTCACCAGAATCTTGCCTAACAACAAGCACAGAAGTCCCAGCAATCTGGTGGGTAAGGAAGTCACCAGCAGATGGGATCTCATCACATCGACCAATGCAAATCCATTCCTGATTGAAAATTCGATCCTGCTCATGGTTATAGAAATGAATCGAGTGATTAATAACAGGAGGGATTGGAGATGCTAGTTCAAATGATTTAGATGAGCACTCTTTAAGCATCTTGAGAGAGGCATCAAGAGGTGCATTGGTGTGTGTATTTAGGCCAGGCTCTATCTTCATGAAAAAATTGTATCATGAAAGAAATCTCTGTCAATAAGACAGAATATTAGTTTACAAAGAAAAAGTTTTAACTATCCCAAACAGCAAATGACTTGCCTTGATTATTAAATTCATAACCAATAAACGCTTCATCACTGATGACCTCTCCATCATGTCCGGGTGAAATAGAGTATACATCGCCAGCGCTAATGGTCATTTCTGTTCCGTCATCGTGAGTCACCCTCATACTGCCTTGGATGCAAGCTCCTAAATGACCCGCTTGACAGCTTTCACCTCCAACATGTGGTTTGATGCATTCAGACCAAGTCCACCCAGGCTGGGCAGTTACCCTAACTGCTTTAATCGTTCCAAACTCAAGTATTTCTGCTCGAGTTTTGTCTGGTGCTACCAAGTCGTCAGGTTTATCAAATGATTTTTTTACTAAGTTTGCCATATTGCCTCCTTTTTTTATCATATACTTATTCTAACTTTAACATAACAAAGGCAAAATGAAAAAAATATTAGCTTTAATTATTCTCTCAGTTTCAGGACTAAGTTTTGCTGATGGAAATAATGATTGGCAGAAAATTGATGAGAACATTATCAAATTAAACTCATTAAATGCCTGCCAAGGGTGTCTTTTAAGAAACGCAAATTTTGTTGGAGCAGACTTTAATAATGCTGTGCTTTCGGGTGCTGACTTTATATCGGCCGACCTTTCGAATTCTAATTTTTATAATGCAGATTTGGAGGGCTCCAGTTTTTTTGGCGCCGAAATGAATGGATCAAATCTAGAAAATGCTAATCTTTTCGGCTCTAATCTATTTGCAGTTAATTTATATGGCGCAAACCTATCGGGTGCAAATCTAACAGAAGCGGATTTGAGCCTTGCAAATTTAAGTGGTGTTAATTTTGCTCAAGCTAATCTGACTAATGCTAATTTGAGAGGTGCAAACTTAAGTGATTCAATTTTAAGTGGCGCTTTTCTATGCAACACTATAATGCCTTGGGGTATTGACAACTCATCCTGTAAGTAAAAGTAAATTAAACCTATTGAAGAGATTGAGAATCATTTAGGTACGGAAGTTTTTCTCGTACCAAGCTGATTTGGTCAGTATCAATCTTTGCGGCGATTATTTTTTCACCGATACCTGCGTTCGCAAGATCTAAACCGTCAGGACCAATAATTTTGCTTTCACCCATAAAGCTAATGCCGTTTAAATCACCTGTTGAGTTCGCATACGCTACAAATATTCCATTCTCAAAGGCCCTCGTTCTACAATTGAAAAGTGCTGCTGCTGGCCAGAGAGATGACTGTCCAGTTGGTGCAATAATTAACTCCACGCCCTGAAGAGCTAATTCTCTAATGAGCTCTGGAAACTCTAGTTCATAGCAAATAACGATGGCTGACTTAATTCCTTTTATTGAGAAGATTGAGCTCTCTTTACCAGGTGTAAAAATTTTCGACTCTTCCGCGGTTGGCGGCAGAAGTTTTTTACGATGATTAGCCATGGAAAGACCATCATTACTGAAGAGTTGAGCAGAGTTAAACAGTTGATTATTATCTATTTCAGGATATCCATAAATAATCGCAGTACTAAATTTCTTAGCTAGATTACTTATTTTTTTAGCAAACTCTCCGTCACTTGTTTCACTGTACTTATTGATATTTATAGAGCTCCCATAGCCAGAAATAAATAGCTCAGGACAGACAACCAAATCTAAATTACCAGTCTTAGATAAATGCGTCTCAAGTCGACTAATTTTTTCTAATGGGGTTTCGTCCCTCATTTCAGATTGGAATATACCAAGACTAAGTTTCATTTTTCTTTCCATGACTACGAATTTTTTTAATCCATATATATGGTCTTAATACAATCCAGTATAACCATACTGGGGCGCCAACAATATAAAAGATATGCCAATAAACATTTAAGAAATCAAACCATCCAAGAATAATTTGATTATTTAGTTTTGAATAGGTTGTTGCAATAAAGAACGAAAATAAAAGCCAACCACAACTTAAATAAAAACCGATTCTTGTTTTTAAAGAGAACTTAAACATAACAAATAAATATACTTTATAAGGCCTAACATAACTATAATTTACCTTCTAAATTTATAGGAACTATCGATGATTAAAACAGTTCAAATTTCTGAAAAAGAAGCCTGGGATTTGGCTTTTAATGCCCTAGTCAATAATAAGACGACTGAAGATAATGCAAAAGAGGTGGCTGATGCACTTATCAGCGCTGAGTTTGATGGACAGTCAGGCCATGGACTGTCAAGAATACCCTCTTATGTTGAGCAGCTCACCTCAGGAAAGGTTAATGGAAATGAAGCGCCTTCAATCCTCAGTTCTAAGGGAAGTGTGATAAGGATTGATGCTAATAATGGTTTTGCATACCCTGCAATATCTTTGGCTCTTAAAGAGATTACTTCAACCTGTAAAAAATTTGGTATCGCAGCTGCAAGTATTTCTCGCTCTCATCACTTTGGTCAAGCAGGAAGACATGTTGAAATATTAGCTGAGAATGGACTCATTGGTCTAATGTTTGGTAATACGCCTCAGGCTATTCCGCCTTGGGGAGGGACAAAAGCTTTATTTGGAACTAATCCAATTGCTTTTTCAACGCCTCGCGATAATGAGCCGCCGATAGTTATTGATATGAGTTTAAGTAAGGTTGCTCGTGGAAAGGTCATGGTTGCTAATCAGCAAAATGAAAAAATTCCTGAGGGTTGGGCCATTGATAGTGATGGCAAGCCAACTACGGATCCAAAGAAGGCATTAGCTGGAGCCATGCTCCCAATAGGAGACGCAAAAGGAAGTGCTCTTGCCTTAATGGTAGAAATATTAGCAGCAGGCTTAACTGGGTCAAACTTTGGTTTTGAAGCTAGCTCATTTCTAAATGCCGATGGAGATGCGCCTGGAGTTGGACAACTTATCATAGCAATTGATCCTAGTTTTTTTTCAGGTGATAGTTTCTCAGAAAGAACTGAAACTATTGTTGAATCTATTCTTGAGCAGCCATCAACAAGACTCCCTGGTAATAAACGCTTAGAAAAAAGAAAGCTTCGTGATAGCTCTCAAAGCATAACAATTTCAAAAGAGTTATTTGAAAAGATTAGTCAACTTAGTTAACTAGCCTATCTTAATAGACTATTTAGCTTAAGCTGGATCGGCCGCCATCAACACCAATGATTTGACCTGTAACCCAAGAACTTTCATCCCTCAAAAGAAACTTAGCGAGAGCCGCAGAATCGTTTCCTTCACCCAGTCTTTTGAGTGGATGTGCTTTAGCTAGAGCTTCAGATACGACCTCACTCTTAA
>ERZ802830.5258-NODE-5258-length-10035-cov-6.19178_pt1 | contig 10035 bp, 9 predicted proteins | sample MGYA00345654_ERZ802830 | MGnify/ENA primary metagenome ERZ802830 (study PRJEB30503, sample SAMEA104212375) | marine metagenome | biome: Westerlies Biome; feature: [SRF] surface water layer (ENVO:00010504) within the epipelagic zone...; material: water...
TAGTCTTATCTCCGTCAAGAATAAAGCTTTTAATCTTTTTTAATTTAATATTGTAGTCACCAACATCTGTTGAGGGCCTAAATTTAATTTCCTTTGTAGTATTTCTTTTGGTTCTAACATTAGAAGATGAAATATTCTTTTTTTTATCAAAAAGATGTTTACCATAATCTAAAAGTTTACAAACAACAGGTTTAGAGTCTGACGATGATACCTGAACCAAGTCCAAAGATGCTTTGCTAGCTGCCTCTAAAGCATCAATGATCGATACTATACCCTGTTTTTCACCGTTGCTATCAATAAGCATAACTTCGTTTGCCTTAATCATTTGATTAATAGGAGTTTTTTGTTTTTTTGAACTATTTATGAGGAATACCTAGCAAAAGTAAGTTAAAAGAAAAAACATAAATTAATATTTTGAAGACAAAGTTGATTTAAGGAAGGACTATATAATTCATAATTCATGTGGATTTTATACTAAATAACATATTACGCAAATATTTTATGACTGTAAAAATGCATGAACCCATTCATCATTTTTATACTCATAAGTTTCTCTTTTATTAAGTCTTGATTCGTGACCCTCCCAAAATTCAAAATAAAAAGGTATGAATGAAAAGCCTCCCCAATAATCTGGACATTTTGTTAAGTCATTATTTTCAAGAATCATTTGGTAGTTACTCTTAAGAGCTTCATAGGAATCTATAGAGCTAGATTGTTTTGACATTATTGCTAAAGCATTTTTTTCCTTATCTCTTTTAACAAAATAAGCTTGATTATATTCTTTAGAAGTCTGTTCAACATATGCTTTCATTCTTATTTGAGTATCAGTGCTACTCCAATAAAAGCAGGCTGAAATTTGATTATGCATTTTAAAATCTTGAGACTTAGGTGATTCATAGTTTGAAAAAAATATGAATTTTCTTCCAGAAACAAATTTTAGATTTACATATCTAGCGTTTACTTCATTGTTTTTTGAAGAATATGATGAAATGCAAATTGCTTCTATGTTTTTTTGTTTGGCATTTAAAGAGTTTTCATATTTTTCTCTAAAAACTTGATACGGAAATTCTTGACTTAGATTATCAAATTGAATCATTAAGTTATCTATTTCTAATAAGTCGTAACAAACTACCAACTCCATACTTTGGAGATGGATCAAAAAAATGGGCTAGTAAAGTCAGTCGGTAACTGGAACATCCTAGGGAAACTGGAAAATTCGTATGTAATGTTGTGTTACCCACAAAAAGTAATGGTTGATAATCTTTGAAATTATCAATTCTTTTTTGATGGTTCGAAGAAAATTTTTCCATTCCTTCTTTAGAAGCAAATCTTTTATAGAAGGCTTTTCCAATAAAGTTAGAGATTTCATTAGTTGGAACTTTTCTAGCATATGGAAAATAAATAAGATCGCCTGCTGTTCCATCTTGAGAAGTTTCAGGAATTTTTAGAGGCAGAACCATTGTAAATAGATGTGAATCAAAGTGAGCTCGAAACATCTCTTTAGAGTTTCCAGGTTCAACTTTTCTTGCAATATGATATTGGTTAGATAAATCACCTTTATAACTAAAAAGATCTTTAGCAATATTATGTAATTTTGGAGTTAAGTATTCATCAACAGACAAATCCTGCAAAAAATTTTTATGGTGAGAGCCTAACTCTTTAAATGTAAGCGATCCCATTTCATCAGAAATACCTGAGGCAACAAAATCAAGATCAAATTCTTTAAGAGATGGAAGTTTTACAAACCCATTTTCTAGAAGCTGTTCTAGTCGTGAGTCTATGTCATGCCAATATTCTTGAGTATTCATTTATTATAGTTTTTTTCTATTAGTAGGCGAATATAATAAACCGCAAACAAGTTATCATCAATATTTACAAATTTTTTTCAAAAGTTCATGAACATTTGTTTGCATACTTAGATTTAACTAATTTCTAGTATATTTAACATTTCTTGGTTGACTTTTCGTACATCAAATCTTTTTTCTACAATTTTTCTGCTTTGTTCTCCCATACTCCTAATTTCATCTCTATTCTTAACAAACCAAATCATTTTGTTTGCAAGCTCTTTTGAAGATCCAATTGGTACCAAAAATCCATTTATATTCTCATCAACTGTTTCTTTGCATCCTGGGGCATATGTTGTAAGAATAGGACGTCCCATTGACATCGCTTCAAGAGAACTTCGTGGCAATCCCTCATGATAAGATGGTAAAACATATACGTGACATTTTTTGATGTAAGGTCTTACATCATTGGTTGGCCCCTCATAATCAACGTATTCTGACCAGCTATTCACTTCTTCAATTGAGATTGCATCCAGAGACTTATCTTGAGTGCCAACAATTTTAAATTCAACTTCTGGAAATTTTTCTTTTACAATCTTTGCTGCTTCAGCATATTCTCTTAAACCTTTCTCACCAAGTAAACGAGAAACTAATAAAAAACTTAAGTTTGATTCTGGTATATGTGTAAAGTAATATTTATTAATATCCACACCGGAACCATTAACGATATATGTTTTTGAGGGACTAACGATACTATTATCAATAAAAATTTTTCTGTTATCTTCATTTTGAAAAATGACAGCTTCTGAATTTTTTAAAGCAATTCTATATAAAAAAGAAACCAATCTTGTTAAAAGTTTTCTTCTAAATGTTGTTCCTTGAAATGCAAAGCCAAGCCCTGTGATCAAAGCAAAAAAAGGTATTTTCCGTATTCTTGCGGAAATTCCTCCCCATATGACTAATTTTATTCCATGAGCTAACACTAGTTTAGGATTTTGCTTTTTAAATAATTTTAATAAATCAGCTAAGGTTTTGATATCTCCTCTTAAACTTAAGCCATGTCTATTAAGAAATATTGATTTATAAGTTATGCCCAATTCTTTCATATGACTTGATGAATCAGGATCTAATTCTGAAGATGAAGCAATAACTTCATTACCTTTTTTTAGAATATCTTTTATTAGCTCAGATCTAAAATTTAATAAGTCATTAGGAACAGTGCCAAGAATTAATATTTTCATCTTTTGAACCCTAAAATATTTTTAATTAATATTAACTTTTTTGATCTTTAATTAACAATTATTTGGTAAAAGATGAAGTTCATTTTAAGCACTAGAGTTTTTGCCGCCTTTAAAACCCACAACAACCCAAAATGGTTTTGAATCTGAGAATCTAATGTTTTCAAGACCAGCGTTATGCATCATTTGTTTTATTTCATCCCTTGTAAAACGCTGTTCCAGTCTTGTGCCAAATCGGTCTAACGCATCTGTTCTCATAGTATAAAAACTGAGATTTTTATATGAACTTAACGGGAAATTACTAACATCAATATTTAATTTTTCTACTAACAGTGCCATTCTGGCCAGAGGAAAATAAACAAAAAAAGCAATGATTTGACTTGAGAAATATCTTAATCCATATGGCATTTTTGATATGACTCTTCTTAATAAATCCGTCGCATGCCAAATAAGTCTGAACCAAATTGGACGATTATCAAAGCGATAATATAAGTAAAGCAATAATGGAGCTCCATGTTTTAACTTATCAACGCATTGTCTAATTCCAAGAGCTGTATCTGGGACATGATGAAGAACTCCTAACGAATAACCAAAGTCCATACTATTATCTTCCATTGGAATTTTGTCTACTGTCGCGCTGTAAAATTCACAGTTATCAAAACTTGATAAGTTATTTTTCGCGATATCTAAAGCATTGCTAGGATCAATACAAATTAGTTTTTTTACTTTTGGAGCAACTGATTTTGCCCATCTTCCAGTACCACAACCTAAATCAAATCCTATAGACTCCATAGATATATCATTCCAAGGAAACACAGAAAAATATTCATCAAATAAGAGGTGTTGTTCAGCATCAGGCAAGTTAGATTGATCAAATCTTGACCATTCATCACCAAAACCATCAACAGTGTTTTTATCTTGATTATTCATTTTAATTTTTTAATTGGAATACATCTTTAGTAAAATTAATTTAGAAAGACCATTATAACTGCCATATTTATTTTAATGAATTAATATACCAACCTATTGCTTCATTCAGCCCTTCAGCAATTCTAAACTGCGGTTCGTACTCCAAAAGTTCTTTTGCTTTATCTATGCTTGCTTGTGAATGTCTGACATCTCCAGGTCTAAAATCTCTGTGAATTGGTTCTTTCTTTTCCAATCCTTTCACATTTCTTATTAAGCTATCCTCAATCATTCTATAAAGTTCATTAAGACTAGTTCTATCATTTAAGGCTACATTATAAACTTGATCTGTAGCTTTACAGTTTTCGGTCATGGCGGCCAATATATTTGTTTGGACTGCATTATCTACAAAACAGAAGTCTCTGCTTGTTTCTCCATCACCATTTATAAAAACACTCTCTTTATTCAAAATAGATGATATCCACTTAGGTATTACGGCTGCATAAGCTCCATCTGGATCTTGTCTTTTACCAAAGATATTAAAATATCTTAAACCAATAGTGTTGAAGTTATAATTTTTTGCAAAAACACTTGCATAGTACTCATTAACAAGTTTCGTAACAGCGTATGGGCTTAAAGGATTACCAATCATATTCTCCACTTTTGGAAGATCAGCGTTGTCACCATATGAGGAGCTTGATGCTGCATATACAAATCTTTTAACTTTCGAATCCTTACTTGCTACCAACATGTTAATAAATCCATCAATATTTGCTTCATTGGTACTGATAGGATCTTCAATTGATCTAGGGACAGAACCAAGTGCGGCCTGATGAAGAACATAATCGACACCATTACAAGCTTGTTTGCAATCATTAAAGGATTTAATGTCACCTTTTATAAATTTAAAATTATTGCTTACATCCTTTCCTACAATTTCGTTAGCATCAAGAATTGCCTCATCAATATTTTTTTGATAGCCAGTATCGAAGCTATCTAAACCTATAACTTTTTGATTTAACACAAGTAATTTTTCAAGTAAATTTGATCCAATAAAACCAGCAACACCACTAATTAACCATGTGGATTGATTATTTTTTAAATATTCTTGTAATTCCTCATATTTTGTCATTTAAAGTCTCCCATCAACATGATCAGCACTCAATAAATATTTAATATCATAAATTACGTGATTATCTTTACCAAAATCTTTTATTTCATTTAGAGAATAATCTTTAAATCTATCATGAGCTACTGCTATAACTATTGCATCATATTTTCCTTTTGCTGGAGCACTAATAAGCTCAATATTGTACTCATGCATTGCCTCAAGCTTATCAACCCAAGGATCATAAACATCTACGCTACAATTAAAGTTATTTAATTCTTTAATTAAATCCATCACTTTTGTATTTCGAATATCTGGACAATTTTCTTTAAAAGCTAATCCCATCATCAATATGCTTGATCCATTTATACTAATGTCTTTCTTAGTCATCAACTTTGATACTTGATCTGCAATAAAAAAACTCATGTTATCGTTTATTCTTCTACCAGCTAGGATCATCTCTGGATTGTAACCAACCTCCAATGCCTTATGAGTGAGGTAATATGGATCGACTCCAATACAATGTCCTCCAACAAGTCCAGGGCGAAATGGAAGGAAGTTCCATTTTGTACCAGCTGCCTCAAGCACTGATTCTGTATCAATATCTAATTCATTAAAAATTAGAGACAATTCATTAATTAGAGCTATGTTTACATCTCTTTGAGTGTTTTCAATTACTTTTGCTGCTTCAGCAACTTTTATACTATTTGCCATATATGTTCCTTCAGTAATAATCTCTTGATAAAGCTTATCAATTTTTTTTGCAATTTCAGGAGTTGATCCTGAAGTAACTTTTCTAATAGTTGTTATTCGATGGTCTTTGTCACCTGGGTTTATTCGTTCAGGAGAATATCCACAAAAAAAATCATTATTAAATAAGAGACCCGATTGTTCCTCTAGAATTGGAACACAAATCTCTTCTGTAGCGCCAGGATATACAGTTGATTCGTAAATAACAATGTCACCAGTTTTTAAAATTGATCCTATCGCCTTGCTTGCTTTTACTAAAGGAGTCAGGTCAGGATTTTTATCATGATCAATTGGTGTAGGCACAGTGATAATATAAATATTACAATCTCTTAAATCTTCTAGATTATTTGTATAGCTCAAATATACGGCATCATTTAATTCTTTATCAGTTGTCTCGAGAGTTCTATCCAGACCTTCATTCAATTCTTTGATCCTCACATCATTAGTATCAAAACCAATAACTTTTCGTTTGCGACCAAACTCAACTGCAAGGGGCAAACCAACATATCCCAAGCCAACTACTGCTATTGATATATCATTAAGCTGCATAAGTTATCCTCATAAATTAATTAATTCTTCTCAAGCCAAGCTTGAAACATTAAAACATTCCATAATTGGTGATGCCAATTTCGCTTACCACTTAAATGTTCTAACCATTTACTTCGTACGAATTCTACATTAAAAAAACCTTCTTGATGTAAACGTTTTTCATCTAACAAGGATTCAGCCCAGTCTTTTAATGGTCCTCGAAGCCATTCAGACAACGGAACGCCAAAACCCATTTTTGGTCTTTCGATTAAATCTTTAGGTACGTGTTTATAAAGGACCTCTCGAAGTGCCCATTTAGTGACGCCGTTTCTAATTTTAAATTCCATTGGTAATGATGCAGAAAATTTAATAACTTCTGGGTCTAAAAATGGGATTCTAGTTTCAAGAGAAACAGACATAGCTGCCCTATCAACTTTAGTTAATATGTCAGTTGGTAAATAAGTTATTAAATCATAGGCCATCATCTGCTCAACAGGATTTAATTCTTCAAAACGTTCAATATCATCATTTAATAATGTTTTATGCTCTTTTGCATTTATAAGCCAATCTGATGGATTATAGATTTGAGAAACTAATTTAAAATGTAAATCACGTATTGATTTAGAAGAAAGAACATTGCCAACTTTGTGAAGTTTATGACCGATATTAGCAAAATGTTTACTAATCAACCCTCCTAATATGCTGTCCCACTTTTCTTCTGTCATACTAAAAATAGTTTGAGACATTAATTTCTTTATGAAAATAGGTGCTTTAACAACCTTATCAAACATTTTTCCCCCGTAAACATAACGGTTATACCCGCCAAAGAGCTCATCACCAGCATCTCCAGAAAGAGCAACAGTAACTTTTTGCTTAGCAAACTTTGAAACCAAATATGTTGGTATCTGTGAAGAGTCAGCAAAAGGCTCATCATAAATATAAGGTATATTGGGGATCACATCTAACGCATCGCCTTCGGTAACATATTTTTCAAAATGATTGGTCCCTAGGTGTTTGGCTACCATTCCAGCATGCTTAGCTTCATCAAACTCTTTTGCATTAAAGCCAATAGTAAATGTGTTTACTTTGTTATTAGAAAAAGATTGCATTAAAGCAACAACTGTACTGGAATCTATTCCTCCAGATAAAAAAGCTCCCAAAGGTACATCAGATTGCATTTGTGAAGAAACTGCATTTGATAAAACACTTTCAAGCTTATTTACAGCCTCTGATGATGTAAAAGAAAACTGATTCATACTGCCTTTCTTATAAACTTTTTCAATTGACCAAAAGTTGTGCTTTTTAACTCTCTTTGAACCTGCTTCAAGACGAATAATTTGGCCAGGCTCTACCTTGAATATATCTTTATATATTGAATATGGTGCAGGTATAGAATTTAGTCTTAAAAATAAAGCCAGTGAACTTCGATCTATTGAATTTTTAAATTCAGGAAATTTTTTTATAGCCTTTAGCTCAGATGCAAAGACAAATTTATTATTTACCCATCCGTAATAAATTGGTTTCTCACCAACTCTGTCACATGCTAAAGACAAATTTTTATTATTCTTATTCCATAAAGCAATTGCGAACATCCCTTTAGCTTTTTTTAATGCTTTATCTAAACCCCATTCTTCAATAGCAACCAAAAGTGTTTCTGTATCAGAGTGTCCGTACCAATGTCTTTGATTGATTAAATCTAATTCTGATCGAAGAGCCAAATGATTATATATTTCACCATTAAATATCATGACAAAATTCTTTGAAACTGAGTGCATGGGTTGATGGCCTGCTGAACTTAAATCAAGAATAGATAACCTAACGTGTGCAAAACCAATTCCTTCGCTTTCATCAACCCAGTTTCCTGAGTTATCTGGCCCACGATGGTTTATTGCCTCAGCCATTTTATTTAAACAAATAATTGGATTTTGAGTTTTTCCTAGATAACCGGCTATTCCACACATTTATGTTTTCCTTGTATAAATCAAGCTCTAATTTTTAATTTTCTTGTTTAAAATTAATTTACCATGTTTTAAATATAGTTCGTAAGCCATTCCTATAATGACAATCAAAATAAAGGGAAATTTATAACGAACAGCTGTTCCAAAGTTGAAAACAACTAAGCCATAAATACTAAACGCTGCAATAATATATACTAGCCATTTAATAGCAATTTTTTTGTCAATCGATGATGCTTTTGAAAACATAAAAGTCAAAACAGCAAATATAAAAATATTTTCTATACTTTGGATAAGCTGTAAAAAATTACTTGCCTCCCATGGAAATGGCTTCATTAGGAAATAAGGGGCTGATTGAAGAGCTATAACCATGAATTCACTAAAAGTGTTTATTGGAACATATTCGTTAATTAATCCTCCATCTTCATAAAATAATGCCCACCTGTAGAAATCCAATAACTGAATAATTTCCATTATAAAAGGAGTCAATCCGCCTATAACAATAATTAAAAACATATATCTATATCTGTAAAAAATCGAGCCTCTTGAATAGTAAAGATGGACTACAAAAAAAATGAGTATTAAGAAAAAATTTTGGAACTTGATAAAAAATAAGGGCGAAGAAATAATTAATGCAAGCAGTCTGCGATTTTCTAAGAAAAGAATTACAGGGACTATCATAAGTATTAGTACTAATGTGTCTCTGAGAGCCAACGAGCTGTATAAAAGAAAACTTGGATAAAATAAAACAAATAAAAGAGGCCAGCCACGTAAATTTTTAGATGAATAAAGCCAAATTATAAAGGCTGTGGCTATCAATCTATTAAAAAAACCTAAGCTATTAATTGTTTCTACATAAGGCAAAGGAATAATGGCCAACATCCAGTTAGAAACCAACAGCTTGACATTAAAATCAGAATCTATATTGAACAACCCAGCAATGATTCCTTGAGAACGAATATCTTGAACCCTATGATAATATGCAAATTGATCAGGCATATAAGTTGCAGGAAAAAGGACATCATTAAGAAAAAAGGGAGTTAAAGCAAATAGCCCTAAAAAAAATGATAGCCATAATGGTATTAAGCCTATTCTAAAAGATACAGCTATTACAATTAATATTGCTAGTAGATTTGGAATGTCGTAAAAAAACATTTATAGAATTTTATGCACTTTAGTTTAACGAAGTATATCAAAAAACATTGTCGCTAATTCTTTCAGTAACAATTATTAGTATTTTTTTAAACTGCATGCTTCTTAACATTTATCCATACCTCTTTGTATTTTTTTACCATTTTCTCAAGACTAAATTTTTGAACAATTCTTTGGCGACACGAAGCACTCCTTTGTGACCATGATCTATGACTTGATTCCTTTTCTTGAGCTGCTTTAATTACCGAGCTATATAATGATTCTGAATCTTTTGAAGGTACAATCCATCCTGTATCACCCAAAATAATTGACGCGTCCCCCACGTCTGTCTATACACATGGAGTTCCGCATGCCATAGCTTCATTTAAAACATTTGGGAATGCTTCAGATTCTGATGAAAGTATAAATAAATCTATGCCATTCATAATTGACAGGATATCGTTTCTTCTTCCTAATAAATGAACTCGATTACTCAATCCTTTATTCTTTATTAGAGAAACTAAACTAGTATTATTATTATCAAGATTGGCTCCAGCAAACACTGCATAAAAGTTGAATCCTCTCTGGTCTAGCAGAGACAATGCTTCAATCAAATTAGCCTGATCTTTTAAAGG